>Ga0206683_10000137_pt1 | contig 51658 bp, 51 predicted proteins | sample M280m12015metaG_FD_155483 | JGI IMG/M metagenome (GOLD analysis project Ga0206683, IMG submission 155483) | Ammonia-oxidizing marine archaeal communities from Monterey Bay, California, United States - M2 80m 12015 | ecosystem: Environmental > Aquatic > Marine > Intertidal zone | place: USA...
GTTATTTCAATTTACCATCAACTTTAAATTGTTTAAACTTAATCATATATTCTTCTTCTGTGAATCTATGCCAACCACAACATTTACCAGTAGGTGAACGTCCACAACTACATGGAAATTTATCATGTGGTGGAATGCCTTTAATCTTTTTTTCTATGTTATAATCCTTTTCTTGTTTCTCGTTTCATAAGATTCTTTAAGGCTTTCACCATATTAATCTTTTTGTGGCTTCTATCATGTCCAGCCACGTGGAGTTTTTCTTTTAACTTTTTTAATTGAACTGACTTACTAATATTCCTACTAGTTTTATGGTTCATAGATTAAGCTCCTGTATTAAAAACTTTGCTATTTGTTTATGTCCTAATTCATTCGGATGGTCATCTAAATCTGATATAACTAAATCATCACGATGATATTTATGCATACTAGAGTCATCATAAGGATGAACAGGATCATATATATTTATAACTTTATCGAGTAGATTCCATCCATACTGATAAGGAATTAATGAAAAGTTTGGTCTATCAGTTACCGGATCTTTATAATAACCTCTGTAAAAAAGTTCTCTTTGACCAGGCCAACCTAAAAATTCTCTTGTACGATCTTTTGATCTTTGAATACATTCATGTATTTTTTCTCTATCGAATTCTTGCCGCTTTTGACGTGGATACGGAAAACGTTCTCCAAGTTTTGCCTCACCTTCAAAAATCTGTTTTTCAGTAGGTTGCAATCCACATATATAATTTTCAAATATATCGCCGGTTTGAAACTGAGCATAAGGTACATTATAATGTTCACATAGTATTGTAAGACTCATACGAAATCTCATACTTCTATTTACCCAAGATAATAAATTACCATCTCGTGATACACGTGTAGATTTCCATTGCCAACATAGTATTGGCTCTATCCAAGTTTGTGTCCAATCTTCTCTATGACATTGCGACCAAGCTGCTATTACATATCCTATTTCATCTGGATTCCTTGTAGTTACTTCTTCTAATATACCACTATATACATATTCATTACCTTGCCCACCATGGGCAAAGGAAACTAAATCCATATCTAAATATTCTGCTAATATCTCAGGCCATTTTGGCCAAGACGTATCCATTTCTGGATGAGGAGCTGAGCGAAATGTTAAATCAGAGCAACTGTCTCCAGCTACTATCAACTTTTTTCTCATAATGTCTAATCTTTAGTTCTTCGTGCGTTAAGCTCTGCCTTCATAGCATCATATTTATCTTTACGACGTTGGTCTTGTGCTAAAGCTTCTGCTTTCCTTCTTGCTCTACGCTGTGCAGCCCATGGACCAACAACGTTAGTGAATATTAAAAATCCGATTACACCATATAAAATGGTTTCTGTTAAATTTGCAAACATATATGCCCTCAATTGTTCTTCGTTTCCAGCCTCAATATCACTTATAGCAGGTTTGTCATCAGGTAATACTGAATCGACTGCTATAGATGTTGCTGCATTTGCCCCGGCTGCTATAGGACCTGCAATGACGTATGTGACACCAGTCGTTGCTGCTGTCTTAATTAAGTTTTTGGGATCTAGTGCGTTGAAACCGCCTAACATGCTACATCCACCTAACGAAAGGGCTAAAGTGCCCGCTAATATTTTCTCAATCATGTATGTATTTATACTATTTTAGAGGTGCAATGCCAACTATATGTATTCTATCTTCCCATGATGAATTAATTGCTGTGTGTGGTTTAGTTGTATCAAAGTAATACGGATAACCATTAGCAGGTACATGGAATAATTTCATATTTTCATCAGTCATAAATGCCCATTCATTCGTTTGTACTACTAAATGTATGCGCGGAGTAGGGTCAAAATGGAATGTATAACAACTTTTCTCAGGTAATACAAGTAATCGTGCTCGTGTTAAGCCTTCAGCCTTGATAAACCTCGCAATCTCAGAGTCTTCAGGGACATTAAGTTTATTAAAATCAGCTTCTTCCATACCATCAGGAATATTATCTACTTGCCATACACCTGTATAAAAGTCTTTACCATCTGCTGATTGCAACATTACTTGATTATCTTTTAATTCAGGCAAATCTTTTATTTCTTCTTTAATTTTTGTAAGATTATATTTACGATTTATTTTTTTAGATTGATTTGCATACATATCTGAATAAGTAAATACCTTATCAGATTTTAATATTTGCTCAGTCGCTTCTTGAGTTTCATCTGGTGTGATAGTTATTTCTTTTACACGATGTGGATTTAATAATACCCATTCAATAGTATCGAGTACAGACTTATGTGACATTTTATTATAACGTACAGCACTTGAAGTTTCACTATCCATCCATCCTAAATTAAGACAACATGTGTTATGACCTCTATCGAATAACATTGAATTAGCATCTCGCAATGCTTTTTTATCAATTATATAATCAACTGTTCCAGTTTCAATAAATGTTATATTAGAATCAGAAGCATATGAACCTATATTAATAACTGTTTTATTTAATTCACAAGCTTTATATAAGTGTTTTACTTGTTGATCGTGCTTACAATTAATAAACACATCACATTCTTTTAAATTCTCGACAGTCTGCAATCTATCATGCAGAAATTTGCCTAAGCCTCTTCTAATTCCTGTTATGTAAAATTTCATTTATGTCGCCAGTAAAAAATATATATTGTTTATTATCAGGATATATTATATTGATTTTAGTTGGATGTACTTGCCATTCACTAAATATATCTTGTCTTCCTTCTTTTAGTCTTTCAAAAAACTTAGGTGATTTATCACGTGACCAATAAATTAATGGTTTATCTGTCAAATGTTTTAATGTATATTTTAATTCTTCGAAGTCATCAACTTTCTCTAATAGCTTTGTGCCATCCGTTCTATATTTATTAAATCCAAAATATCTTGAGAAGACTCTTACTGCATTACCATCAGTCTGAGCACCTGAAGCTAGTACAGGTTCTATACCATCGAAGACAAAATTATATATAAGCATCTTACCTAAGTGTAGATTGCGGCCGCTATAATTCTCATCTAGCCTATCTCCACCTCTTTCCTTACCCATCATATAAATAGCATTATCACATAATGACATATCACGTTGAGATATTTCAAAATTATATTTTCCTTTATATATGTATGGTACTACTCTAAATCCACATGGTAGTGTTTCACTTTTTGGTATCATAATCTTACATCTACTATTGTTCTTCGACCACTAAATATTGGCACATCTATATTATAGAATTTTGTATTAAAGCACATATACCTATATAGCTGATCTTCAATTGTGTTTAATTCTAAATCCTCTCTCCAACATTCAGGATGTTGATTTTTCTTTGGTTCTTGTATGATTGCACCATAACAATTATAGAATTTGTGCATATCAGTAAATAATTTTAAATGATTATCTGGTTCATATAATAAAACACCTGACCATATAATACAATCAACGTCAAAACCTACAGATAATCTATCGTGAAATGATCCGACAGCATATTCTATATTAGGAAATTCTTGCCACGTTTCTTGACCATACTTAATAGGTTCAGGGGATGTATCAAAGCCAAAGTACTGATAATCTGTGTATCCTCGATAGTATAATATCTCATTGATTGGACCATGTCTACAACCTACATCAACTATACCTTCGTAGCCATGCTCCATAATAATATCAGCTTGCTTTTCAAATATAGGTAAAGCTTCAGGAGTATCTAAGTAATCCATACTATACATACGATAATCTTCTTTTAATGGGACATCATCGAATATTTCTTTAGGTAATCTTGGAAATGGAATACCATTTACATAGTTTGTTTCGCGAAAGTCGTACTTTTCTGGATTAGGTAAGTGCTTTCTCGGCATATTTTTTAAATTCATGATATGTTTTATTTATACCTCTCCATGCAACACAGAATATTGCTCGAGGTGCTTCTAATACTTTGACGTCATGTAAGTATATTGTATCTAATAAGACTGGCTTATCTACAATGATTTCACCTATTTTATTTGGTGGATATTTATCTTGTAACATATTCCAATGCATCATGCCATGTCTATATTCTAATTGTTCTTGTATAGTTTCATATATGCCAATCTTTGCTACACCATACATTGGTAATAATAAATTAAATTGATTACCTTCTCTCTCATCAAAATCTATATGAGGCGGAACACCAGATGTAAGAGTAGCATTCGAATTAAAACCAGTACCATGCTCACACATACCAATATTAACTCCACTCATAATTGTAAGTATATGGTCCCATTGTCTATAATAATCTGGGTTATTTCGAAGAATATGAGATTCGGTTCCACATTCAATGTACTCTTTACCATGTACACCTCTTACTTCATTATGTTTTCGTATGAGATAATCTTTATCATAATCGACATTAATATACTCAACTATTCCACTTAGCATCCCACTCCTTATATTGTTCTACCCATTTTTGTGGTCTATCTGTCATATCAGGTTTTCTCTCTCGTGGTTCAGCTAAGAATGTATTACGCATATCAAATATTTCAATTGCTTCTTCTTTAACCCACTCATAATTACCTGGAATGCATTCTTTCCAACCGTTGTTCTTACAAAAAGTATCATAAACTATACCACCCATTTTCTCTATTAAATGTGTAGACATTTGAAAATGTCTATGACCAGCATTTTTTACTACAGGAGTAAATGTTATTATATAGATGGGTTTATTAGAGAATGGTCCATCTTGGCCAAGATCAGAATTAAAATGTGTTGAACATATTATCCAATCCATTGCATTTTTAAATCCAGCAGAATAATGAGCAGTAGCTTCAGGTATTGCAAACACTAATATGTCTGCATCTTTAATTACCTTTAAGAAATTATGTACACGAACTAACACTTTACCATCAGCACTATTCTTATCACATATAGGCATGTTAAAATCTGTCATGTCATATACGTAATCAAGACCCATTAATTTTAAGCCTCGAGTATTCATAGAGTTCTTTGCATGACTAAAAGATATTCCTGTAATCATAATGGTTTATCTACAAAAAAGTGAAGACTCATTTTTCCTGTTGTTTCACTTTCAACGGAATGAAAATGAGTTTGATTAGCAAGCATAACAACATCGCCTATTTCATATTCTAAATCTTTTATTTTTTTAAAATGATCGTGTCTCATATTAGCCAAATTTGCTGCATATTCTGTTTGTTCATAATCCCATCTATTCGCATCAGGATGTATAGGTTCCCACACATCTATTCTTGATCTCACATCAACGATAGGTATAATCGCTGTCCAATATCCTACACATTGGTTCATATTCTTTTCCATATATGGTGACTTATCTCTATGTATAGATAACTCAACCGTATCAGGATAATGCCAAAGAAAACATTCTGATATCAAATTATAACCAAGACTATCAGTTAATATATCTTTATACTTTTGTGGCAAATCAAAAACAGAAGAATATGTAGCTTTCTTATTTCCATCTGAAGTATAAGATATAGCTTTCTCAGCTACAGCCCATTCATAGCAGTTAATATTATCTAAAACATAATTAGATAATTCTTGAACATTTCCTTTATATGGAACTTTATAAACACAATTAATATCCGACATCCTTCTTTTTCCAACCAATTTTACCACCTGTGCTATCAACTTCATTACCTTTTAATTCATACCAATCACTAGGCATAATAACACTATAGTCGCTTGCTATTCTCCATAGTTCTCGATTAACATCTTCAATTGCAGTACGTCTATGCAATGAAGCAAATTGGTCCATAAGTATTAAGTCACCTTTTTTAAATATATGGTGTGTAAGATACTTTGATCTCATTATCTTTGCATATAACTTATCAACAAATTCATCTCTATCAACAGGTACTTTCCTTTGTCCTTTTGATTTATGCCATACCTTTCGTATAAAGTGATATGAGAAATAAATATATTCTTCACCAGTGTGTGGATGCTTATCAACTAATTTACGAATAGAACCAACATGACTATCCATAACTTCTAATTCTGGATCGTCTTCATGTAATTCCATCATCGTATTATTTTCATATTTAAAATAACACGAAATGCCTCTATAGTATTCTTTATCTTCTTCAGATAAATCTCTCCATACATCTCTCGTATTTACTATTGATAGAGTAGTATCTTCACATGGTTTTTCACAATATAATCCTATTAATATTTTTTTAACATCCTTTCTTGAATTTCCATTCGAATGCCAACCTAATTCTTTATCGCCAAACATTCCAACCTTACTGCCATCTTCATGTCGTTTTCCTGTAACTATAAAGATTTCTGGATTATCAAGTGGATTCATCCATAATCTTGGTGTTTCAGGTTCACCAAACCTTTTCATTAGTTTAACATATTCAGATTGAGTTAAATCTTGTTCAAAAAAGAAAATAGGTTTTCCAGTCTGAATTTCTTTTGCAACTTCTAATAATTTTTCATCACTAAAATTTAATATTTGAGTAGTCAAATGCTAACCTCCATAACATACGCTTTGTGTCTTTAACAGGGGACCGCCTGTGTGTAGTATGTAATTGGTCCATAAACAATAAGTCACCTTTTCTAAATACATGATGTTTCATATATTTCGATTTAAATAACTTCCTCCATAACTCATCATATAAAGCTTCATGATTAATTCTTTCACCTCTTTCAAATGCGCCAACAATAAATGGTACCATGAAATATAAATATTCTCTACCATCAATTGGATGTTTACCTACTAATGGCCTTCTATCTACATCCTCTTGATAAAACTCAGCTCCTGTGTTAATAGTATTTTCAGGCGCTGGCTGATCAGGTAAATCATAGTCAGATATCTTATATATAGCATCTGTTACATTATCAAGCTGAATATCTATAGTTCTATATCTTTCTTTATCTCTTTCAGATAATTCTGCAAATGCATCACATTGATTACATATTGATAATACAGTATCTATACATTCTTCTACACAATATAGGGTTACAACTATTTGGTCAAATTTATGACGAGCTGTACCATTAGCGTGCCATTGTAATTCACCTTCGCCAAATACTCCTATCTGTTTTCCATCTTCATCTTTTTGTCCACTTACAAGACTAATTTCTGGGTGATCTTTAGGATTCATAAAGTAATTATATCCTTCGCATTCACCCATACGATAACCCATTTTGACATATTCTTCTTGTGTCAATACTTGATCGTACAACACAGCAGAACCCGTAGCTATAATTTCTTCAGCTAATTCTTTTAATTGTTCATCACTAAAATCTAATATTTGAGTAGTCAAACGCAGTCCTCCACAACATTCTATCCATATAATGTATAGGCGATCGTCTATGAATCGTCTTTAATTGGTCCATAAAGAGTAGGTCGCCTCTTCTAAATACGTGATGTTTCATATATTTTGATCTGAATACTTTCGGCCATAAGTCATCATAGAATTCTTTAATGTCTAATTTCTTATTTCCAATATATGCTTCTTTTAAATATTGAATAAGAAAATAACAATATTCTTTGCCATCTATTGGATGAATACCAATAAGCGGTCGTCTATCATCATCTTCAATAGCTTCTTTATAATATTCATTGCTTACATTAAACTCCCGCTCTCTACCCATATAATCACTATTAGGCCACAATGTAACACCATTTCCATCAAGGTGTACATCAATACTTCGATAATAATCTTGTTCTTCTTTGGATAGATCAGCAAACATATGTGACCAATTACATATTGAGAGCACTGTATCTACGCATTCCTCAACACAATATAATGATACAACAAATTCTGTTAGCTTATGTCTACCAGCACCGTTCACATGCCATTCTAATTCTTGATCTCTAAACATACCAATAGAATTGCCATCTTCATCTACTTGACCAGATACAATACTAATTTCTGGAGTATCAGGTGGATTCATCCAATATCCTTGTTTCTCGCACTCACCAAAACGTTCGCATACTTCAACATGCTGTGCTCGTGTTAGATTTTGTTCATGGAGTACTACTGATCCATCTTCGATTATTTTATTTGCTAATTCTGTAAATTGATCGTCGCTATAATCTAATATCTGTAATGTCATTTTGTCCGTCCAAACTAAACATAAAGGCTATGCGTGGTTCGTCGCTCTTATTGAATACGCCATGAGCAAACCCAGTATTTAAGAAGTAGGCTTTACCTGCTTCTAAATGTGTTTCAATCTCTTCACCTTTCACTTTAAATAAATTCTTTACTTTCTCATTTGTATAAACTGGTATAATAATTCTTGTGGCATATGTAGGATCATAATCAATATGCATAGGAACATTCGTATGTGGATCAAGTTTAGTGATACGAACTCTCATCTTATCACATTCAAACTGATTACATATCTCTTCGAAATAGCTTCCTATATATTTTTCATTTGGCTTATTATATAGTTTTTCCTCACCTCTTCTTAATCTTTCTTTTATGCTATCTGTATATTCTAATTCTTTTTCACCGCCAAATTCGGTTAAGTTTACTTGTTCAAAATTATCGTATACAGATTTACTCAATGCCATATGATTATCACATAACATTTTGTTAGCGGTCTTTACATCAACATAGTCATTAGCTAACTTATCAGTAGCAGCTTGAAGCTTATCAAGATCTATATTGATATGCTTTAATTCACCATGTGTTGGTAATTTATATTTTGTTCTCATATTTCTATTTATACAACATAGTCGTGGTGTTTCCTCATATGTGATTTGTACCATGTAGCAGTTCGTAATAGTTTACGTGGCTTATCTTTAAGTATATCTGGTCTTCTATGTATACCTATTACATTATCAAATAATGCTATATCTCCTTCTTGCCACGTATGCATATATACGTATCTATCATTACATACATAATCATTCCATAACTCATTAAATAATTCTTCTGAGTGTTCATACGGTTCACCATTTTTTAAAAATCCGTGTACCTCATATGGACTAAAGAATAAACCTTCGACACCTAATGGATGTTTAGGTACAAGTCTATGATTATTCATTATACCACGAGATGCACCAAATTTGTGTTTATTCTCAGGCTCCATATTTAATGCATTAAAAACCTCACGAGTTTCTCTATTCTTTTGAATTTCTCGTAGAACTTCTTCTCCATATATTTGTCCAAACTTAGGCTGCCATGCTGGCTTATATACACCTAATGTTCTTTTAGGGTCAAGTACAACTGTTAATTCTCTTAAAAGATTTTGTTTCTTTTCAGGTAATTGATTAAAATATGGTATTGAACTAGCAAACCATGTTTCAGTTTCATAGCTTATTGTCTTCGCATATAAACCTATGACTTCCTCTGCGTCAGCAACTGGAGTCATATTAGTATGCCAATCTAATTCATAGTCACCAAATAATCCTTGGTTTCTATCATCAACCATTTCATTTGTTACTGTCCAAAACAGATCTGAATGTTCTTTATCAGTACACCATATTTCTGGACTTAAGTGATAACCTATACCTAAAGACCATTCAGCGTATTCTTCAGGAGTTGCTCCGCTATCACGTATAACAACTACACCTACATTTGCAATTAATTCAGCAATGTTGTCTGGATTTAATTCGTCTAATGTAAGACCTAAGTAAGTTGGTACTACCATTCTATAAGTGGAGTTAAGCAAAGTCTTGCTGTTGGATTACCTTTAGCTCGCCTTCTTTTTTTATAATATGGATCACCTGATGTTGCAAGAAAAAAACAATCAGATGGTACTAAACTATATTTTTTACATAAGTGTATCTGTGTTTGTCTATGTCTATTAAACATTTCATCAACTGTATAATTACTCATAATAAGTTCCATTGTTTTTACCGATGCATAATTCCAATTTTCAAAATCTTTTAGCATGTGTAATGTCTTATGAGGTTTTTTTGTATAAACTAAACCACATCTATTTCCTATCATACCAAATCCTTTTGAGAAACTAAACATAACTTGTTCAGTATTTTTTGGTATATGTATTCTTTGTATGCTTGTACTACTTATATATGTACAATCTAATATGACTGGACACTCAACATCTTTTAAGTCATTATGAATATTACCACAACGAGCAGATGGATTTGATAGGTATAATACTTTATGTTTATCTAAATCATCATCAATCTCTGTGCCAGCATCGATTATATTAGGATATTCATATTCACCTTTAATGTATTGCCATTGACGATCTTCTTTAAGTAACCATTGATGGATAGCATCAGTACTGCCATTTGTAACATAGCAATAAGGAAATTCGCTTAAATCAATAATGTCATGAACCCAATTACGATGTGTAGCCTCAACCCAATCTAAATCTTGAGTTGCTTGCCCTGACCCACGTTTGTAATAAGTATCGGATATACGTTGTTCCTTCAAAAGATGCCAAACATCTTCAGTCATAGGAACATCAACCCATCTATTATTTTTTAATTCTTTTTCCAAAATCTATCCGCCAAATGTCCACCTAAATCGTATTTACCTAATATTAACCTACGTGGCTCCTCATGATGTACTTTGTGATAACCATCACCGCCTAAAATCCAATTCATCCATGGTCCATCAGTAGGACCATTCCAATGACCAAATATATTTAACATACCAAATCCTACCTTTGCAAATATATAAGGCATAAAGGCTGCAGCCCACCAGAAGTACGGTGATATAGCCATACACACGGCCCAATATAACCATAAGAATGTTTCCCAATTCTTATGAGCCCATACAAGTCTTGGATTATCGTATAAATCTTTTGCAAATCTTACTGGTATATGTGGTAACTTCCATGTTGTAAGTGCCACTTTCCAATAACCTATTTGTTTAGCATCGTGAGGATCTAATGGTCCTTCAAGATCTGCATGATGCATTCTATGACTTGCTACCCAACCAATAGGCGTACGAACACAAGCAATCATAATGAGTATTATGAAGCCAACCTCGTGAAATACACTTGTTTTAAATTGTTGATGAGCAAAGTATCTATGTAATCCTACAGAAACAGCATAGTGTGTAACTACCTGGCACCATAAGAATCCTAATCCTGTTGCCCACGCAAATAATTCCCAGTTCATATTATCAACTTATTTATAATTATATACCTATTTATAACATATAAATAGAACTATAATTGATAATTGAGAAGTTATGTTAAACATAGTATGTACGAGTAAACCTTGTGATGGCCTATTCTATTATAGTTATGAATATTGCTCTCATCTAAACGAAAAAGGTATACCCGCACAGGTATATGTTATAACGCACCGTGATTTTACATCAGGTGATTATACAGAATCTCTTAATGACAAATATATCCATTGCAAAAATATAGTATTTAATAATGATTATATCCCTGATGATTGTATAACATTGATTATGGGTAGAAGTATGATGACCTTAGCCCATTGGGGATGGAATGATTATAGATCAGTACAAAAAGAATCACTTAAAAAACTATTTGGTAATAAAGTTATTTCTGTTTATTCAGAGAATCACCCTAAAGATTATCCTAAAGCTCTAAAATTCTTTAAGCCAACAGAGGTTATCGATTTATGTGACACAGATGTTTATCCTAATGGTGTTGGTGAACACTTTGAAAAGATAATACATTTCCCTATATACAAAGAAGTTGAAGAAGATATTCAATTCGATCATTTATTTTTAGGTACAAATTCAGAGTATTACGAAGGTATAGAAAAAATAATAGATGATTATCCTGACCATGGTATATTAACCTATCATCAGAAGTATATAAACTTTGAGTATAACAATCTAAGATCTCCTGTCCCTAATCTATTAGGCAAATTTAAAACATATGTTTATACAAAAGATACATTTGACCCAGCTCCAAGATTATTTCAAGAAGCAAGATGGCTTGGCAAAAAGATAATTTATCATAGAAAGAATCCTACTAAAGATGGTGGTTATTGGTATTGGAAGAGAGGAATAAAAGCACAAGATATAATGCCAATTCTTACAGCTATTGATACATTAAATGGAAAGATTTCATTAGAAACAGAATTAGTTGTGAGAGATATTCCACATCAATTTGGTGCATTGATGGAAGCTGAAAATATAGAAATCAGTGTTGTGACTGAAAAACTAATAGAACAAATAGAAAATAATGAAATTTGGTTTTGTAGTATTCCATGGATTATGGCATTTACCGATGAAGAAGGTAACTATGCTCAATGTAATTTTGGTGAGCGACAGCAGCTCGCACATGGCGAGGCCTTTATCATTAATGAAGGCTTTGACGATCAGCAAAGACCAATTCAAGAAATTGAATATTTACCATATAAACAAGGAAATACATTACATGATACTTCGCTTAAAGAATGGATGACTGGAAGTACAATGGAAAATATTCGTAGAGAAATGGTAGATCAACAATCTGATTACGAATTTGTTAATCATCATTGTAAGAAATGCATAAATGATGAGAAGGGTCAAAAATTAACCTCACGAAGATTAATAGCTAATAGCATTTATAAAAATGAAAAACAAATTTGGAGACATGTTCTCGAAGGTGCTGCAAGAACTAAAAGAGGTGAAGGATATGAATTTAAAGGTAGAATTCTTGAAATACAAGTAAAATCTTTTGGTATAGAATGTAACTTAGATTGTCATATGTGTCATCATATGAGTTCTTCAATACGAACTAAAATGGCATTTGAAAACGATGTATGGAATGATGTCGTATGGGGTGATAAAGAAAATGCTCGCGAAAAATCTGTAAATGCTATGAGGAAAAAACCAGTAGATGAAATTAATAATCAAATCATAGAACTTGCTCCACACATTTATAATTTAAAAATCATTGGTGGCGAACCTCTTATTATGAAAAAGCATTATGAACTATTAGATAGGTTAATAGAAATAGATGAAGCCAAAAATATACAATTAAAATATCAAACGAATGCAACAGAATTAAAAGTAGGTAAACATAATGTGCTTAAGTATATACCACATTTTTGGCAGGTTTTAGTAGTTGTATCTTTAGATGGAATTGAAGGATATAATGATTATATTAGAAGAAGATCTGATTATTGGAAGATATATGATAACATAAAAATATTTTCTAAATTTCCAAATGTTATTATTGATATAAATTCTGTAGTTACATTTTTTAGTGTATTACATTTACACGAAATTCCATCAGTATTCCCAACATATCTAAAGAATTGGTGGCCAGTAGATATGCCAAGTCAAATGAAAGCAAACAATTTGCCACAAGATATAAAAGATAGATTAATTCCTATATATGAAAATACTCCACCTTATGAAGAAATTGCAGATCTTCTTCGTTTACCAGCAGATCCTGACTTTAATCCTGTAGAATTATATAAATACTGTATAGATATGGATAGTTCATATGAGGGAACGAAGTGGCAAATGAATTTGCTGGAAGTATTCCCTGAACTTAAACCACATTTTCTTGAAACTACGGGAAAAGGTTGGCATAAAGATTATTGTATAGAAATGCCACAAATAACTGGAGTAGTAGATAGTGTTCAAGATTTTTATAAAAAGATTTTAAAAGAAAAGCCAATAGGCGAAGTATGGTATGAAGGTATTACACATCATAGAATACCAAAAGAGCATCCAGTATATGATATAGTTAATGAAGACTTATTTCATACGGGTGAAATGGATTGGGTTGGAGTACTTGACGCAGCCAAAATAGAATCAGGTGAGCATAAAGCCGAAATACGTGCTTACTTAAGTGTACAAAATGGCGATGTAGATTTTATACCACATATTGATAGTGGATATGTTTTAATATTTCCATTTGAAATATCGGAAAATAGTAATTATAAGTTACAATATTTAAATAAAGATAGGCATGAGGAAATTGTTTATGAGCATGAATATAGAGAAGATGAAAATGGTAACGTTATACCTATTTTACATAATGGTCCAAACCATTGGCATACAGTCAATTGGGAAAGTACAAAAGACAAATATTGGGTTCAAATAATATTGAATCCAAAAGAAGGTGGATGGGAAGGATTATTAAAAGCAATAAGCAATAAAACGTTTTTTAAAAGGAGAAAAAAATGAACCAATTAGAATTACTCAGTAAGAGTAAACACGTAATTGAATGGAGTGATGAAGTTCCTGATAAAGCATTAATAGAAAAAATATTATGGAATACTTGGAAAGTTACTCGTTCAAAAAATAGTTTTATGCCCTATCATGTAAATGTATTAGGTCCAGATAAAACTGCAGAAAAAACTTCAATATGGGAAAAAACTAAAGTTAATGATGTATTGATGAATGAAAAGAATAAAGATTATGTCCATCCTGCCACGAGTAACAATAAATTATTTGAACAATTGGCATCTGCACCATATACTATAGTTATGTCACAAAGAATTTGCGAGCCAAATCCATTATATAAAAGACATGTAGAAGGTGGTGGTTATTATGAGCAAATGGATAATGATGCAATCAATGGTCAAATGTGTGCGTTAATAGAAACTGGTATGTTTTATTCTAACCTAACTGCATTCGCTTTAGAAGAAGGCTTAGATACCTCATGCATTCTTTGTTTTTCAATTGATATGAAAGATTGGGAAGACTTAGATTTTGTAAAAGAATGTCCATTATTACTTGTGACAATTGGAAAATGTAAAGAGTCGCGAAGAGAATGGTTAAATGATATAGATAGTGCTGATGATAAAAAACCGGAGCCAGAAACAGTAATAAATTGGGTTTAATATATTATGGAAGATAGAAGATTAATATTATTGATTGACTTTGAGGGTCATCCAGCTTTGGGTGATAACTATATGAATAATCTTAGATTTTCTTATTTAAACCAATTCTTATTTTCTGGAGCATCTGGTCATCATGATGAGCCATCTTTGATTATATCCTCTCATCACTATGATGCACATCATAAAAAAACATGGGAACTGGAGTTGATGACAAAAGCAGATGGTCTACATAAATGGGTAACCATTTCTCCAGCTGATAAAGAGTTAGATTATAAAGATATTATAGAAATAGCAAAGGAAAAAGATGTTAATATAACAGATATTTTTATAGCAGGTTGTAATACATGTGGATGTGTAGCATTATCAAGAGGATATTCTGCAGTACATTGGGCTAAAGCTGGATATAATGTAAAGATAATGCTTTCTATGTGCGCTGATTATCAAGTGAAAGGCGATAGTACAATTGAAAAAAATATAGTAGCTTTTGCTAGATTATATGAAATTATTAAATGGCATTCAGTAGTTGATGAGATTGATATTTTATATGAACCGACATGGGCTTACAAAGAAATAGAATTTTTGATGACTGAATATCAAAAAGCAGATTTGAAACATCAACAAGGAGATGTTTCTTTTTTACCAAAGGATGATAAACAATATGAAAGACCGCAATAAAGAACTTCCAACATATATGACAAAGGGCGGACCTGGCGATACGTCTACAGCAGGTCACGTAAATACCGATGCTTGGTTTGTAGAGCCTCTTAAAACACATTCTGAGGATGGCCGTAAGAAAAGAGATATAAGAGTTATTCCAGACTTACTTAAACATGGATCAATTGCTCAACAAGCCAAAGACCAAGAAATATTCTTTTGTGATATTCCATTTACTCAGTTATACATGGAGATAGATGGTAATTATCAACCATGTTGTTTCGGTAAACCTGATGGTAAATCTAATGTACTCAACACATCAATTGAAGATTGGATGTTAAACAGCGAAGCTCTAAATGGTATTCGTAAAGAAATGTTAGATCCAAACGAAAAAGAATTTCCTAATGTAAATAAGTATTGTGAACGATGTGTAAGTGATGAGAGACGTTATGGTAAATCAAGACGTACAGCATGTATGAAAATACATACTAATGATTCTTCATTTTGGCCAAAGGTTGATCGTGCTGCTCAATTATTTAAAGCAAGTGGTCTATTTGCCTTTGATGAAAGAATAATTGAGGTTCAATTAAAAGTTTATGGTTCCGAATGTAACTTAGATTGTTATATGTGTACTCATGCAAATTCAACAATTCGCCAAAAGGTTGCTCATGAAGGTGTATGGAATGATTCAGTATTTGGTGAATTAACCCAAGAAACTCAAGACTTTTTTGATTGGGTAACAAGAGATAAAACTGAAATATTGAATGAACCTGATATAACACAAGAAGCAGATGGTACATTTATGATACCAATACATAATGAAACTTTTCCTATATCTAATACAAAATCTATGGTGGACCAAACTATAGAGATGGCTCCATATATACGAAGCATAAAAATTATTGGTGGTGAACCTCTTATTATGAAGAAGCACTATGAACTATTAGATAAATTAATAGAAATCGATCAAGCTAAACATATCATAGTTAAATATCAAACTAATTTGACAGAGACAAAGGCTGGTAAACATAACATCTTTAATTATATTCCTCACTTTAGACTTGTTTCTATGGTTGGATCTATTGATGGCATCGGACCAGTTATTGAATACATGAGAAGAAGATGTAGCTGGGATAAGATTGTAGACAATGTAGATATTTGTAATAAGTATGATAATGTTGATGTTGACTTTAATGGATTAGTTTCTTTCCTTAGTGTATTAAGATTTTATGAAATGATTGATTGGTGTTTAGATGAAGGTAAAGATAAAGTTAATATGGTAAATTGGGCTATGTTAGAACATCCAACACATTTAAGAACTAATAATTTACCACAAAAATTAAAAGATGACTTACTCCCTAAATATGAAGGTTGGCCAGATATTCAAGAAGCTCTTCGTATGCCTGCTGATGATATAGACATACAAGACACATTTGATTATTTATTAAAGGCTGATGAGTATTACACGGGAACAAGATGGGAACTACACTTATTTGATGTATTTCCAGAATTAGAAGAGTATTATATAAAACCAGAAAATAGATAATGGATAAAAAATTAACGCAAGGTGGTCCTGGTGACCAATACCTTGGCGGTGGAAAGGTAGACACAGGTGAATGGTTTACAAAATTTCCTCTTTTAGAAGATCAAATTAAAAATCAAGAGATTTGGTTTTGTGGTGCACCATTCCAAATGATATACACATCCACTAATGGTCAATTCCTTCCTTGTTCTTGGGCTCAAGAGTCAGATCCAGATACTGGTGAACCGTATGGTCCAAATATTAAAGATGTAAGCTGCAAAGATTATTTTAATAAAGATGAAACATTGAATCATATGCGTGAAGAGATGCTTACACCTGATGATCCTTTAAAGCTTGTAAATAAAATATGTAGAAATTGTAGATATCAAGAAGAACACTATGGAAGATCAAGACGTCAAGCTTCTTTAAAACTCCAAACAAATGATAAAAGACTTTGGCCTCGCATGCGTAATACCGTTGAACGTTTTAAAAAAATAGAAAGTTGGAGTCATGATGAAAAAGGTTGGGCGACTCATTCAGATGCATTTTTTAAAGAAAGAATATTTGAAGTACAAGTAAAAGCTTATGGTAATCAATGTAACTTAGATTGTTATATGTGTATTCCATATGATTCTAGTATACGACTTCAAACAATGCATCACGAAGATTTAAAAGACCAAAATATTTTTTCTGAAGCTTCGATGGAAAGGATTCCAGCTTTATCTATAAATACAATTGATGATATTACAGATCAGATTGCAGAAATTGCTCCGTACATATATAATTTAAAATTAATTGGTGGTGAACCATTAGTAATGAAAAAGTTTTATGGATTATTAGAAAAGATAGTTGAATCAGGTGAAGCTGAAAATATAATGGTTAAGTACCAAACAAATATGTCTATATTAGAATTTGAAAAATTAAAAATTTCTAAATTTATTCCTCACTTTGGATTATTTGAATTTACAGTATCATTAGATTCAATAGGTGAAGCAAATAATTATATAAGACGTAGATCTAATTGGGACGAAATTGTTGAAAATATAAAACATGTTAAGCAATACGAGAATGTATGGGTAAACATTAATGGTGCTATATCATTCCTATCTGTACTTCGTTTCCATGAATTAATAAAATGGTTTGGTGAGAATAAAGCTTTATTTCATCAAATAAATTGGTCAAATATTAGAGGTCCTGGTAAATTATGTGCTAATGTATTACCAAAACCACTTAAAGAAAAACTTATACCGTTGTATGAAGGCTTCCCAGATATACAACAGGTATTAAGAGAATCTCCTCATAATACATATTATGGCAATAGAGTTGAAGGAGATGATGATTACATAGATATACAAGACACATTTAAATATCTACTTATGAATGATAAACATTATAAAGGAACAAAATGGGAAATGGATTTATTTAAAGTATTTCCAGAACTAGAAGAATATTACATACCCGATATACAGGAGATAGAGTTATGAATGCAACAATAACAGCGGCTGTCGATATTGCACGAGTCGCACAAAGAAACTGGGATTTGTCTAAGACAATTCCACAAGCAGATTTAGACACACTAATTTATGCTGCGCAGCAAAGTCCAAAGAAAGCAATGGAAACCCATTATGCTTTACATGTATTTACTGATAAGACTAAAATTAGACAAATTTATGATCAGACAAAGAAATTCCTTGTAGCACCAACTGATGCTACTGAACCACCCGATGATATGTTTGAAATGAGAGATGGTCAACCTTGGCAAAACGATGAAAAATATTCTGTAAAGAATTCTCAAGTCTTAGCAAATGCTATGTTTGTTTTTACTGAAGATAGAGGTACAGCAAAAGGTGGTACTCATTATATGGCTAAAGAAGGCGGAGAATATAATGCTTTAACAGTATATGAAGAGCAAATTGATTTTTCAATTGGAATCGCTGTTGGTAATTTAACATTATCTGCAGCTATGTTAGGATATAAAACTGGCATATGCTCAGCACTCGAATGTGATAATATAGCTAATATATTATCTAATGGTCAATCAACGCCAGGTTCAAAAGATATTATGAACCCTAAACTAATTATTGGTATAGGATATCCCAATGAGGGAGTTGATAGAACATGGCATCATGAAACTAAAAACTCTGAATTAGGTTTTGATGCTAGTGATAGAGGACCACTCGATGAACTATTTAAATTCCCTTCATTTGATGGTACAGGCGATGGAACAGATTTATATATAAATGGAGTGAAGCAGTGAGTTCGTCAGAGGCAGCAATGAATAAGCAGAAAGAGGATCAAGAAGCACAAGAACTTGATATCGGTGAATTTAAATTAGAGATTAAACCACGTTGTTTAACCTTTGAACCGAAGGCTTATCATAAACCTGCTGCCTATACATCTGATGGATTTATGTTACCATGCTGTTGGCTAGATGATCCAAAGAATGACTTTGGTGTTGAATACTTTGGGTTAAAAGACAACCATCTTCGATTAAATAAAGCTGAATCAGTTGAAGCAATATTTAAATCAGAAGAATGGAATCATTTCTTTTGGACATTACTGCATGACCAAAAACATGCAATGAAGCATTGTAAATATAAGTGTGGTAATTTAAGGAAAGATAATAATTTATATTTGACGGAAACAATATAATGGCAAGATTTACACAACTACAACCTGATGATCGCATCGCCGATTGGTATGCAACAAATGAAATATGGGGATCACCTAATATTGATTCATCACATAGATGTATCTTAAGGTGTCCACAATGTTTAAGACAAAAGAAAGAAGGTGGACCACGTATTAAGAGAGCATACGATCTAGAGCCACAAGATTTTCAAAAAATTATAGATTACTTCCAGCATTGCGTCACATTCTGTGGACAAATATCAGACCCAATCTATAACCCACACTTTTTAACATTCTTAAAAATGTTAGATGGTACTGGCAGAGGTGTACGTATTGCTACATGTGGTGAGTCTATTAAAAAAACTCATACTCAAGAATGGTGGGAAGAAGCATTCACTTATGGTATGAATGAGAATGCATGGTACTTTGGTGTTGATGGTATCGATAAGAAGAGTGAACTATATCGTATTGGTTCTAATTTTGACAACGTATGGGAAACAATGCGATTAGGTAAATCAATGGGTGTTGCTATTGTTTGGCAATATATTGTGTTTGGTTATAACGAACATGAGATAGAGATAGCAAAACAAATGGCAGAAGACGAAGGCTTTACTCTATTATTAGTTAAAACAAATAGAGGCTTCGACCCAGATTCAAGGAATATTCGTGATAGTATGAAAGACATCTATAACAATTTTCCAGCACCTAGTAAGAAAAATACAGTAAAGAAAATTAAAAACGAAGAATACTTTAATGTCACTAAAGAATTAGAGACATGGAGGAATACAAGGAATACATAATGGAAATAACATATAATGGTATAACAATTGACTTTTTTAGTCCTGAACAAGCAAAAAATTTATACGATGTTAAACTTGGTGAGAATGGTTTACCTGAACAAGTTTTAGTATCGCTATCAGGCGGATGTGATTCTGCCTCAGCACTTTATTTGTGTTGTAAATATTTTCCTGAGATTGAATGGATTCCATATACATGTAGAGATTTAAATGCACCATTAGATGCTGACTCAGCTATTATGTTTGTTGAAAAAATGCAGAAACATTTTCCTAATGCAAATTTAAAAGACATAAGAGTATTTGAATTTGATGACAAAGACCCTAAATATTTTGCTGATGCTGAATATTGTATAAAATATTATGACAGATATAAAGATATGACCGTTGTTGGAATGGTTAAGATGTTATTAATAGATAGAATCACTAGAGATCTTATGTTAGAATACGATCATATTCTAAGATTCGATGGTATGTCAAGTAATCCATCAATGGAAGAAATGAAAAAACATAAATTCGATCATTTATGTGAACCTCGCCGTAGTCATGAAGGAGAAGAATGGCCAACAATGCGTAGACAAGTATGTCAACCATTTATTAATGTTGATAAAAAGTTTGTCGCCGCTATATATCATGCTCACCCATTTTTACTTAATGAAATTTATCCGCATACGCGTTCATGTACTGGTACATCTTGGTGGACCCAAGGATTTACAAGAGTATGCGCAAGATGTTTTTGGTGTCATGAAAGAAGATGGGCATTTGGTGAAGACTTATATCCAATGAAACATTTGCCTGATGTGGGTGCTCCACCTCCTGGATATAATCCCAAGAAAACTGCATGAGTACCAATCATAAGGAAGATCCTCATGCTCAAAAAGCTAGGCATTTTTATATCGATCCTGACAAACCTCAACCTAAACAATTTGATGAGAATGGTAAGGTTACATGGGAGTGGATAAGCAATAATAATACTCCTACATCAAAAATTAATTTTGAACCAGGAATTATATGTAGACTTAAATGCGGTGGATGTTTTATGCGAGAGCAAGGATTACATGATCGTAAAATGATACATTCTGATAAGTATAAGACACAAGCTTGGGATCGTAGATATAATATTCCATTTGAAAAATATAAAATTATATTTGAAGTATTTAAGTTTATTGAGTTTTGTGGAAATTTATCAGATCCTATTTACCATCCCGACTTTGTAAAAACATTAAGATATATGAAAGGCAAAGGTATGAAAGCAAATATTCGTACAAATGGTAGTGGTAAATCAAAGAAATGGTGGACTGAAGTTTTTCAACTTTGTCGTGGAGAAGAATGGTGGTGGACATTTGCATTAGATGGTTTACCAAAAGATTCTCATAAATATAGAATCAATCAAAATGGAGAACAAGTATGGGAGATGATGAAGTATGGCAGAGAATATGGAGCTAATATTGAATGGCAATGGATTGTATTTAAATATAATCAAGAAGATATTAAAGAAGGCAATTTATTAGCTGCACAATATGGTATGTATTTTGATTATTATCATTCTACACGATGGTCAGGTGACTTAATAAAATATAAACCTGATGGTAAACATGCAATACAATCTAGACGAACAACAGATGCTATGGATGCCGTGAAAGCGATGGATATAGATGTAGAAACTTTTATTGATGAGATTAGACCTTTATCTAGTGAATATAAATTTGAAAGTGCAGAAGATTTTTGGAATAATTACTGCAACTATGATGGTCCATCAATTTTACCTCCGACATTAAAGACAGATATTATTGGAAAAAGGCCTAAAGAAGAAGCACATTTTATAGATCCAGATTGTTTAAATTTAGATATAACAAAAGATATTATGTTTAATAGTATGGGATATTTTGTTCCATGTTGTGAAATGGATCAGTGGGTGCCAGAGCTAGAAGAGCGAGGATTTTTTAGAGAAGAGTTTCATATTGATAATCTTCATAGTGTAGAAGATATTAAAAATGTTTTTATGAGTGACCCTTGGCAAGATCACTGGGCAGGATTATGGAATCATCCTGATAAAGCTGTAAAAATGTGTCAAACATTCTGTAGAAAAAATCCAAATACTCATGAAGGCGGGAGTGGTAAAGACCCTAAAGGATTCGTATGAAAAAATTATTAATAGTTAGTGGTGATAGTTTCACCGATAGAAGATTTAGATCAGCTGCTCATCCTGATATGGATGTGTCTTTTCCGATGTGGCCAGAATTATTAGCAGAAAAATTAGATATGCGACTTATTAACTTAGGAAGATCTGGACAAGGCAACGAATACATATACTCGGTATTATTAGATTATATTGAAACTCTAGAAGATAAAAGTCAAATAGGTATGGTAGTTGCTGGTTGGTCACAATGTTTTAGAAAAGATTTTCAAGAAGGTATAAAAGGAAAATGGAATGTAATAGGCGGCCGCAATCAACAAACACCAGAAGCAATTCCAAAAGGTTGGCTAGCTGAGCGAGTAGATCCGCATGGTGATGTATTTAGCTGGGTAAGAAGAAGTCTAAGGATTTATAGAAGTTTAGATTATCTTTGTGGAAGATATAATATCCCATATGTACAAACACAAATGATACCGTTATATGTAGATTGGTTAAGAGGATTGCCTCCTACTGATCAAGAAATAATGTTTGGCGGCAAAACATTTGAAGATGATACACTAGCATATCCAGGTGATCCTAAAGAAGATCTGAAAAAAATACTTGATATTATAATTGAATATGATGGAATTATAGATGCACGTAACTTTTTAGGTTGGCCAATTTCAAGAAATATTGGAGGATTTCCTCTTAGTATTGAGGTGTGTGGTGTAGTAGGAAGTCCTTATGTTATATCACAATATGATGGTCATCCGAATGCTGCTGGTCATATAAGATTAGCAGAAGCTATTCATGAATTTATAAAAAATAAATGAAATATTTAATAGTTAGTGGCGATAGTTTTACTAATTTAAAATTTAGATCTACAAATCACCCTGATATGGATACGTCTTGGCCAAAATGGCCTGAGATATTAGCTAAGAAATTAGATATGAAACTTATTTGTTTAGGGTCATCTGGTCAAGGTAATGAATATATTTACTCATCGCTACAAGATACAATTGAAAATATAAAAGATAAAAGTCAAATAGGTTTAGTTATTGCTGCATGGTCTCAGGGATTTAGAAAAGATTTTCAAGAAAAAGATGTATGGCAACATACTGATGTATCACGGGGAAATAGAGCTGCTTCAAGAAGAGGATGGCTATTAGAACGTAAAGCTCTCGGTGATGTATTTAGTTGGGTACGAAGAAGTTTAAGAACCTATTTAAGTTTTCAATATATGTGTGAATACCATAATTTGCCATATCTACAAACACAAATGGTAAATTTATATGAAGATTATATAAAAGCATCAAATGGTATAATTAAAACCTATCATGATATTGAAAATTATAAAGATGTTATGGCTATTCTTCCTGCTGGTAGTTATTCCAACCAAGAGAAAGATAATAATATAGAAACATTATTAAAGATAATAATGTACTATGATCCGTTAATTAATCATAAATACTATATAGGTTGGCCAACTATAAAACAACTTGGTGGATATTCTATGGATAGGAAATATTTTGATCTAGATCCAGATAATCCAAACATTATATCATTAGACGATGGACACCCCACTAAAGTTGGCAATGAAGTGTTAGCAACTTTATTTTATGAACATATAAAACAAGGAGAAATTAAATGAGTAATATAACAGAGTCTCTAAATAAAAGAGCTCATGTCGTACATTACCACACTGGTCATGGAGAATTAGTTCCTACTAGAGCGGCTATAGATGACATACTAAAAATAGGTTATCCGCTTGCGACATCAAAACAAAATGCCTTTCCATATAAATGTTATGTGTTAGGACCAAATGTAGAAAGAAGCAATCATCTATATCAGATGTGTGAGCAAAATAAAGTAGATTTTGATGGAGATGTTGGTGACAAATACCATGCAAATCCTAATCTATATCATATTGCAACAGCACCGTGGACATTGATATTTACACCACGAGTCGCTCCACCTAATGCCTTTGCAGCAGAACAATGTGAAGCAACAGGAACTCAGTGGGAAATGGGTAGAGAAGATTTTATCCCAGATGGTAGAGAAAGTTGGGGTATAGAAGTAGGAATGATTGCTAAAACAATTACAGGAGCAGTGTGCGATGCAGGGTGGGATACTTCATATGCTATTTGTTTTCCTAAACAAGTAGAAAAGTGGCATTCAAAGCATTATCCATTTATTAAATATACACCATATCTAATACAAACTATAGGAAAGGCAGAATTATATAAATGGCAAAATATGAAACCAGAAAGTCTTGCTAAAGATACGTGCCCTCCATTTGATGATATCTTTGCTTTTATAGACTAATAAATAGAATTATATGATGAAAAAAGTGATCGTACTAAACCACTTTCGTGGTTATCCTGAACTAATGGACGAATGTTCAAATAACAATCGTTACGCACAATTACAATTCTTAATAGATCATGTTTATGGCAAAGCTTCTGACGTGGTGTTCTTATGGAATGATTCAATAAATATAGACACACCAAAAGAAGATAAAAAAATGATGGCTATTAAGGATATTTCTCAAACAAACTTTAGTCATAGATGGGTCAGCTTCTTTGATAGCCACAATCTAGATGCAATCTTATTGAAAGTTGCACAAGGCGAGGAAGAAGATGTAGCTGGTAATCCACATATAGGATTTAATATTACGCCACACAATTCACATATTATAATAACTGGAACAAATACTGCAGGATGTTTATTAAGAAACGCAAATGTTTCAATAAAAGAATGGTTCGATAGAGGATTTACAATAACACTTTGTTTATCAATGTGTGCTGATTATCAATTAGATGGTCTTAATCCAACAGATAAGAATCAAAAAGCTACCGCAATTTTATATCAATATCTTAAAGATAATGATATGATACATAAGGTAAATATTTGTTATAGTCCACAAGAAATGGGAGAAATACATGACAGGCTGGGATAGAGATTATTTAGAAAATAAAGAGGAGTATTTAGAACTCTTCGATAGCGCAATGCAAAAAGAACAAGAGAGAAATATAGAATTTCTTGAGAAGAGCTTAAAGAAAATAACAGGTAGAAAGTTTGCAGTTGCTTGTAGTAGTGGCACAGATGCTTTAACTTTTGCCTTATTAAGTTTAAATCTTAAACCTGATGATGAAGTGTTAGTGACTAGCTTCTCTTGGATATCATCAGCATCGTGTGTATCATTAGCTGGTGCCACACCAGTATTTTGTGATGTAGATTTAGAGACATATCATATATCACTTGATAGTGTTCTTGATATGGTGAGTGATAAAACTAAAGCAATTGTTTATCCACATTTATTTGGAAGTATGTCTCCAACAGATGATCTAAAAGATTTTTGTAGAGATCACGGTATTGTATTCATTGAAGATGCATGTCAAGCTTTAGGTTCTAAATTTAATGGTCATCCAGGCGGATCAATAGGAGATATTAGCACATTAAGTTTTAATGCAAACAAACAAGTTGCTGGTATTGCTGGAGGTGGTGCAGTACTCACAGACGATAAAGAACAAGCGGTGTTATTTAGAAAATTAAGAAAGCATGGTGAGCATGAAGTATTAGGTTATAATTCTAAAATGCTTGGTATGAATGCTGAGTTTATTAATTTTAGATTAGGGAAGATGGATGATTGGAATTGGAGAAGACGTATTATTGCTGAGAAATATGATGTAGCACTTGCACCATTACCATTTGTTATTATACAAGTACAAAATTCTGCAGAATACCATAGTTACCACAAATATGTTATTAGATTTGAGAATAAAGAATTAAGAGATGCTGCAAAAAATATGATACAAGGATCAGGAGTACATTATCCTACACCTATATGTGAACATCCAATGTATAAAAACATTAATCATGTAGTAGGTGATTATTCAAATGCGAAACAAATATGTGATACAATACTAACATTACCTATAAATCCATGGATAACGGATGAAGAAATAAATAATGTTGTAGAAAAAATTCAAAAAGTTTTATTTATGGCATGATAGAAATAATCAACAATCGAATTTTTTTAATCGATGACAAAGCTAATCTCCATGAAATAAAGGATGGTGGCTTAATGCCTTTATATCATAGTATGGAAAAACTATTAGGTAGTGTAGTCATTGATGAAAGTTTAGTTGAAGATGTCGAAGCTATATATTCCTACATAGTAGAAAAAATATATCTCATGCCAGAATATTCTAAATGGTCAGATACTCCATTTAAGGAAGAGCCAAAAAGAAAATTGTTAATAGCTTTTAATAAATTTTTTCATGAGATTGCATATATGGAATGGATATTAAAAGATGCTAAAGATGGTGGATTTTCGAAATGAAATTAACTGATGTACAAAATAATTATCTAGCAATAGATTTCTTTTTATCGATGTCATGCAATAAGGATTGTCATTATTGTACGAGCTATACTTTAGAACAAAGGAATCTAACCGTTGATATGGAGTTCTTAGAGAGAACATTATATTATTTAAGAAACTACAAGACTAGATGTAACATACTTGGTGGTGAACCTGGTTTAATTAAGAATTTACCTGATGTAATCAAAGCAATTCAAAGTAATCCTAATCATGTATGCGAAGTACTATCTAACTCCACCGTAAGGAGAAGATACCCACAAGTATTGACAGATCCTACTATAATATATGTTGAGCATTTCATATTAGATTTTTATGAGCATGAGATATCTTTATTAGGACCTAAGTCATATGATTTCCATGATGAGAATGATTTTCATAACTATAATCTAGTTATTAAGACACCTAACTTTGAGAAGTATAAACATCTATATCCTGAGGCAATGAAAAAATTAGATCATAAAAATACCTTATGGAAAGAGTTTAATGGCAGATCACCTGATTTTGCTAATATACAATTAAACGCCCAAGCAGCTGAGATAGATAGGAAGATGTGTGCAGCATTTCCTATGGTACCTGTTATTAATTTTGAGAATCAAAACTTAGTACATTGCAGTAAGAAGTTTGCAAACAATGCTATCACTTCTAAGGAATTTGAAATAACTCAAGAGAATATAGATAAGATGATGAACTTCAGATTATTTAAATATGAAAATTATTGTAAGACCTGTACAGAATATGTCCAACCAAAGGGACATTTTAATATTAAAAAATATGCGAGTATACTAAATGAATAAAAAAATAATGGCAGTAGCATTAAACCTACACGATCACAACACATATGATGGAGTATGGCATAATCAAAGAGAAAGGCAAACACGATTTAAGCATAACCTACCTTATCGTGCAGAAGCTTATGCTCATCAATCAGATATATTAAATCCTGGTGATTATAGATTAAATGATGAATTCACTAAAGAATATTTTAAGAAACCTGATGATGGTGTTCTAGCATTCACATATACTTACGGTGGTGTAAGAATGTCAAAAGATGAATTACTTGAAACGGTATTAAAAGGACATGATGAGATATTTGATTGGCAACCTAAGAAATTGTGGGACCATTATTATAAAGATGACATATACTTTATAGACCATCATCAATCGCATGCTGCATATGCCTTTATTAATTCAGGTTTTGAAGAGGCTGATTGTTTAGCCATCGATGGTATTGGCAATCGTTATCGTTGTTGTTTCTTTGATAAACATGGAACAATGACTGATCTGTCAAATATATTGCCTATTGGTTGGTTATGGAATCACATGTCAAATTTAACAGGGTTTGGTACGTTAGGTGCAGGTAAGCTTATGGGACTATCTGCTTATGGCAGAAACAATGATTACTTCTATGAAATATTTGAAACAATACTTGCTGGTCCTATAACAGAAAAGAAACAGGAGAAATTCGAAGAATATATTGATTTAAATAGATATAGAAAAGAAGATCTAGCATTTACTCTTCAGAAATTTACAATGGACAAAATAAGAGAATTTGTTCATCCGCTTCAATCTTCTCATAATCTATGTGTTGCTGGTGGTGTATCTTATAATGGATATATGAATGAGGCATTTACTAAAAGATGGAAAAATGTACATGTACCTCCAGCAGTTGGTGATGAGGGTCAAGCTCTTGGTGCATATCAACATGCTGACTATGTTTTAAATGGTAACAAACATGTAGTAGATACTTACTCTGGTAAAGCCTATGATTGGGAACCCACTGAAGATGAAAGAATAAATGATCAGAATATGTATGAAAGATGGTCATCAGGTAAAGGGTTTCAATGGGGATATGAAGCATTATTTTGGGAACCTCTTAATATGACTGAAGTTGCTCAACAAATTGCTGATGGTAAAACAGTAGGTTGGTTTCAAGGCAAATCTGAGAGTGGCAATAGAGCATTAGGTAATAGAAGTATCTTAGCAGATCCACGTAATCCCGATATAAAAGAAATTATTAATAGTTCAATTAAAATGCGAGAAGACTTTAGACCATTTGCTCCTGCTGTAATGGAAGAACATTATAAAGAATACTTTGCTACGAATCAGCCATCACCATATATGTCAAGAATTATGCCGGTAATATCTGATAAAATTCCAGGTGTAACACACGTTGATGGAACAGCAAGAATACAGACAGTGAATAGAGAACAAAATGAGAAGTACTACGATATCATTAATGAGTTTTATAAAATAACCGGTATACCTATGTTACTCAATACTAGTTTTAATTCTCAAGAGCCTATCGTAGAAGAACCGTGGCATGCGATACGTACCTTTCGTGAGACAGCTATAGATATATTAGTCATTGGAGATTGGATGTTAATTAAAAAAGTAACAAGTGATGGTTGGGGATAATGCTTAGTAGAGATAAATTATCTCATGTAACAAATATATTAAACTTAAAAAATCCTAAAGCTAAAGGAGTTAATCACGTACTTGACGTTATAACTGCTATAGAACAAGAGGACAATCTTTTATTTCTTAATTTATTATTAGATGACGATCAAGATAGAAGCTTGCTCGATAGTGTATTCACTGCAATTAAGCATGAGCCAGATCACGAAGAGGATATTTTAGATTCATTTAGTGATAATCAAGTCTTAGCTAAAACAAATTTAGTGAATGGCTTAGATAATCTAAATCTTTTAAATAAAGAAACTGAAGTTGTTATATTCGGATGCTGGTATGGAAGTATTCTTATACCGCTATTACACGACAAAGTTAAAAGTATTACTGCAATTGATGTAGATGACCATGCGATTTCAATTGGTCAAAATAGATTCTTCGACCAATATGATAATATCACTTGGATAACCGGCGACATTTTCGAAGATTATAGAGATATGTTTGATACTGCAGATATCTTTATCAATACCTCATGTGAACATATGTTACCTATGAAATGGTGGGGTCCAAAGGGTCCAAGAAAAGACCATGATTGGTTTAAAGAATGGAATGGTGATTATAGAAGAGAGTGGAAAGGTAAAGATGAGAACAAGTGGCCGGTATATGATATAGGTTGGTGGGAAAGAGTTAAACCTTCTGCTCATTTTGCCTTTACATCTAATAACATGTATGATATCCCAGGCCATATTAACTGCGTAGATAGCATAGAAAAATTTAAAGTACAACTACCAGCCGGAGCAGAAGTATTGACAGAGAGTGAATTAGAAGACGAGAGAGGTATCAGGTATCTATTAATTGGAAAGCTATGAAAAGAATAATCTATAGTATATATGTTGATATACCAGCACCTGAACATTATGGCACCACCTCAAAAAGTAAATTTGATACAGTAGAAAAAGCAGAGATAACCGTTGATGCTTTTAAAGAACATTATGATAGATTAAAAGAATGTAAACGAGTTTATGCTGAGCGTATAGGTGTACCATTTAAGATGTACGAATACGATAATAGATATAAACAGTTTGAAAAAGATTTTCAACGCGATTACCCAGAGGTTACTGGATATGAGATAATAAATTTCTATAAATTACATGTATTATATGAGTTAGCAAAGAGCTATGATGAAATTCTATACTTAGACTTTGATGCTATACCTATGAATCATTCAGAAAATTTCTTCGAAGAATGGGATTTAAATAAAGGAATATGTGTCTTAGATAATAACGATAAGATTGTTCATAACGTAGAAGCTAGCCAAAGTATACGTAGTCCATCAGCAAAATATTATAATTGTCAAGCGATGTTATTAGATGGTGGTTATTATCCTGATAATGATGTAATCAATACCGGTATTATTGGTGCAAGTGCAAAACATATAAAGCAGTTAGATTATTTCGGTGGATTTAAACACATATTAGAAATGATGACATCATTAAGAAGTGATGATTATAGAGAAATCGGTCTATACCCTAAAAATATTGTCGATATGTTTAGATATGATAATGAAACTATTTTCGCATATAAATTAAAAGTTAATAAAGTTCCTGTACAATGGCTTGACCCAAGATGGCATTACTTCTTTGATATGCAACAGTTCATACCACCTTTTGCAAAGATAGTCCATGCAATCTGTAAAGATTTTGATTGTGTGTGGAGAAGATACGATGGTTAAAATATGTACCGTATACTATAGCGACAAATATAATGCAGACTATGTAAGTAAATTATATGATAGCATAAGAAGAAACTGCAGTATACCATTTCAATCAGTATGTCTTAGTGACGATCCTAATGTCGAAGCTGATATAGTATTACCATATAATCCTCATGGCGATGTAAAGAAACATTGGCATAAACTAAAATTCTTCTCTCCGTATTTTGGATATCAATCTCCAGGTGATGATATAATAATTATGGATATTGATCAGGTTATTACAGGCAATGTTGACGACCTTATAGGACATTATGTACAAGAGAATGAATTAGTTACGTATGGTATATGGTGGAATAGACAAACCATACAGATGGCAACAAATGCATTACAAACAAATGGTGGATTTTACAAGTTTAAATCTGGTAGTTTATCATATGTATGGGATGACTTTATTGAGAATCCTGAGTATTGGCAAATGCATTACTACAATGAAAGAGTTGTTCACTTTCCATATTACGGTGAACAGAACTATGTTAATTGGAGAGCATGGGAAAATAAGATAAAGATAATTCCTACACCTGAAGAGTGGATAGGCAAATGCGATATGGATATGGCCGAAAATACAGTAAATAATAAATTATATTTTGAAGAGTTTGGTGATTTTATGTTTATGGATAAAGTAAATCCTAATATTAAAGTAATGCACTTTACTGGTTTAGAGAATACTATACATGACAATCGCTGCGGCTGGATTAAGGATCATTGGAAATGAAGAGAATAATATGTTGTAGATTCGGTGATAAGTTTAATCAATGGCATGTTGATAACTTAAAGCATATGATCGACAGCTGGTCAGGTATAGAGTATGATGAATTTGAAGTTGTTGAAAGAGATCTATATGGTAATTGGTATAATAAATTTCAGATGTATGATAAGTTTAGGGATGGAGAGAACCTCTATTTTGATTTAGATATGATTATATATGGAAGATTGCCTAATCTATTTAAAAAGAATTTTACACTATTAGATGATAAATGGTGGAGAGAACCAGCACATACACCATTAAACTCTTCAATAGTTTCTTGGACTGGTGATGTATCATATATATGGGAGAAGTTTTGGCCTTATGCTGATGCTTATATGAAGCAATACAATAAAGGCAGTGATGAATGGTATTATAAAGAAATAGAATACGAAATGTTTAATCCCGTATGTCCAAAATTTAATATGAAATATGCTGATCCTAACTTCCGTATATGCACCTTAGGACAGATGCATCACATTATGGAAGAAGGGTGGTCCGGTTGGTGGTCACCCTGGTTTCTTAAACGTTAAGCTTCTGTTCCTTTAGCTGCTGCTATTTTCTTTGCAGCTGCCACTTTTGCTTTCTGTACTTCAGGCCTCTTAGCAGTTGCTGCTCTGTTTTTCGGTGACATTTTAGATTCTTTCTTAATTGTCGCCTCTACTTTATCTAGTGCTTTTTCATTTTCTTTAGGATCAAGTTCTGCTACAACATCAGTGTCCATAGATCTTACACCTGTAATAGCAAATGCATGCTGTAAGATTTCAATCTTATGTTGGGCCTTTCTTAATGCAGTCTTAGCTTCAACATTATCTGACTCACGTATTTCTTGTAATTCAAATAGTGCTAGCTTTAATGCAAATAAATGATCTTCATTTTCCATGTTAGTAAAGATAGCTTCAACAAGAGTAGGGAATATCTTTGTCTTTGACAAATTACTTTCTTGCTCTAGCATACCTGAATCTGCCATAACTTGTTTTGCCATTGCAACGAAAGCTTCACTCTCTGCTTTCTTGATATTCCAAGTTTCTTCATGAATCGCATCCATAGTAGTAATTTTCATAAGATCTTTAAAATCTTTTTGCTCTTCTGAAGCCTCAATAACATGAGGTGTTAGTTCCATTTCACCCGTATGATCCATGTTCAGTAAAACTTCAAGGTTCTTCCTGTCCTGGTCAATGAAGGTTGCTGATACAAATGTATCTTTAGTGATTAAACTCATTATGCTTTCCTCGCTTTTAAATAGTATGTTGAAATTGTCGCCGCCGAACCTGACGGGAACTCTTGTGTTCGATAGTCATCGCCACCAACTTCACGTTGTGCGTATGTCGAACTGTTTAATTTAGTATTGACCATACCAGAACCTAAGTTAGTGCCTGATCCATCAATTGCGTATCGTATTTTATGATTAGTTAATTCTACTGCCACATAACGTATCATCTCTTTTATAATAGCATCAAACTCTGCTTCAGTATATTCTTCAATATTGTTATCACCATTAATGAAACATGGGTTTGCGCTGTAATCAGTCTCTGTACCATTTGCTCGATGAAGATAATAGTTAGTAATTGTAGTTGGTTGGTCTTGTGTTTCAGTAATACCACCCGCAGTATATGCTCCAGCGTTTGCACGTGTATCTGTAAATACCGCTGTTGTTGAAACATTAGTATATCCAGATGGAGCTGAAGTAGATGTGCTAATCTGATAAGGTAGTGCTGCTATAATTGCATCAACAAGAGTATCTGCATAAGTATCAAACATCTCTTGTGGAGTCATAGCTTTTAAATTATTGCTTGAATCTACATATACCGGGAATCTTGTTGTAGAGCCATTATCATTAAATGTTAATGAACCTGCAGTTGCTTCAGATATCTTATCATATGAAACAGTTACAGTACTTACATCAGGAGTATCTCCTGCAGATCTAAAGCTACTCGCATGAGATGTTGCAGCACCTGCTTGGGTTCTTGTATCACTCATGGCACTGAGCGTACCACTGCTACCAACTTGGGATAATGTAACCGATTGATCTGCTAAGTATAACCATTTTGCTCGGTTAATAATCGCAGTCTTATCGTCAGCTGACATCTCCTTCAAGTTGTTTGAATCTATTTTTACTGGTGTTCTTGCTGCCATAGTATTATTTATATCCTTTAGTTAAGTCTATTTATACTCATCTTAAATAGAAAAGTATAAATAGACGTTGTTAATATTTATGCTCCTGCACCATATACTGTTTTCACAGTTGAACCAGCCGCGTTAATAATCAATAATGTTGATAATGTCTTTAACTGAGCTGAACCAATAGCATCATCTGCCATCTTCGCTTCAGTAACTGAATCATCAGCATAGTGAGCCGTATCAATAGAACCGTCGACATACATATCAGAATCAATACTATTGTCGGCCATCAAAGCCGCTGTAATCTGATCATTTGCTATATGTGCCGTATCAATTGAACCAGCTGCATAGTGTTCAGAATCAATTGCATCATCAGCGATCTTAGCACCAGTAATTGCATCTGCTGCTATCTTCGCGCTTGTCACTTGTAAATCAGCAATATGAGCAGTGTCAATAGAACCATCAACGTACATATCTGAATCAATGCTGTTGTCTGCCATCAGCGCTGCTGTGATTTGGTCATTAGCAATATGTGCTGTGTCAATAGAACCATCGACATACATATCTGAATCAATAGAATTATCTGCCATAAGAGCCGCAGTAATTTGATCATTGGCTATATGCGCGGTATCGATTGAACCATCAACGTACATATCAGAATCAATAGAATTATCTGCCATTAAAGCTGCTGTGATTGCATCATTGGCAATGTGAGCAGTGTCAATAGATCCATCTGTATAGTGTTCTGAATCACAAGCATTATCTGCTAAATTATCACCATCAACGGCATCATTAGCAAGCATCGCATGTTCTACAGCTGCAGTTTGAATTGTTCCTGCTGCTGTCACATTTCCTGAACCATCGAAACTAGGTGATGTCCATACAACATCTCCTGTCATTCCTATTGTTCTACCAGTTGCTAACGCTGTAGCAGTACTAGCATTACCTGTAACCGCTCCTGTAACATTACCTTCAATTGTGGCAACTAAAGTACCAACTGCGTAACCAGTACCAGCCGTGTTAACCGTTGTTGTAGGCTCTGCTTGATTGTCTTTAAATAGTTTCCACTTACCTGAATCAGAAGCATCTCTGAACATTCCACCATATAAGTCTTGTGAACCTGATGTATCATACAAACCATACCAACCAATATCAACTGCATCCGCAGCATTATTAGTTGTTGCTAATGCAACTAATGGATCAGCAACTTCGATTGTTGTTGAAGAAACTGTTGTTTGAGTACCACTTACTGTTAAGTTACCCGCAATCGTTACATTATTTGGTAAACCAACTGTGATTGTACCTGCACTCTCAGCAACTTCAATCTCATTAGTTGTACCAGCAAAAGTTAATGTACCACCAAGAGCAACAGGTGATGTGTTTGAACCATCACTTACTGTAACACTTGAATTTGCTAAGTGAACATTATCTACTGAGCCATCAACTATATGCTCACTATCGATTTGGTCATCAGCAATCAAAGCAGATGTAATATTGTCTGCAGTGATATGAGCTGTTTGGATTGAACCATCGATATAAGCATCTGTGTTAACACTATTAGGTGCTAAATGCTCAGCATCAATTGAATCTGCAACGATATGCTCTGAGTTAATTACATCATCTGCAATCAAAGCTGCAGTGATTGAGTCAGCTGCGATATGAGCAGTTACAATTGAACCATCAATATAAGCATCAGTATTAACAGAGTTTGCTGCTAGATGTTCCGCATCAATAGAGTCTGCAACAATGTGCTCACTATCAATTTGGTCATCTGCAATTAACGCTGATGTAATCTGATCTGCCGCGATATGCGCGGTGTCAATCGAACCCGCTGCATAATGCTCTGAATCAATGGCATCGTCCGCTATCTTAGCTCCTGTAATTGCATCAGCCGCGATCTTAGCAGTAGTAACATTTAAATCAGCAATATGCGCAGTATCAATTGAACCATCAACATACATATCTGAATCAATACTATTGTCTGCCATTAAGGCAGCTGTAATTTGGTCGTTAGCAATGTGAGCAGTATCAATTGAGCCATCAACTAAATGCTCTGAATTAACAGAGTCATCCGCTAGCTTAGTACTATCAATTACGTCTGCAGCAAGTTTTGCTCTTGTGACATTTGCATCAAGAATCTTAGCTGTTGTAATTTGGTCATCAGCGATATGAGCTGTATCAATAGAACCATTAACTAGTTCTGATGAATCAACCGTGTTAGCTGCAAGACTTACAACACCTGCGTTAGTCATTGTTACATCACCACTTAGTGCAGCAGCAGTAAATCCTGTGCCATCACCAATTAATACTTGAGTATCTGCAACTGCTTTAGCTGAAACAACACCCGAACTGTTTGCATCTCTTACTAAAACTGTGTTAGCAGCTGAATCAGCGATCTTCGCTAATGTTACTTGAGCATCTGCAATGTGAGCTGTATCAATCGAACCATTTACTAGTTCTGATGAATCAACTGTGTTAGCAGCTAGTGATATTACACCACCATCTGTCATAGTAGCATCGCCACTCATAACATTGTCGATCCACATCGATGTTCCAGTATCATACAATATCATTGAGCCATCGGCCGCAGATGTAATGTTTACATCGTTATCTTCTGCAAGTGTATTCTCAGCACCAATTTGGGCATCTACATAAGCTTTGACGGATTGCTGTGTAGGTACTTTAGTGGCACTATCAGATGACATGTTATCTTCATCAACAACAAATCCGACCGTTGCTGAAGAAGCTAATGATGTATCTAATAACGTACCCGCTGCATCAGGTAACGTTATTGTTCTATTTGTAGAGCTATTAGGAGAAGCAATAGTAAATATACCAGTTCCGCCTGAATCACCCTGTAGTTTTAATTTTGACATTTTTTTGTCTCTCCTATTTTTAAATTATTGCCCAGACACTGTCGCTTCCGACTGTAACCGAACTCCCTGAATTAATCATAATCGGGCCTGCTGAAATCATATTGTTTCCGTCTTCCATGACATAATCTGTTGAAACAACCGACTCGTGTTCCCATGATGGTGATTTTGTAACGTTACCGCCACCAACTAATCCCCATTCACTACCTGTATATATCTCTGCTTGAGATAAAGTAGTATTCCATCTGAAGAAACCAGCACTTGGAGATCCATCTCTTTGTGCAGTTGTTCCAGAAGGTATCTTTGCGGAAGCAGTATTACCTGATTCCATTACAGCGCCAGCAGCTTCTACATTTGTTGCTGATGCATATTTATTCGTTGAACCTTCACTAAGGTCATCTGTATCGTTGGAACTTAGATTATATCCACTTGCACCTTCGTTAGCAGATATTGTTAATGTGTTTGCAGCATCATTATATGTTGCAGTTACGTTTGTACCACCAATAATTAATGCATTTACACGATCATCAACTCTTTCGTTTGTAAAATATAGATTCGATGAACCTTCAGTTATCTCATCAGTATTATCTTTACCTGCTACTTGAGCATCGACATATGCTTTAGTAGATTGCTGTGATGGAACATGTGTAGCTGAATCAGATGCCATATTATCTTCATCTTTAATATGAGCTGCAATACTTGTTACAGTACCCGCACTACCTGAAGCATCACCGGTTAAGGCACCAACAAATGCTGTTGATGTAATACTTGTAGCACCTGTAACAACACCAGCGTCAACAACAATTGTGCCATCTAATACAACTTGTTGTCCAGCCACAGGACCAATATTTAAATCAGTACCACCAGTGGTTGAAATAGTATTTCCGTTAATATTAATGTTATCAACTTGTAATGCTGTGAGTGTACCTACTGAAGTAATAGCTGTTTGAGCTGCACCTGTAACTGTAGCGGCTGTACCAGATGTATTACCTGTTACATTACCCGTTACATTACCTTCTAAGTTAGCAACCAATGTACCAGTCGCATGGCCTGTAGCACCTACATTAACCGTAGTTGTTGGTTCTGCCTGTGAATCTTTAAATAATTTCCATTTACCAGAATCTGATGCATCTCTAAATAGACCAGAGTATAGATCTTGTGAACCACTCGTGTCATATAAACCATAAAAACCAATATCAACAGCATCGGCTGCGCTATTAGTATTAGCTAACTTTAATAGTGGGTCTGCAACATTGATCGTAGTCGATGAAACTGTTGTTTGTGTACCTGCAACGGTTAAGTTACCTGCGATTGTGACGTTAGTAGGTAATCCAATCGTAAGAGTATTACCTGACATGGCTGTTTCAACTTCATTTGCTGTACCTGCAACTGTGAGTGTTTCAGAAGCAAATTCAATTACACCTGTGCCAGAATCACCAGCAACATCTAAATCAACAGCGTCGACATATGCTTTAATAGATTGTTGAGTAGCTATTTGAGTAGCTGAGTTAGATGCCATATTATCTTCATCTAATACAGCAGAACCACTAACAGCCGTATTTAATACTGGACTTGTTAATGTTTTATTCGTTAATGTCTGTGAACCAATTAATGTCGTGACAGTACCATCAATAGCAATTGAGATATCGTTATTAGATACTGTTGTATCAATACCTGTACCACCTGAGAAATCTAATACATCACTCGCTAGAGCTACTGCATCATTACTTCCTGAATCAGCTCCAACCGTTAACGATGTCGTGATAGAAGCAGTGCTTACAGCCGTAACTAAACCTTTAGCATTTGCTGTGACAATTGGAATTGCTGTTGAAGAACCAAATTGACCTACGTTAGAATTAACTGTAGCAAGTGTTATTGCACCGGTATCAGCTAGAGTAGCGTCACCTGACATGACATTGTCAATCCAAACTGAATTGCCTGTATCATATAATAGTAATGAACCATCTGCGGCTGAAGTAATAGTAGTATCATTTAATTCGGCAAGAGTATCGGCTGTATCTACTTGAGCATCAACATAAGCCTTAATACTTTGTTGAGTTGCTAACTGAGTAGCTGAATTAGTTGCCATATTGTCTTCATCTAATATAGCCGAACCACTTACGCCTGTATTAATGACAGGACTTGTTAATGTTTTACTTGCTAATGTTTGTGAACCTGTTAGGGTGGCAACTGTATTGTCAATTGCGATGTGTATATTGTTTCCAGATATAGATGTATTAATACCTGTAGAACCACCGATACCCAATACGGTGCTATCTAAATCAATAGAGAGTGAACCTGAATCATCGGCAGTTAAATCTAAATCTTGAGCTGTTACTTGTGCATCCACATAAGCTTTAATTGATTGCTGTGTAGCTAATTGTGTTGCTGAATTCGATGCGAGGTTATCCTCGTCTAATACTGGAACTACAAAGTCAAGTGTATTATCTGAATCATCGTAGGTTACCGTAATAAAGGTCTCAGTATTTGATGCGACCATTGCACCAACAGTATCTGCAATAGTTTCACCACTTTGTGTAAATTGGCCTAATGCATTCCATGCTGTGGAACCATCACCAACTTTTAGATAGGTATTTGTTTTATCTAATCCTAATTCACCATCAGCGAGTGTCGGGTTATTGCTCGACCAGTTAGCGGCCGTATCTCTTCTTAATTTAAAGATTGTACTCACAGTGAGGCTCCTCCGTCATATGTTTTAAGGACTGAAATACCCGCAGTTTCACCATCTAAAAGTATATCACTATTCCAGTTACCCATATCTATTACTTTTTCTGAACCAATAGAGAATATTTCTCCACTAGCATCCTTGGAATATAAAATTTGGTCTGAAACGTTAAGAGCTAATTCGCCTTGTTGGAGATCGTTAGCTACGGGTTTCTTTCCCGCAACCGTCGATTGCTTGATTTTTACTACTGTTCCTGCCATATATATGCCATCTAATTGTTTAAGGTGATTATATAATCACCATAATGTTATTTATAATATAATTAAACTCAATTCAAATTAATTAGAACGTTCCGCCATCAATAGTGCCTGAAGCTTGAGGTACTCCACCTGAAGTGAAGCCTAAGTGCTGATATTGTGTACCAGTAATATAACTTAGTGCCGTACCACCAGCATTTGATACCCAATAACCATTTCCAGTATGTGAACTTACTCCTGTACCACCTTGTGCCACAGCAAGATCAGTCACTAATGTTAGTGAGCCAAGATGTAATGCGGCAGGTGTACCAGAAAATACTTCTGATGTGTTTGTTGCGCTTTGCAACATTGTAAATCCAGCAGCTGAGTCGTCCCAACCCATGAAACCAACTCGCGCTGATCCATCGTTATATCTAAATTCAACACCTCGGTCTTTGTTATCATCAGCACCTGATGAAGCCGAAGTACCTAATGTTAAGATTGGATCTTCTAATGTAGTTACTGTGCTATTGACTGTAGTTGTTGTACCATTAACAGTAAAGTTGCCCGTTGCTGTAATATTAGCGAACTGAACATTAGCATTTGTTGCAACACTCTGACCAATATTAATTGTGATTGTGTTATCTGTTACAGCTGTATCTACACCTGTACCACCAGCAAAGTTAATAGTTTCACCAGTGTTTACTGAATCATTTGAACCTGAATCAGCACCAATACTTAGTGAACTAATTACTGTACCAAACGTTAGATTACCTGAACCGTCCGTTTTTAAGAATTGACCATTTGAACCGTCAGCTCTTGGATAGTTTAATCCATCTAATACAACATAACCACTGCCATTTGGCGTAAGAGTGATGTTACCATTCGTGTTAGTTGATGAAATAACATTGCCATTTAACGTTAAATTATCAACATGTAATTGGTCAATTTTTGAATTTGCATCTACTAAGATTGCTGATGACGCTGTTAACGTACCAGCTGTGTGGTCCATCATGTCTGTATAGACTTGACCACCAATAACTCTAGCTACTACATCTGAACCCGATGTTTCACCAATAAATAATTTATCTGAATTAAATGAATAGGCTTGTTCACCGACGGCTAGTGCATCGGTCGCAGGAGATCCTGTTCCTAAACTATATTTGGTTATAATTACTGTGCCTGCCATATCCTATTCCCTTTTAAAATGATCCACCGTTAATTTTTAACAAGCTACCGGTATCTTCTATGAGTGATTTAACCTCAAACTTAGCCGCTGTTGCATTATATTGCATCAATGATCCATCAGTTCGTGCAGATATATCAACATCTGTTAGCTGCGCTAAACTCTGGCCAGTTGTAAGTAATACTTTTTGAGCTTCGATAGTCCTCTGCTGCGAGCTCTTGGCTTGTAAACTAGGTGTTGTTGTTATCTTACCTTGTAATGCCATTATTGTGTTACTCCTGGTGTTACTGTCACTTGTCCCTCTATAACTCGTGTTTTATACGCGTTACTTGTTTTTGTTATCTCAACATCGTATACATATCGACCAGCTTTCATCGCATTGGTCTGTGTGTTACTTAATGCTATCGTAATTTTTCCAGCAGCTGCATCAGACACCGTACATGTAAAATCAACTTTTGTACTAGACGAATATGTCTTTCTTATCTGTCCTGCTACCGTATAGCCAGTTAGATTTGCTGTTGTGCCATCTGTATCATCTATCTGCACTTCAGCTGTAAAATCTGTTCCTTGGTCTATACTTAAATCTGAATATACTGCCATACTTGTACCTATTTATGTTATTATGAACCTGCACCGTACATTGTTTTCACAGTACTTCCTGCAGCGTTAATTATTAATAATGTTACTTCGTCTTTTAGCTTCGCTCTTGATACTGCGTCATTAGCTAGCTTAGCTTCTGTTACTGCAAGAGCATCTAAATCATTTGTACTAACACCACTCGCTGCAACAGCAGTTGTGATAGTTACTGAACCTAAGTTCGTCATTGTGCCAGAACCGGTTACGTCACCTGTTAGCGTGATTGTTGGGTCATTAACATCAAAGTCGAGTGTATTATCACTATCGTCGTATGTTACTGAAAGGCCTGATTCAGTATTTGAACTAACCATTGCTCCAACTGCATCTGCTACACCTTCAAGGAATGCCGCACCTGCATAAATATCAGATCCGCCGTATAATAATGTAGTAGCATTTAATGCACCATCTACGTCAACTATATATGTTCCGTGAGGAGCTTTACCAATACCAACCTTATCAGAGTCATTTATTGTTATCGTTGCAGTAGAGTCAACACCTAATTCTAATGTATCACTAGCAGGAGCATATACACCGGCCGCTGCTGATATAACTCCAGAAGCTGTTAGTGTTCCTGTAACTAATCCGCCTGTGACTGTAGCACCTGTTGAACTCGTTGCAAACTTAGAAGCATTATTATGATAAAGAATTACAGCACTACCATTTGTCGCCGCAAGTAATGTCTCATCATCTGCAGCATTCTTAATCTGTATATCATCACTTAGAATCTTTAATGCACCTGTGTTACTATCAATCTTACTGTTTGTGCCATCGTGTGATATAAGTAAGTCACTACCAGTACCAAGTGTAATAACATGAGAGTCTAACATTGTTAAACCATCTGCTGTGATTACGCCTGTGACATCTACACCGGTATTAGTCGTGGCAATCTTCGCATTATCATTATAATGTAGAGTAACTGCACCACCGTCAACACAAAGAATATAATCTTCACTATGATTCTGTGTTTGTAATCTTAAATCATTACCACCAAGTCTGAATTGGCCCGTTATATTTGTTAAACTAGAATTTGTGCCATCATGTTTTATTGTTAAATCATCACCAGTACCCATTCGTATCGCAGCATTGTCTGCCCAATCGAGGTTACCAGTCATTTGAACACCACCTGTTAGTGTTATACTACCCGCGACAATCCCTTGGTGTGCTTTTATAGCAGCAACAATAGTTGAGGCACCAATATCACTATTTGTGACTTCGCTTATATCACCAATCGCAGTACCTATCTCATTGGTCTTAGTTCTCCATTGTTCAAATGTATTTGCTGTTGTTACGTTTACTGTTGCCATATTATCTCTCTATTAATTGTTTTAACATATCTTTAATTTCCGATACATCCTGTTCTACTTTATCTAATCTGTTTGCATCTACTTTCATTCTTGCTCTATTAGCTGAATGCATTACACCATCACTATTCATATTTATAATAGCACCTGAGTTTGTATCTCTTACCATGCCAGGATGTCCATAAACAGGTATCTTCATTACACTCTCAATGCTATAGCTCTAAGATCTTGACACATTGGTACAGTACTAGTACTTCCAGATCTCATTACGATCTTAATAGCAAATATAGTAAATGTATTTGCTGCCGTAACAGTATATTCTGTTTCGTTATATTTAGTTCCATCTGAGAATGCAACTGCACCATTATTGCCCGTTGGTGTTGCTGCTACCCATGCACCGGTATCAAATATTCCGGCTGTATTACCAAGCTTATAGTATACGTCAACAAATGATCCGTTAGGTCGATTAATATCTAATAAGATCCTTAAAGAATCAGAACTATCATTTAATTGAACCGTCTTCGTTACATATTTCGCTAAGTTAGATCCATTAGTTGCATGTGTCTCTGCAACCGTAGCGCTGTTATCAATCCTATTACCAATCGTTATAAGCGAAGATCTTTCTAAATCAATCACTGGAGATAAATAGTTTGAAGTAGATGTAAATGTACTCTGAACTTCAACAGTGTGTGTTGCTCCAGGCTTAATAACCTTAGGTGATAATGGAGTATAGTCTTCATTAGGCACAATAGCGGCCGCAGTAGTTCCAATCGATGTACCATTACCAACAGCTGTATCTTTAATTGTATAAGATGATGTGGTATTAGGTAATACAACTTGAGCAATCATTGGACGAACTGTATTCCATTCTAAACCTTCTGTTGCTTGACACGCTGAACCACCACCATTACCGGCAGTAATCGCTGCTGCGTGATTAGCTGCAGCAACCGTAATTGTATAACTATCTCTTGCGATCGCAGTAATTGTATGTGCTTTGTTTAACTCAGCAGCTGTATAACCATTCGTTGCAACGAACCCTGCAAGAGTAACTGAATCACCAGCCGAATGACTATGGTCACGATGAGCTACAGTAATAATGTTATCTTGTGCTGCAGTGTTTACTACAGTAGTTAATGGATCTACAACCAATTGTCTTGAAGGCAATGCAGAGTTTCTTAATGTAGCTACACGAGTTGTAGTATCAAATACAGCTCTCTTCAATACAAACGTTAAGTCTTTATTCTGATCAGCTGTCCACGTTGAAGCGTTCTGCGACTTGAATAATACACCATTGTATGGTTGTTGTGATATTCTATTACCGTTTTGATCTTCTTTACCAATCTCAGCATAACGTACTGTGTACTTATTAGAGTTAGCTATAATAACAATAGCATATTCAACGCTATCTTGTAGATATACTGGTGATGGGAATGTAAATGTAGTTGCACCAGATGTATTCACTGAACCAGGATTAAGTACTACGTTAGCAAATGGAAGAACGTTTTGAGTTGGGAATCCGTTTACCATTTCGCGTATGCTTAGTTGTACCGGTATAGCAGCATCTTTCGCAGTAAAATAAAGATCTACTGAAGTAATAAATGCAGCTTGGTCAAGTAATATTGATTGTGCTAATGGATCTTCCCAATTCCTTTGTATTTGTCTAGTTCCTACAATTCGACTATCACTAGTTGTATCTGTCACAGAATTTCTTGCGATTACAGGAGTTCTTGTTGAAATAATAACATTCTCTCTTGTCTCTAATAAACCGGCCGCAGTATAATTTGCTGTAGCTGATGTAGTAGTTACTTCATCATCGTTAGTAGATGATTGAGTTAATTTAAATTCTTTTTGTCCTGTTGGGAAATTGAGAGCAGAGTTATTAGGTATTAAGAATGTACCACTCACTGCACCGTTCGCATCAGTTGTTAGAGTAGATGCTGTGCCTGGGTGAGCAGTAACAGTATTAACACCAACTAAAGGCGTATATGAATAGCTTCCACTCTTAACATAAGATGCTACAGCTGTGCCATCAAAGAATGCATAGACTTGAGTCGCTGGCTTCATGCGCGTAGCAGAGAAGGCAACCAATCTTGTTCTCATAAATGGTATAAAGTTAACCTCTACAATACGATCGCCAACACTAAATCTTGATGTTTGTACTTCGATTGTTTGTTGAATACCGGTTCTTGTAGCGGTTCCAGTCTCAACTAAGTTTTGTGTATCACCACCAGCACCTTGCCATGATCTATTGCCACTCCAGTTAGTTGACCAATCACCCCATACTGTACCTAGTTGAGGCTCTAAAGCATTCATCATTGAATCAAATTCACCATCGTTATTAATGACAACTTCAGGTCTACGATCAATATCTCTCCACTCATCAGATGATGGTGTAAGTGTCATTGAACCAGTCCAGTTAAATACATCATATGGATTAACGTTGATTTGACCAGAATATTGTGTCTGCGATATCACATTACTAGCAGTTGTATTTGTAGTATATGGTAATGTAAGTAAATCACCTGTCTTTTGAGTAGCAGATGAACCAGGAACATATTCTAATGGAGCATTACCAGCCGCAAATGGAGGTCTCAGTATTCTATTAGGTATATCAATTGAAGCTCTATACTCTGACGAACCAGAGTTTGACATTCTTGTATTTGAGAATGCATCTACTAAATAACCTGATTTAAATCTTGGATTATTACTTCCATCTAATATTTGTTTATTCTGTGCTTCAGCTTCTAAGAATGATAGTACTGAATAGTATTCTATTTGACTTATTCTCTTATCGATACGACCTATATCACGCATAGTATATCTACGTTGGTCAATAAATTTAACTGTAACTTCGTCAGGAGTTAATGTATATGCAGGAATGCTTAACGTATATAAATGCATAGAATCCGTAGGAATTTCAGGCTCGACCGGGAAAACGGCCGGTACACCCGGCGCAACGCCAAATACACCCTTAGAATCAAGATATATCTTATCTATTCTTGGTAAGTAATATTGTATATTAGTTGAGAACTGAGAGAATCTTACTGGAGCAACTGCTGTTATAGCACCGGTTCCTGTAAAGTTACCTCCAGCATTACCAACTCTTGGTCTAAAGTCAATAGCTGATCTTAATTCTATATCACCAAGCTTAGGAATAGCTGAGTAATCTATTTGACCAGTGTATGAATCAACTGAGAAGAAGTCTCCCGTTGAATGTGAGAAATACTTATATGTAACAGTAAGTGCTACTGCTGCTGTGTAATTAGATGTAGTCTTCTTCTTAATACGACCAACATCATAATAATCATCTCTTTGTCCGTTATCTAATTCGAAATGGGTTGTAACATTAGCAGAACCAGAAGTCTCAACAACTGATACTAATTCATGTACATCTGCATGTCCAAGAGCTTGACCAGTACCGGTAAAATCTGTGCCTGCATTAAATGCTACAGCTGTATTTCCAGATAATGTCTTAGTCTTTTGACCTAATGTACGTATCATTGGAGCGATAAGTCTTACTGTATCTCCTACAGCACCATCACTGCCACCACCACCTAAATCTCCAGATGTTGGTAAGTTAGCAATAACAACACTTGGTGGGTTTGCACTGTTATTAATAGTAATATCACCTACTAATACCTCTTCACCACCATCTCCATCATTAGTATCATTAATCAAAATCCAATTTGTGTTAGCTGCTTTAGAACCAAATTGTTCTCCACTTGATAATGCAGTAAATGTGGCTGTACCAGAACCTGATACTGTTGCACTACCAACTATACGATTGACATTATACGTAAAGTCAAAATCATCTGCAGCAGATTCATCAACTTCTCCATCTAATGTTTTAATTCTTTTATATGGTAATTCATATACTAAACTGTCAGGGCCGATGTTATATGCGGTCGCTGCGCCACTATCCGCGATTGTTGCGGCGAAGGCCGTTCCTGCCGCGGTGCCCTCTTTGTCATCTAATTGAGTAGCTGCTGTCATTGTACCGGTAAAATCGAATATATGTATTCTATATCTTGATGCAGATGTTGCACCATTACCACTTACACGTTCGATTGAACGAGCTCGACATGTACCAATCTCTGTACCACTGCCATTCTCAATAGATATCCTACCAAATGTGGTAATATCAGGAGTTCCAGTCATCGCTGTGACTTCAATAAAGTTATTATGAGTCATCTCTACAAGTTTATCATCAACTACTTCAGATGTTCTTGCTCTATCAAAATGTACATTTGTATTTGATAATGTTTCAATCTCAAATCCTCTTACATAAGCTTTCGAAGGCTCAACAACTGCTGTTAATTTCGTAGCATCAGGGCTTGAGACTTGATGTGTTTTAATAAGAGTTTTAAATGGATTTACATAGTAATTACCTGATTCGTCAAATGTTCTACGTGCTAATTCTTGTTCTAATAAATTGTACTCAGCTGAGCGCGCATGCTTAGTAATAACACCAGACTCTAATCGAGCAATAAGAACAAAGTTACCGCTTGATGCATTTACTGCTTGAGAAGATAAGACTGCTGTAATAGAATAACGATGTGCACCTGGAGCAGACTCATTAGGAGTGCCCGTAGCATTATCGTTTAAAGATGAATCGGTACCCGAACTGACAAGGGATTCAGTTACGAGTAAACCGATATCAAATGATACATCAGGAGAATATTTATTTAAAACAATTGTGCTTGCTTTAACCGTAACGAAGTGTCTCTTAATATAATAGATACCATCTTCGATCGAAACGATTGAACCAAATCCTACTGGAGTTTTACCATTTGCATCATTAGAATTTGCAACAGTGGCTGTCTTACTTCCTGTTGCTGTTAATGAAGCATTATTAGCAAATACTGCACCTGAAATATATTGTACAAATAACGTAATAGAGTCATCGCCGCTAGCTAATGTAGCATGAATAACACGAGCAACATTAGTACCATCACTATATTCGGTACCAACAATGTCTGCAACTGCACTTGTGTTACATGCTGATAATCTTACATAATCAATTTTATTATGTAGGTGTACTGCACCTGGAACAACAACTGAACCATCCTTAAATAAATGATCTCCTGTAGCAGAGATCTGATGTTGTAATGATGATTGCAGCTGAGTTAATTCTCGAGCTTGTACTGCCTTACCGGGTCTAAATAATATCCTTTGATATTGTTCTTTAGGGCTGAGTGTATTGCCCGATGCAACCGACTCAAAGTCGTCCCAATATGGTTCTACGTTAAATGCTATTGCCATGTCTCTATCCTATTTAAAATGCGATTACTAATCTTATTGTTTCTACTTGTCCAGACCCTCTGCTTGTTGCTGTTCTATTCTCTACAAACATTACATCGCCTTGATGATGGTTAATTAAAGGTGTACCTACAGCTGAAATTTGATTACCTGCACCTGATGAACCTGTTGCTCTCGTCAAATGTGAAGTAGTAAATGTACCAAATCCAGTAGATTCATTTTGTATATAATGTAATACACCGCTTGTGTTATTGTATTCTACACATATGCCTTTAGCACCAACCGTACCACCAGTGTGGCCTTCAAATGCGAAGTCAGCTACATATGTACTTGATAATGAAGCAGGAATTGTTACACTCTTACATACATTATATGCACTTGCTTCTGCAACTTGAGCGATTGTACCTGTACTTGAACCTGATAATGTTGTAGCCAAAGCTTTAAATATTTCTCCAACAACTGGATTACCGCTTGTTGAACCTACGGTTGCCCAATTAGCATCTGTGGTATTACCCATCGTTAAGATCTTATAAAAATTACCTACAACCATTGAGCCTGTAGCTGTAACTACCGCACTCTCATTTGCTTTCTCAATAGGGTTTTTAACAACTGCTATTTGTCTAAAGTCATTTGAATCAGGAATTGCGCCTGACTCATCGCCAGTGAATACTGTATTGATTGTAACATAATGTGCTCTTAGATCATTTGTCGGATCTGCTCCAAACCCACCAAGTGGACCAATCACCGGCCTTACTGCGCCATTAGATCCTGAACCACCCGTTACTGTAACAGTAGCGTGAGTATATCCTGTGCCAACGTTAGTCATTGTGATACCTGTGATAGCTCCACCAGATACTGTAGCCGTAGCTGCAGCACTTGCGCCATCACCTGCAATAGTTATTGTAGGAGCTGAAGTATATCCAGTTCCCGCAGTTGTGATCTTCATATTATAGATTGCGCCATCAACTGCATTGCCTTGCACTGACCATTGATTTGTTAATGCACTATCTGCACCACCAGCTGGAGCTTCTGCTAAACGTCTTACTGGTATAAATGATGTTGTTAAGAATTTAGTTACATCAGCTGTTGGGACTGTATACATGTATTTCCATATATAACCATCTGATCCACTATGATTGATAACACCCGATGTTTGAACACCTGTATCGTCTGGGTTAGTTGTACTTGCGCCTGCTCCGGCCTTTAAGCACATATATACATTGTTATTTGCTGAAATAACAAAATATGCTTTGCCTTCTATGTTTGTATCTTGATCGTCATATTCTATATATGTTGTGCCGGAAACCCATAATCTCCTTGTTGCACAATGAACAATGTCTGTAGCATCAATACGTTTCATGGCGAACATGTTTTCCCATAAAGTATGTGATGTATAGTCATTTTCATATGGGGTTGTCGGAACAGAATCATCTGTCCATGCGTTAGGCCGTCCCAGAGCCATATAGAATTGATTATCACTAAGACTCTCAACGAACTTATTCGTTGAATCTAGTCTAAATTTGCTTGTGATTATTGCTGCCATGTCTTTTCCTTTGTTTTATGAAATAACGAGTGAACTAGCTCCACCCATTCCGAATTGTGTACTTATATTGTTATTTATACTATCTTCCAACGTCCAGTGAGCAAAATCTGAATTTGGTCCTAAATATAGGAACTTCATATTTTCCCAATGGTTTTGCATACCTATCTTACTAAGTTCTGAACTTCCGTTAGTAAAATGAGTATACGATTTCTCTAATAGATGACTATTAAATTGTACCGGTCCATGTTGGAATGCACCGATGTTAAAGTTAATTTCGCCAGCGGTTTCTAACCAACCGTACTGAGCTGCTGTATTTCCTTGATCGAGTACTTTAATTAATATTGCAATCTCGCCAAAGAACTTAAATCCTGCTGGATGGATCAATCTTGTAAATGCATTACTCCAATCTGCTACGTTTGCACCAGTTCTTAATACATATGAGAACTGCTGATAGTAATAAGAGTCTTGAATAAACTTTTTATCTGATAAGAATCCATCATTATTCGTGAACAAACCCTTTGGATATGTTCTTATAACATCGCCATTTGATAATGCACTCGTAAATGTTAATTTATATTTTGTAGTAGTATCAGAATAAACCGATTCAGTATAATCTGTACCTGGAACTTGATATGTGTTATTGACAAATACAACATCATCATCAAAGAATGCTGCGTTGCCATCATCATTATTTGCAGGAGTTACTGTTGGTGTACCACTAATTGTGAATGTATTCGTTGCTGTAAACTGAGATCTATCGGCTTGAATTGCGGCCGCTTGATCTGTCCAATTTCCATCAGATGGATTAAGTATATCTACAAACGGAAAATATGTTTCTACTTCGTCATCGTATATAACACGAAAGAATGAAGTGATCGATTCGGGTGTACCTCTACTTATATAGAACTCTATAAGCCTTTTATAAAATAATCTTGGATCTGTAGCGAAATCTCTTGGTACTGCAATACCAATTTCGTTCTGCAATTCTGTTAATAAGTGATCTTCTACATAATCGATATCTCTTTGGATATCTAATGCATTAAGATAGAATGCAGAATCATTTGAACGTTCTAAATATAATGCATATGTCTTAAGAAAATTAACTAAATCAGGATACGAAGTTTCGACATGATCTGGTACTAAGTCATCGATGTATGAAGATATATTATATTTTCCAATAGTATTTGACATTATGCGCTCGTTGTCTCGTAATCAATACCAGCAGTTGTACCACCAGTTGCCATTGTATCTACCTCACCTGAGATAGTAGCCGTTGAAGTATTAATATCTAATAACACATTTCTTGCGGGCGATACATCGGTACTAGCTGGTTTAACCGTCACATCGATCGTAGTTTGTCCTGTAGGCAATGCTGTTACATTAAATGAAGTAAGAGTAACTACACCTGTAGTTTCATTTATTGAGCCAGCATTAGTATCTAATACTAAGCCACCTGCATCAATCACTTGAACAATACGAGTCGCTGAATCGGTGTCATAATAGTCTTTAAGCTTGGCTTGAGCTGTACCATTAAATGTGAATGTATTTGAAGTTACATAAGAACCCGTTGAAGAACTTGTGCCATCTAAATCAGTTAATGGTTGATTAAACTTAAGTGAATAAGCTTTAGCAGTACCAAGTGTAGGTGTAATCTTTTGAGTCATCTTCACTCGTGTAACGTTAGATATAATAGAAATACTTGTATCATCAATCTTCTTCGTTACATTCGATAATCTAAATACTCCACCAAATGTTTTTAATACGTCTGTGTTATGTGTCACTAATGTGTTCCTTATTGATGTTGCTAAACCTGATGCAGTAACTGTAGCTAAGTTAGGATTAAATTTAAAGAATATTTCTAAGTCAATATAAATGTATGCAGGGTCAATAAGCACTGGAGTAATACTTACAACGTTTTTAGGTTTAAGAATACTCGTTTTAATTGTTTCTTTCTGTGCCTCAGTTAATGTCTCTGATGATTTTGGTTTAATACTAATGTATACTTTACCATAATCAGGAACATCATGAGATTCTCCACCCCATACCGATACTGCATCGACATCGCCGAATTCATTTTGA
>Ga0206683_10000139_pt1 | contig 51437 bp, 46 predicted proteins | sample M280m12015metaG_FD_155483 | JGI IMG/M metagenome (GOLD analysis project Ga0206683, IMG submission 155483) | Ammonia-oxidizing marine archaeal communities from Monterey Bay, California, United States - M2 80m 12015 | ecosystem: Environmental > Aquatic > Marine > Intertidal zone | place: USA...
CTGTCCCTACTGGAGCAGTATAAGTTACTACAGCTGTACAATCTCCTGCATCGTTATTTTGAGCAATATTTGCTGGACAGGTAATGGCTGGATCTTCGTTATCCGTTACCGTAACTGTAAAAGTAGCTGTTGTTACATTAGTAGATCCATCGGTAGCAGTATAAGTTACTGTTGTTTCTCCTAATGGGAAGGTATCTCCACTATCATGAGAAGAAGTAAGCGTGACTGAACAATTATCAGATGCAGTTGGCTCAGTCCAAGTTGCAACTGCACCACAGGTTCCAGAAACTACGTTAAGTGTTTGAGAACTAGGCATACCAGCTATTGAAGGGCTTATATTATCTTCCACTGTAACTGTAGCTGTACAACCCGCCGGATTTCCGTTGGTATCAATTACAAAAAGAGAGACGGTATTAGCGCCAAGATCTCCACAGTCAAAACTAGATACTGTAGCATTTAAAGAAGCAATCCCACAATTATCAAAAGAACCTCCATCAATATCGGCAGCAGTAATTGAAACTGTACCATTTGCGTCTAGTTGTACTGTTATATCTTGACAAACTGCCGTTGGAGGAGTTGAGTCATTGCTAGGATCAGGACATTGAGCAAATAGAGTCGAAGATGTAATAAAAATTATTAGTAGTGATAGTAGTTTTTTTAAGTACATAGCAGTTTTTTTAATTTTTTGCAAATATAAATATAAATATAATACATTAATAAATTAATATTCACATAAATTATTAATATAATATATTAGTATACAAATGTAAGTGTTTATTAATTATTAATTGATACTTATTTGATACATGCTTAATTTATATTTGATTAAAACAAATTATTATGTATCAATAATTAAAATTTAACATATGTGAAAAAATGGTTAGTTAATAAGATTGTAGTTTTAAAATCTTCAACTTCACCTTCTTAGTGGATGGAATCATTGTTTGTTCAAGAATTGAATTTAGTGGGATAGCAGGCATATTTTCGCTACCAATAAGCATCACGGGGGCATCTAACTCTTTAAAACATGCTTCTTGAATGCGTCCTTGTAAAGCTCTTGAAAAGCTGTTTTCGGAGGGTTCTTCAGTGACAATTAGGCATTTACTACATTTTTTTACAGAATTAAAAACAGTTTCATAATCTAAAGGATGTAAGGTTCTTAAATCGACTACTTCAATTTGATCTTGTAATCCTAATTCTTTTGAAGCATTCATTGCCCAATGCACCCCCATTCCATAGGTAATAATAGAAATTGTTTCTTTGGATTCTTGTTTCCAGATTTCTTGCAACACCCATGCTTTTCCGAAAGGTAGTATATAATCCGCTGCTGGCTCAACCGAAGTAGCGCCTTTAGTTCCTGGAACCTTACTCCAATAAAGGCCCTTATGTTCTAAAATAACTACCGGATTTGGATCGTAATAAGCAGCTTTCATCAATCCTTTTAAGTCAGCTCCATTACTAGGATAGGCAATTTTTATTCCTCGAATATTACTAACTACACTTTCGATGGAGGAAGAGTGATAAGGTCCACCACTTCCATAAGCTCCAATAGGCACTCTTAAAATCATAGAAACCGGCCATTTGCCGTTGGATAAATAACAGGACCTACTAACTTCTGTAAATAATTGATTGAGTCCTGGCCATAGGTAATCGGCAAATTGAACCTCAACAATTGGTTTTAGACCCACAGCACTCATCCCAACGGTACTACCTACAATAAAGGCTTCTTGAATGGCCGTATTAAATACCCGATGGTCTCCAAATTTTTGAGCTAAGGTAGCGGCTTCTCTAAAAACACCTCCCAATCTTCCACCAACATCTTGTCCATATAACAAGCATTCCTTATGCTGAGTCATTAACTCCTCAATCGCAAATAAGGCACAATCTACCATAACTACTTTCTCTCCATTTTTAGGGGTTCTTTCACCCTTTTCCTCGGTAATTGGAGTTGGTGCAAAATCGTGGGTAAATAAATCTTTAGGTTCTGGATCCTTTGCATTTTTGGCTTTTATTAAATCCTGCTGGACACAATGCAAGCTAGATGACTCTATTTTTGTTATTTCTTTAGTAGAAAAATTATTTTCAAGCAACAACTGTTTCATTTTTGGATAAGGATCTCGAAGTCTTGCTTGTTCCAAATCGTCTCGGTACCATTCCATGCGAACGCCTGAAGTATGGTGATTTAATAAGGGAACTTTAGCGTGCACTAAAATAGGTCGGCGTTCGGTTCGAATCGTATGTATTGCCTTTTGTATGGTTTCATAAGATTCTTCAAAATTAGTACCATCGATAGAGATCGCCTCTAAGCCCTTAAACCCTTTTGCATACTCATAGGCATTTTGTGCTCTGGTTTCTTTAGCTGTTGCTGAAATGTCCCATTCATTGTCTTGAACTAAATACAAAATTGGAAGTTGTTTTAATCCAGCCATTTGAAATGCTTCCGAAATTTCACCTTCGGTAACAGAGGCATCTCCAAGTGAACATACGGTAATCGGTCGGGGTTCGTCGGAGGAATTAAAGGTATTGCTATTCGATTTTGAATCTACCAGTTCTTTATATTGCATACCCATCGCAACTCCTGTAGCAGGGATCGTTTGCATGCCAGTTGCTGAACTCTGATGCGGGATTTTTGGCTTGTCATCGTCCTTTAAACTAGGGTGACTGTAATAGGTTCTACCTCCAGAAAAGGGATCTTCTTTTTTCGCAAGTACCTGAAGTATTAAATCATAAGGAGTCATGCCCATTGCAAGTAACATAGCGTCGTCTCTGTAATATGGAAATACGTAATCCTGGGGTAACAACTGCATTCCTAAAGCTATTTGAATGGCTTCATGACCCCTAGAAGTGGCGTGGACATATTTTGAAACAACTTTAAAATTCGATTCGAATACCTCTGTGATTGCTTTTGCAGTACAGAGTTTAACAAACGCCTTTTTTAAAATCTCTTTATAATTCTTGGTCTTTGACAAATCTTAATTTTATTTTTAACTATTAAGCTACTGGAATCATCCAGCCAAAAGGGTCCGATATTTCTTGAATTTTTATTTTATTGAGCGTATGGTTGATATCCTCTGCAACTGGACTTTCGTCAGAAACATGAATAACATCGTCATCCGTGCCAATTTCTTGTATATAGGCTATTCCTACTGCTGTTCCCGTACCAAAAGCCTCCTCTAAACTTCCGTTAAGAGAAGCATCTCTGATTTCTTCCAGAGAAATAGGTCGTTCTATTACTTCAAAACCTTTATGTCTTAACAAATCGATGACACTCATCCGGGTAATCCCATCTAAAATAGAGCCATCTCTTTTTGGAGTAATAATTTGATCATTAATTTTAAAGAAAATATTCATCGTTCCTACTTCTTCAATATACTTATGTTCAGCTGCGTCTAGCCATAAGACTTGATTGTAACCTTTTGATTTTGCTTTTTCGGTGGGTAATATTGCTGCTGCATAATTGCCCGCTGCCTTTGCCTCTCCTGTTCCACCATGAGCAGCTCTAATAAACTTTTTTTCTGCAAAAAGTTTTATTCGCTCACTAAAATAAGGCCCTGCAGGAGAACAAATAATAATAAATTTATAACTTGTTGCTGCACGCATGCCGATAAAATGTTCATCGGCATACATAAATGGTCGCAAGTACATGGCACTTCCCTTTTTCTTTGGAATCCAGTCCTTATCTAAATTCACCAATTGTTTTAAGCCTTCCAAAAAAATTTCTTGAGGAAGTTCTGGCATTCCCATCCGGACTGCACTAGAATTTAATCTAGCTGCATTTTTAGAGGGTCTAAATAACAAAGGGATTCCAGCTGCATTTAAAGTGGCTTTCATCCCCTCAAAAATTGCCTGACCATAATGCAAAGCCATGGTTGCAGGATGAGTAGCGATAGTTTGCATGGGTACTATACGAGGATGGTTCCAAGACCCATTTTCATAATCACAAATAAACATGTGATCGGTGAAGATTTTACCTAAAGGGATATGATTAAAGTCCAATTCATTTAGTTTGGAATTTTCAGTTTTGGTGATTTTTATTTTTATCATTTTTTATTTTTATCTTTTTTAAAAGATGAGATGTTATATTTTTCTGTTACTATCAAAATTCTCTAAATTGTCGGCTATTCTTCTTAAAAAAGAGCCTGCTAAAAATCCATCTACAATCCGATGATCAAAAGATAATGACAAATACATCATTTGTCTAATCTCAATAGAGTCGCCCGCTGGTCTTTCTATTACCTCTGCTCTTTTTTTAATGATTCCAGTCGCAAGTATTGCAGCCTCTGGCTGGTTAATTATAGGGGTTCCCATTACAGAACCAAAGGTTCCAACATTCGAAATAGTGAAGGTACTATCGCTTGTATCATCTGCTTTTAATTTATTTTTTCTGGCTTTTAGTGATAAAGAATTGATGGATGCTGCAAGCTCCTTTAATGTTTTTTTATCGGCATTCTTAACTACTGGAACTATTAAATTACCTGAGGGTAAGGCAGTGGCCATTCCTATATTAATTTCTTCTTTTACAATAATATTATTACCGTCTAAACTCGAGTTGATCATGGGGAAATCAAGGAGCGCACTAGCAACAGCTTCCACAAATAGTGGGGTAAATGTTAACTTTTCTTGATATTTTTCTAAAAAATTACTTTTAAAACGATTTCTCCAATTTACCATCTCCGTTAAATCTGCCTCCACATAAGCAGTTACGTGAGGAGATGTGTGCTTACTAAAAACCATGCGATCTGCAATCATTTGTCGCATACGATCCATCTCTACAAGCTTCCCTTTTCCCTTATCAAATTTTAAATCAGGAACTTTAAATTTGTTTTCTGATTTTTTTTGGTTGTGCATATTTAAAAGGTCGACCTTCTTCTATATAATTCATTAGGTCACTTTTACGTAAACGCCCTTCATTACCAGAAACAGGGATTCGTGCTAATTCTTCAAAACTAATATGATATTCCTTTGCTACTCTAATTACCAGTGGTGAAAAATGTAAATTTGAATTCGTAACCTCAAATTCAACTGCTTGGGTTTTGGCATCAAGCTTTAAAGAGCTAGGCTTTGAACTTTTAGGAGTTTCTTTTTTTGAAGCCTGCTGTTTATTGGTGTTTTTTATTTGACTATCTGTTTCTATAAGTGCAATCGTTTCTCCAATTTTTATAACATCGTTCTGCTGATATAGTAATTTTGTAATTGTACCTGTTACCAATGATGGAACTTCAGAGTCTACTTTATCGGTAGCTACCTCCAGAAGTACCTCATCTTCTTCAATCGTTTCACCAACATTTTTAAACCATTTGATAATGGCTGCTTCAGTAATACTCTCGCCAAGTTTTGGCATTTTAAATTTATATTCGGACATTGATTATTGTCTTTCTTATGGTTTATTTTTTATTTCCCTTAGTGTTTTATAAAAATCTTCTTGTTTAGGCCTGTTTCTAGGAAGTTCACGAAGCGGTTCCACTTCCTTCAAACTTTCGTAGCAATCGGTAGGTAATTGTTGGTATAATTTAGTTCCTGCAGTTTTCCAATTTAACATCTCATCTGAAACTTCTTTTATAACTTTGGCGGGATTTCCTACAATTAAACTTCGATTAGGAAAAACCGATGCTGCTTTTATAAAGGTCATCGCTCCAACAATTGATTGGTCTCCGATAACGGCATCGTCCATAATGACACTGTTCATGCCAATAAGACAATTACGGCCTAAATTAGCTCCATGGATAATGGCACCATGACCTACATGTGAGCCTTCTTTTAAAAAAATTGTTTTTCCAGGAAACATGTGTACGGTGCAATTTTCTTGAACATTAACTCCATCCTCTAAAATGATCTCGCCCCAATCACCACGAATTGCAGCGCCAGGTCCTACATAACAATTTTTACCTATTATAACATTCCCAGTAACTGCCGCTAAAGGATGAACAAAGCTACTTTCATGAACTACTGGAATATGTCCTTTAAAACTATAAAACATTTATTTAAATTTCTTTAGGGTCTCTTTTGTAAATTCAGATAAAACTAGACGTCCACTTATTGAAGCTCGTTCAGCTAACAAACGATCCCAGTTTTCCGTACCTGCCCAAAATACTTTTTTCATTTCCATCATAGCTTCAGGATTGTAAGTACATAAGTTAGTTGCAAAAGTTAAAATAGCAGCATCTAATTCGTCTATGGTTCCGTAAACCTTAGAAAAGAGTCCTTTTTGTTTTGCCCATTCAGCACTGTAAAAAGAATTGGCATCCATGGCTATTTGTGACATAGCACTCAGACCAATTTTACGTTCTACTGCCGGCCCAACTACAAAAGGGCCAATTCCAACATTTAGTTCACTCAACTTAATGGCTGCAAATTTTGTAGCCATACAGTAATCTGTAGCTGCGGCAATTCCAACGCCACCTCCTACCGTTTTTCCTTGAATTCTACCAATAATAAATTTTGGGCATTTACGCATTTCGTTAATTACGTTTGCAAAACCAGAAAAGAAAGATTTTCCAGCAACCGAATCATTGATTGCAGTCAATTCTTCGAAACTTGCTCCAGCACAAAAAGTACGGTGACCTCCACTTTTTAAAATAATAATTTTAATAGAGTTGTCCTGTCCCGCTTCCTTTATAGTATTGGCGAGTTTTGTGAGTATTTTTTCAGGTAAGCTATTGTGAGTTGGGTGAAAAAACTCAATCGTAGCAATACCTTTATTGATTGTATTGTGAACATATGCTTCCATATTATAATAGTCCAAATTGTTTAAAATGATGATTTAAATGTTTGCGCTCTAACAGATACCATTCGTATTTATCTAAATGACCAAAAACAACATTTTTAATGATAGCTTTTGGATTTTCTTTGTAGAAATCTAAATACGCATTTCTTGCTTCTAATAATTTTAATTTTGCTGTCGATAGATTTTCATGTTTCAATACTTCTAGTTGCCCTTTTTTATAAAGAGGAAAATCATAGCCAACAGGCATAGGTTTATAGTTATATAAAGTCTCTTGTACTTTTTCAATATGTTTTTCAAGAGTTGAAATTTCAAAATCTTGAATTTCAGAAGATGCGATTCGATAGCTGTATTCCAGGTGTTCAACCATGTGTTGAGGGGTCATAATTCCCCAAGAAGGTTTTGAATTTTCATCTAATTTTGACAAATACATTTCTATATTATCAGTTGTGATTTCGGTAAAAACCTCTTGTTTTTTTTGAACCATGGTCAAAATTGTTGCAATCGCTACTAATTCGTCTTCCAGATCAAAAACTTCTACATACCATTTTACGATACCACTAGGATGTTCTTTTCCTCTTGGATCACGGTCTATTTTCTGTTTGCATGTTAATCGAACATAAACCGTATCATTATGATAGATAGGTCTTAGAAAACGACAATCTTCTAGCCCGTAATTAGCAACTACAGGTCCCTTATTTGGATAAACAAAAAGCCCAGCTGCTGCAGCTAATATAAAGTAACCATGTGCTGTTCTTTTCTCAAAAATACTTCCATCCAAAGATGTGATATCAGTATGTGCATAGAAATGATCCCAAGTTAAATTAGCAAAGTTGACAATATCACCATCTGTTATGGTTCTTTTATGGGTTTTAAGCGACATTCCAGGCTCCAAATCTTCCCAATGATATGCAAATGGATGTTGATCGATTTCTTTGTAAGCCCCTTTTGGCTGATAAATACCCGTTACTTCTGTCAATGTTGTAGGAGAACCCTGAATAGCGCAACGTTGCAAATAATGTTTTACACCTCTCATTCCTCCCATTTCTTCGCCGCCTCCGGCTCTTCCTGGACCTCCATGAACTAGCGTGGGTAGTGGTGAGCCATGACCCGTACTCTCTTTTGCATTTTCGCGATTTAAAACCAATATTCTTCCATGGTGCGAAGCAGCTTCTACTACATATTCCTTTGCTGTCAAATCGTTATTTGTGATAATAGAGGATACTAAAGAACCTTTTCCTAGGTGAGCTAGGCGAATAGCTTCATCTAAAGTTTTGTAAGGCATTAAAGTACTTACAGGACCAAAAGCTTCAATTTCGTGTATGGCGGTATTTTTGAATGGTTGATCTTCTCTTAATAAAATTGGAGCTAAAAAAGCACCATCCTTGGCACTTGCTCCTAAAGTCGTTACCTCCTCTAAATTTCCATAAACCAATTGAGCTGTTTTTCTTAGCTCTCCAACTCGTTCTTTTACTTCTTGAACTTGATCTTTACTTACCAAAGCTCCCATCCTAACCTCTTTAAGCCTTGGATCACCAATAGTTACTTTTTCCAGCTGTTGCCCAAGTGCTATTTGGACATCTTCCATCAATTTTTCAGGAACAATAATTCTACGAATAGCAGTACATTTTTGACCGCATTTTACAGTCATTTCTTTTCGAACTTCTTTTATAAAAATATCAAATTCAGGAGTGCCGGGAACAGCATCTTCTCCTAAAACACAAGAATTTAATGAATCTGCTTCCATATTAAAAGGAACCGATTCATTGATAACTTTTGGATGTGCTTTTAGCATTCTGCCCGTATCAGCAGAACCTGTAAAAGTAACTACATCCTGCGACTCAATAGCATCTAAAATTGTTCTGGCAGAACCTGAAATTAATTGTAGAGAACCTTCGGGTAGTATATTGGAGGCTATTATTTCTCTAACTACTGCTTCTGTCAAAAAGGAAGTATTGGTTGCAGGTTTTACTACTGCAGGTACTCCTGCCATCCAGTTTACTGCACACTTCTCTAGCATACCCCAAACAGGAAAATTAAAAGCATTAATATGAATTGCAACCCCTCTTTTAGGAACTAATATGTGGTGGGCCATAAAACGTCCACCTCTCGACAAATCAATAGGATCCCCTTCTACATGATAAGATTGGTTTGGGAAAAGTTTTCGTAAAGATGCATTTGCAAATAAGTTACCAAAACCCCCTTCAATATCTATCCAACTATCAATTTTAGTTGCTCCAGTTCGAAAACTAAGATCGTAAAAATGCTGTTTCTTTTTTATTAAATGAAATGCTAACTTTTTTAGCATATTTCCACGTTCTTGAAATGTCATTTTACGTAAAGCCTCCCCTTTAGATCTCCCGTAATGGAGCACTTCTGAAAAGTCAAATCCTGAAGTGTCTGATAGCCCAACAATCTCACCAGTAACAGCATCTTTCATTGGAATTCCTTCGCCTGAACCAAAACACCATTGACCATTAATATAACTTTCTAGTTTTTTCATAATCCAGTTTATTTTATATTTTCAATAATCGCGGCATATCCTTGACCTACTCCAATACACATAGTTATCAATGCGTATTTTTTATTTTTTTCTTTCAATTCTAGTGCGGCAGAATAAGCAATTCTTGTACCAGTGACTCCAAGAGGGTGACCCAGCGCAATGGCACCACCATTAGGGTTTAATCTAGCATCATTATCTTTTAAACCCAAAGCTCTTGTACAAGCTAACGCTTGGGCTGCAAAGGCTTCATTTAACTCAATAATATCCATGTCTTCAATCGATAATCCAGCCTTCAATAGCGCCTTATTAGAGGCTTCAACGGGACCTATACCCATTATTCTTGGCTCTACTCCTACTACTGCAGAACTCACAATACGAGCTAAAGGTTTTAAATTATATTTTTTTACTGCGTCTTCTGAAGCAATAATAGTAGCTGCTGCGCCATCGTTTAATCCTGAACTATTTCCGGCAGTAACACTACCTGTTTCTTTTTTAAATGCAGGTCTTAAATTACCAAGCACCTCTAAGGAAGTGTTCGGTTTAATAAACTCATCTTTAGAAAATAAAATAGATTCTTTTTTTCGTTGTGGAACTTCTACCGTAACTATTTCTTTTGCTAACCTTCCGTTTTGTTGAGCTTTACTAGCTTTCATTTGGCTCCAATATGCAAATTCATCTTGATCTTTTCTGGAGATATTATACTTTGTTACTAGGTTCTCTGCGGTAATTCCCATACCATCCACTCCATATAATTTTTTCATTTTCGGGTTGATAAATCGCCAACCAAAAGTAGAATCATACATTTTTGAATCTCCACCAAATCCTGTAGCTGGTTTTTGAATAACATAGGGCCCACGTGTCATATTTTCTATACCCCCAGCAATAAATAAATCACCATCACCAGCTTTAATCGCTCTGTTTGCATGAATAATAGCTGATAATCCAGAACTACAAAGTCTATTCACCGTTTCGCCAGGGACCGTAAATGGCATTCCTGCTAGTAAAGAAGACATTCGAGCTACATTGCGATTGTCTTCCCCCGCTTGATTTGCACAACCCATAATGATATCATCATACGCATCTTTTGGAATCTCTGAATTTCTACTTACTATTTCTGAGATTACTATCGCCCCTAAATCATCCGTACGAATGGTGCTCAACGTCCCTTTATAATTGCCTATTGGTGTTCGAATACCATCTATTATATATGCTTCTTTCATGACACTTCCCAGTCTTTTGAGGTTCTATATACCACTCCTTTAAAGAGTGCTACTAATTCATTTTCTCTTTTTACTTCAACAATATTAAAGCCAACTTTTGTTTTCTGAAGATTTAAGGTTGCTTCAGCAATTAAATAATCTCCTTCTTCTAACGCTTCAATATGATTGATTGATGTTTCGATAGATACTGCATATTTTCCATGAGTATTTGCTGTAAACCCAAAAGCCGTATCTGCTAGTGCATAGGTGATAGCTCCATGGGCTTTATTCATACTATTTAACATCTCTTTTCGAACCGTCATTCCAAGTTTACATTTTCCAATTTCACATGACAATATCTTGATTCCTAACCACTGACTGTAGGCATCTAAACTTAACATTTTATGAGGAATGTCTTTACTTTCCATTAAAAGAAGTTTTTCTGTTCCCGATTCATTTTTCGTAAAATAGGTGAGCAACGGTATCTGTCCTCTCGATATTCGTCGTATAGTTGATCCATTTGGTTCACACACCAATCTATTCCTTTTTCATCCGCCCATGCTAAGAGTCCTTTTGGATAATTAACGCCTTTAGTCATTGCATTATCGATGTCTTTAGCGGAAGCTATATTCCAAAATAACGTATCAGCAGCCTCATTAATTAACATGACTAAAACTCTATCAAAAATTAATTGAGATAAGGCACTATCAATTTTAGTTTCGTTTTTATTTAGTGGGATTATTTGGTTATTTTTATCATATTCATAAAATCCAATCCCAGATTTTCGTCCTAAATAGCCTGCCTCTGCAAAACGTTTTTGAGTAAATGAAGGCTTATATCTCGGATCAAAAAAGAAAGATTTAAATACCGTTTCTGTTACAGTAAAATTAACATCATTACCTATAAAATCCATTAATTCGAAAGGCCCCATTCGAAAACCTCCCAAGTTCTTTAAACTGCTATCTATGGCTTGAAAACTAGCAACACCTTCCTCATATATTCGCAATGCCTCACTGTAAAATGGTCTTGCCACTCTATTTACTATAAAACCTGGGGTATCTTTTGCAATAGCTACTGTTTTTCCCCAACTTGAAATCGTATCAATTGATTTTTCTAAAGTTTCATAGGAAGTTTGTATCGCAGGAATGACCTCCACTAATCTCATTAAGGGGGCAGGATTAAAAAAATGAATCCCAACACAACGTTTTGGGTTTTTTAATGATGCCGCGATGGAGGCTATGGATAAACTCGATGTATTCGAAGCAATTATGCAATCATCATTAACCAAAGTCTCTAATTCCGAAAACACTTTTTTCTTTATTTCTAGATTTTCTATGATTGCCTCAATTATTAAATCAGAATTACTTAATTCTTTTAAAGAATTAACGTAACTAATATTACTTTGAATTCTGTTTTTTTCTGAAGTATCAATCCGTCCTTTTTCAATTAGACGGATTAATATTTTTTCGAGAGATTCCTTGGACTTTTCCAATATTGCTTGATTAGCATCAAATAAGTTTACCTGGCAACCAGCAGTCGCAGCAACTTGTGCTATTCCGCTACCCATGGTTCCACTTCCTATAATTCCAACTTTCATAATAATTGTTTAAAATGGTAAATTTGTCAAGTCTACATTCCCTCCAGAAATAATAATTCCGACTTTTTTATTTTTAAAATTTTGTTTTTCCTTCAATAAAGCGGCAAGGGGTACAGCGCTTGAGGGTTCTATCACCATCTTCATGCGTTCCCAAACCAATTTCATTGCGTTAATAATCTCTTCTTCACTTACTCGAATTATCTTTTTTACATTTTCTAAAATAATGGGGAAATTTCGATCTCCTAAATTGGTTCTAAGACCATCTGCAATAGTAGAAGTATTTTTATTATACTCTATTTTTCCACTCTTCAGAGATCTGTAAGCGTCATCTACATTTTCAGGTTCTGCCCCAATAACTTCGCAATTACTTGAAAAATATTTTGCTGAAAGAGCAGTACCAGCAAGAAGACCTCCTCCGCCTACAGGTGTTAAAATAATATCTAAATCAGATTGTTTTTCTAATAATTCTTTTGCTGAAGTACTTTGTCCTAAGATTACTTGATCATCATTAGAGGGATGAATAAAGGTAGCGTTTTCGTTTTCAACAATTCTTTCTGCTTCAATTTCTCTTGCCTTAATATTAGAATCACACTCAATGATGATTCCTTGATAATTTAAAACTGCATCTTTCTTGACTTGAGGCGCATCTTCAGGCATCACAATAAAAGCCTTGATATTTAAAGATTTTGATGCAAGAGAGATTGCCTGAGCAAAATTTCCTGAGGAGTGAGTTACGACGCCATTTTCTTTTTGTTTGGAAGTTAAATTTCGAATCGCATTGATAGCACCTCTCATTTTAAAGGCCCCCATTTTTTGAAAGTTTTCACACTTAAAATAAACGTGACAACCACAAATTTCGTTGATTAACTCTGAAGTGAGTACGGGTGTTTCGTGAATATAAGGCTTCACGTTGTTATGTACTTGTATCAAAGTTTCCTTATTCATATTATTTGCCTTTGAATATTGGTTTTCTTTTTTCAATAAAGGCATTAACTCCTTCAATGTAATCCTCGGATTGTGCCGCTTCTATCTGCAATTTTCCTTCTAAGTCCAATTGTTCTTCTAAAGTATTAGTCATTGATTCATTCAGCATTCTTTTGATAAAACCAAGTGCTTTTGTGGGCATATTAGCTAAATGAGTAGCTATTGTATTGACTTCTTGATAAAAGATATCGACAGGAAAAACTTTATAAATCATACCTAATGCTTCCGCTTCTTTTGCAGGAATTTTATCTCCAAGCATCATTAATGCACTGGCTTTTTGAAAACCGATTAAACGAGGTAAAAAGAAGGTACCTCCACTGTCTGGCACCAATCCTATTTTACTAAAAGCTTGAATAAAACTTACATTTTCTGAGGCTACTACTACATCACAAGCTAAAGCTATATTAGCTCCAGCCCCTGCTGCAACTCCATTAACCGCTGCGATGATAGGTTTGTTTATATTTCTAATTCTGGTAATAATTGGATTGTAATGTTCTTCTAATATTTTTTTAAAACCAGGATTTAATTCTGGTGTTGTGACTTCTTTTAAATCTTGTCCAGCACAAAAAGCTTTACCATTACCGTTAAGAACTATAGATCTGACTTCGCTGTTTTTTTCACAATCGTCTAAAGTGGCTTGGAGTAAAAGTGCCATTTCTCTGTCAAAACTGTTGAACACGTCAGGCCTATTAAAGGTGATGTAAGCAACTTGATTTTCTATTTTTAAAAGAATACTTTTATTCATTAATTGTTCTTTTTAAAGGCATTTAAAATAATCGAATGGTTCTTTGCAATCTTCACATTTAAACAAGGCTTTGCATGCGGTGGAACCAAATTGACTAACTACAACTGTTTTTGTTGATTTACAGTTTGGACAGCTAACCATTCTTTTTTCTTCTAATAATACTTCTTTATCTGCTGTTGGGTTTAAGGGTGGAACTATTCCATAATCTTCCAATGCTTTTCTACCTCTTGGTGTAATCCAATCAGTTGTCCAAGCTGGATGAAGTATTAAATCTACTTTTGATTCATAACCAGCATCTTTTAACGCCTTCTTAATATCATCACTTATTACGTCCATTGCCGGGCAACCACTGTAAGTTGGTGTAATTTGAACTTTAACCTTACCATTTACAATAAGAGCAGATCGAACAACTCCCATATCCATAATAGACAATACTGGTATTTCTGGGTCGGACACCTTTTCTAGAATCGAAATTAAAAATTGTTCAATATTTTGATCTGTTGTTGCTATCATGTTACCATTCCATATTCGGATATGTACGTTGCATATATTGTAAATCACTTAATAAATATCCTAAGTGCTCTGAGTGAATACCTTCTTTACCTCCTGTTTGAAACCATTTAGATTCAGGAATTTCGAGTGTTGCTTCTAACAAGATATTATTTATGTGACTATAATAATTATTTTTTAACTTAGTAACATCCACTCCTATTCCTTCAAAAACCATTTCTTTATCAGCGTTTGTTTGATAAAACAATTCGTCAGTATAAGTCCATAAACCGTTGATAGCTTCTTGCATTTTTTCTTTACTCACTGGAGTACCATTGCCTAATCGTTTTACCCAATCAGATGAAAACCTTAAGTGATAACTCACTTCTTTAACACATTTTTTTGCAATTACTGATAATGTAAAATCATTACTGTTTTGGAGTTCGGTTAAAAATGCTAAATGATAAACATCAAATAAAAATTGTCGCCCAATTGTAAAAGCAAAATTGGTATTTGGTTGTTCTACTAATAAAACATTTTTATAATCGCGTTCCTTTCGAAGCATTGCGATATCATCTTCTGTTCTTTGGTCACCAGCAATTTTTGCAGCATATTGAAAATAACTGCGTACTTGTCCAAATAAATCTAATGATATATTTGTACAAGCTATATCAGTTTCTAAACTTGGACCGTGGCCACACAACTGACCTAAACGTTGACCTAAAATAAGGCTGTTGTCTGCAATTCCAAGTATATAATTGTATAAATTATTTTTCATTACATATGTTTTATTTCGTCAGGTAACTTATAAAAAGTTGGATGACGATAAACCTTGTCTTGAGCAGGCTCAAATAGTTCTCCATTATTTGAAGGATTGGAGGCTGTTATGTTTTTTGATTCTACGACCCAAATACTAACACCCTCATTTCGTCTGGTATATACATCCCGAGCATTCTCGAGAGCCATCTCTGCGTCTGCTGCATGCAGGCTTCCAAAATGTCTGTGTTCTAAACCATTTTTTGATCGAACAAATACTTCCCAAAGGGGCCAACTTTTTTTCATCTTTATTAATTTAGACAGCTTTATTTAAATTTTTATTTGCTTGTTTGTCTGCATAAGCCATGGCTGCATCGCGAACCCATTCTCCTTCTTCCCAAGCACCCACTCGAGCTTTTATTCGTTCTTTATTACAGGGTCCATAACCCTTAACTACTTGCCAAAATTCGTCCCAGTTAATCGGACCAAAATCATAACTACCACGTTCTTTATTCCATTTCAATTCTGGATCTGGAATTGTCAGACCAATAAGATCTGCTTGGGGAACTGTTTGATCTATAAATTGCTGCCGTAAATCATCGTTGGACTTGCGCTTTAATTTCCATTTCATCGACTGTTCCGTATGAATAGACTCTTCATCTTTTGGTCCCAACATCATTAAAGAAGGCCACCACCAACGGTTTAAAGCATCTTGAGCTAAATCTTTTTGTTCAGGAGTTCCTTTTGCTAACTTCATCATAATTTCAAAACCTTGACGCTGATGAAAACTTTCTTCCTTACAAACTCTGATCATTGCTCTTGCATAGGGACCATAGGAAGTGTTACACAGCGGAACTTGATTGATAATTGCCGCACCATCTACCAACCATCCTATTGCACCCATGTCTGCCCAAGTTAGCGTTGGATAATTAAAAATACTTGAATATTTTGCTTTTCCAGTATGCAACTGCTCGTACATTTCTTCACGGGATATCCCTAATGTTTCCGTGGCTGAATATAGATATAAACCATGACCTGCCTCATCTTGGACTTTTGCTAAGAGTGCTACTTTTCTTCTTAAAGAAGGAGCACGTGTAATCCAATTTCCTTCAGGTAACATTCCAACAATCTCCGAGTGAGCATGTTGAGACATTTGACGAATATGTGTCTTTCTGTACTTTTCAGGCATCCAATCCTTGGGTTCAATCTTCTCGTCACGTTCAATCCGTGCATTAAATTGAGCTTCTAAATTTTTTATTTGTTCTTCACTCATTGGTCTGATATTAGAAAAAGCTTTTACCTTTTTCAAATTAAATATTATACATCAAAATTTAAAATTACTTTTTTACTTGTCGGGACTGCTTGGCAACTTAAAACAAATTGCTGAGAAACTTCTTTTTCGTCCAACGCATAATTAACTTTCATTTTAACAGAGCCTTCAGTAACTTTACATTTACAGGTACTACAAACTCCACCTTTACAGGCAAAAGGCAAATCAGCACCAGCAATTAAAGCTGCATCTAAAACATTATCATCATTGTTAGTCATTCCAAAATGGAATTCTTTACCTCCATCGATAATTGTTATCGCTACCTCCTCCTTTTTTTGTATTTCAACATCTTTTATTTCGGTTCTGACTCCTGTCGACAGACCAGTGACAAACAACTCAAAATGGATGTGCTCTTTAGGCATTCCTGCCTCAATTAACTCATCTTTAACCAAAAATATCATCTCTTCAGGTCCACACAAAAAGCACTCATCTAATTCAGAAACATTCACTAATTTGGTAAAAATAACTGCTAACTTTTCTTTGGTAAACCTTCCATTGAACAATTCACTATCTCTTGACTCTTTAGTTAAAAAATAAAACACTTCTAATCTTCCAAAATACTGGTTTCTAAGCTGTTCTATTTCTTCTTTAAAGATAATAGATTTTACAGTACGGTTTAAATAAAATAATTTAAATGTACTATTTGGTTCTTTGGCTAAATGTGTTTTAATCATGGAAAGTATGGGAGTAATTCCACTTCCTGCAGTAAAAACTATATAGTTTTTTGGAATCTCAGAAATTGTAGTACCAAATCTTCCCATAGGTTTCATTACCTGTAAGGTATCATCTTTTTTTAGAAACTGATTGACATGAGTTGAAAACTTTCCGTCGGGAATTTGTTTAACTGCGACCTTCCATTCGTTATCAATGGGACTTGAACATAAACTATAAGAGCGTCTTATGTCTTCACCGTTTATTGTTTCTCTTAGAGTTAAATATTGACCCGCTTTATATTTAAATTTATCTTTTAAATCTTCCGGTATATCAAACTCAATGACTGAACATTGCTCAGTATCTTTGTATAGGTCTTTTACTTTTAATGGATAAAACTTTGGCACAATTACTATTTTTACTATAACAAACTAACAAACGTTAGTTTAAAACACAAAGATAACAATTATTTATAATTTATTTGTTAATTCCTTTTAACAGAACCTCACTTAGGTTAGTTGCTAATAAACTAGAATTCATATCTTCTTTTTGAGGAATCCAAATATACAATGACCGTAATGTTGAAAGTATGGAAAATAACATAATATCAGAATTGATAGATTTTATTTCATTTTTTTTTATTCCTTCATTAATTATTGTTCTAAAAGTATCCTCATAATTAACTCTTAGACTTAAATAATAATCCAATTGATCATTTAAATGCATCCAATCATTATTTAAGGAAGCCATACCATTTGTGTTTTTCGTTGCTATATCAACATGTAATGCTATAATTTTTTTTAATTTATCAATACTAGTATTGTTTTCTTCTTTGATTTTATCGATTCCATTAATAAATTCTTCCGCTAATGAAATAATTATAAAGGTAAGAATCTCTTCTTTATTTTTAATATGATTGTATAGACTGGCTGCTTTTATTCCCATTGCCTTGGCAATATCGCGCATCGTAACAGCACTAAAGCCTCTGTCTTTAAATAAAGCTGATGCTATTGTAATAATTTCTAATTTTCTTGGAGTTGGATTCATAAAAAAAGCAAGTTATCATTTTTAATCATAATAGTAAAATTAGTTAAATCGTTGCATAAATTTTTTGATGAAACTTTTTGCTTTTATTTTAATTGATCAAGCAAATAATAGCAAATTGTTATTTGTTCAACATAAATTTAGAATTTCATATCTTGTGAGCGTTTTGAAATATTTATTAATCTTCATACTATTTCCTTTACTGGTATTTTCTCAAGAAATTACTTTGGTAGAGACCTCGTATTTAGACGCAGAAAAATTTATTGGAATAGACTTTCACGATAATACTTATTATATCAAAGATCAAATTCTTTTTAAAAAAACCAATGATAGCGTATTTAATTTTAAGGATTTTCAGTTAGGCGAAATATATTCTGTCGATATTTCTAATCCCATGAATATTGCAGTTTACTATCAAGATTTTAATGTTGTGGTTTTATTGGACAATAAACTATCTGAAATCGAGCAAATTAATTTTAATACCATTTATGAGTTTATCAATACTAGCCAGGTATCAATTGCTGCAAATACTAGTTTATGGGCTTTTAATTTGGATTCACAACAATTAGAATTGTACAATTATAGAAACCAGAATAAAACAACAGTATCACAGCCTTTAAATGGAGAAGTCATACAACAAGTTAGTAACATAAATTATTGTTTTTTAATGACTGAAAAATATATTAGAGCCTATAATATTTATGGAAGCCTAATTATTGAGATACCTAATGAAGGTTATCAAAAAATCTCACAGATAAATGAAAATTTAATTTTAAAAAAAGATAACAATCTATACTATATTAATACAGAGACTCTAGAAACTTCAAAAATAAAATCTCCTGAAATAAGTATAAAAGACTTGCAGCTTACGCAAGAATTCCTTTATATTTATGACGGAAATAAGGTTAGTAAATTCAAATTAACTTTTTAAAATTTAATACTTTATGCATGTTGCCATAGCAGGAAATATAGGATCCGGTAAAACGACTCTAACTGGTTTATTAGCTAAACATTATAAATGGAAAGCACAATACGAAGATGTTGAAGACAACCCCTATCTAGATGACTTTTATAATAAAATGGAACGATGGTCTTTTAATCTTCAAGTGTATTTTTTAAATTCTCGTTTTCGTCAAATTCTAGATATTCGAAGAGATAAAAAAACCATTATACAAGATCGTACCATTTATGAAGATGCGTTCATTTTTGCACCCAACCTCCACGCAATGGGCTTAATGGCTAATCGTGATTATGAAAATTATCGGTCGTTATTTGATTTAATGGAAAGCGTGACTGAGTCACCTGACTTGTTAATTTATCTCCGTAGTTCTATTCCTAATCTAGTAGGACAAATACACAAGCGCGGTAGAGAATACGAAAATTCAATTAGCATCGATTATCTAAGTAGGTTAAATGAACGTTATGAAGCCTGGATCGATACCTATGATAAAGGAAATCTAATTATTTTAGATGTAGATGAGATTGACTTTGTTGACAATCCCGAGGACTTGGGTGAAATCATCAATAAAATTGATGCGGAAATCAACGGATTATTCTAGATGAAAAATATTCATTAATAAAAAAACCTGCTAAAATTAGCAGGTTTTTTTATGGATTCTAATTGAATAAGTTTAATTTTTTTCAATTTTTATATCAACATCTTTCAAAGCTTTTATTTGAGTTTTTACTTCTGCTTCTGTTCCTTCAAAAACTTGCTCTGTAGAAGTTTCTTTACCATTTTCAGTCATTGTTGTTGTTACTACCGCTTTAGCTGTACCATCATCATTAGCATCCATTTTTACCATAATTTCTTTTTCAATAACTTCATTTGATATACTCTGCGACTCAATAGTATTAGCATTTATTTCATGACTTTCTTCATAAGAATGACCTCCTAGTATGGGAGCAATTACCAATCCAATTAAACAAGTAAGTTTAATTAAAATATTCATGGAAGGCCCAGAGGTATCTTTAAATGGATCACCTACGGTATCTCCGGTAATTGCAGCCTCGTGAGCATCAGAACCTTTATGAGTCATTTCACCGTTAATCATAACACCTGCTTCAAAAGATTTTTTAGCATTGTCCCAGGCGCCACCAGCATTGTTTTGAAAAATTGCCCAAAGAACACCACTTACAGTAACCCCAGCCATATATCCGCCTAACATTTCGGCGATAATCATATTATCCATTCCAAAAATCATAGGTCCAAATGTGATAACTAATGGGAATCCAATGGTTAAGAGACCTGGTAACATCATTTCTTTTAAAGAAGCTTTTGTTGAAATCGCAACACATTTATCGTACTCTGGTTTTCCAGTACCTTCCATAATACCTGGAATCTCTTTAAACTGGCGTCTTACTTCATAAACCATTTCCATAGCCGCTTTACCTACAGCGTTCATTGCTAATGCAGAAAATACTACAGGAACCATTCCTCCAACAAATAACATCGCTAATACTGGCGCTTTAAAAATGTTAATTCCATCAATTCCTGTAAAAGTCACATAAGCAGCAAAAAGTGCTAATGATGTTAATGCAGCTGATGCAATTGCAAATCCCTTTCCTGTGGCAGCAGTCGTATTACCCACTGAATCTAATATATCTGTTCGCTCCCTAACGATTGGGTCTTGTTCACTCATTTCAGCAATACCTCCTGCATTATCCGCGATGGGGCCAAAAGCATCAATTGCCAATTGCATAGCAGTCGTTGCCATCATAGCTGAAGCTGCCATTGCAACACCATAAAAACCTGCCAAAGCATAAGAAGACCATATTGCTGCAGCAAATAAAATTACTGTTGGAAATGTAGAAATCATACCTGTTGCTAAACCTGCAATAATATTGGTACCGGCTCCTGTTGCTGATTTTTGAACTATATTTAAAATTGGTTTTTTACCTAGACCTGTATAATACTCTGTTACTGAAGATATCACCCCACCTACAAATAAACCAACTAAAGTTGCGTAAAACACACGCATTGCGGTAATACTTATTAATCCTTCTCCGAAAAAATGCATTTTCATAGTTTCTGGTAACATATATTTTACTAAAACATAACAAGAAATTGCAACTAAAGCGATTGAAAACCAGTTTCCTTTATTTAAAGCTCCCATAACTTGAGACTCTTTAGCGTCATTCGATTTAATTTTCACTAACATGGTACCCAGCATTGAGATGATAATACCGGCACCAGCAATTGCCATTGGCAATAAAATTGGTCCTATTCCTCCAAAGGCATCATCGATAAAGCCGCCCATATCCTTTATAATGTAGTTTCCTAAAACCATAGCAGCTAAAACTGTTGCTACATACGAACCAAATAAATCGGCTCCCATTCCTGCAACATCTCCTACATTATCACCTACATTATCAGCAATGGTTGCTGGATTACGTGGGTCGTCCTCAGGGATTCCTGCTTCAACTTTTCCAACTAAATCAGCTCCAACATCAGCTGCTTTGGTATAAATACCTCCTCCAACACGAGCGAATAGTGCGATTGACTCAGCTCCCAGAGAGAATCCTGCTAAAGTTTCTAATACAATAGTCATTTTGTCCACTGAAAAAGCACCGCTAGTTCCACCCATAAAAAAGTTATAGAAAAATATAAAAAACATAGTTAAACCTAAAACAGCTAAACCAGCTACACCGAGTCCCATCACAGTTCCACCTCCAAAAGATACTTTCAAGGCGTTTGGCAGACTTGTTATTGCTGCCTGTGTGGTTCTTACGTTTGTTTTTGTTGCTATTTTCATACCAATATTTCCTGCAAAAGCAGAAAATATTGCTCCTAGAATAAAGGCTATTACGATTAACCAATGTGTGGAAGGTACTATAGTAGAAACAATAAAAAGTAAAACACTTACTACAGCAACAAAAATAGCTAACAATCTATATTCAGCATTTAAGAAAGCTAAGGCGCCTTCATAGATGTGATCTGAAATTTCTTTCATTTTACCATCACCTGCATCTTGCTTCATCACCCAAGATTTTTTCATTAACATGTATGCTAACCCTATTATTGCCGCTAATATTGGCATATAAATCATCATTGATTCCATTTTGTATTGTTTTTATTATTAAGCGGTGCAAAAGTAATAAAATCAAACAGAATAAAAAACCTTGACATAACTAATTTTATGAGGTAAATTAATGTTTTTGAGGCGATTCTATAAAGTTGAATATTTATAAACTTTTGATTGATCTTTTTAACTTATTGAATCTCCTTTGTTCTGTAATTTTAAGTAGACTTAAAAAAACTTTCATTAGTTTCTAAAAAGAAAAACTCACACTTCCAGTGACACCAATTTTTCTTATTCCTGGATTATCTAAATAATTACCTCTAAAATTAAATTCAATAGCTAAAATTTTAAAAATATTACCAACACCAGCACTCCACTCCCAGTAAATATCTTCTGGAGATTGGTAACGTATTGGCAAATTGTCGATTCCTACATTTATCGAGTTATTGGATTGAGATAATTGGCCCCATACTGATCTAAAACCAACCAATTCTCTTAAATTTAGTTCCCTTAACCAAGGAACCCTTCCAAAAAGTCTTCCTCCAAAATTGTGTTTTAGATGAAATGATGCATAAGTGTCACTTACAAACTCATAATAATCTAATTGCGTAAATGTGTTATAAATACTCCATAAAGTTTGATTTCCTGGAATAGGACTTAATAAGCCTAAAGGTACCGTTCCGAATATTTTACCCAATTCAATAGTTGTATAAAGTCTTCCCAAACCACCAACATTCCAGGGCTGTGTATACAATCCTTGTATTCGGTGATAATCAAAGTCACTTTGTAAAACATCTTCAAGTCCAAATGTATATCCTAGAAAAAAGGAAGGAAAATCACCGCCATTAATAACTCTTCGTTCCACACCATATCCTGATGTTTTTCGTCCTGGCGTGAAATTAATCCCTAGTTCTAGTTCTGACTGTTTGATACTGTTTTTGACATTCCCATTTTCGTCGTAATAACTTAAACTAAAGGTTTCTGAAGCAGATTTTAGTGTCCTGTGAGATCCTAAAACTCGGAACACAAAGTTTTTTGCAGGCTCCATTTGATACCCTAGAGTCGTTAATTCTATACTCGTTAATCGATCGTTGGCTCCTACCGTTATTAAACCTGAAGAGGCTCTATTTCTTCCAAGTACATCTTTACTATTTGTTAGACTCGCTCCTGTTTGTTCAATATCTTTTCGATATCCACCAAATAATATCTTTCTATTTTTTTTACTAACTAATACTTTGCCCGATAAACCATATTTAAATTTTTGATCTTTAAATCCATAGGCACCAAACCCTTCTATTCTCCAGGGATCATTTTGTCCAAAATAGGTTCTACCCCCTAGCCTAAGCCGAAGTCCTTCTACCTCATTATATCCAAATATTGAAAAAACTGGTCCTGCATCAAAACCTTTAAATTCATAATAACCACTTGCTATTAAAGCTCCTAATGTATATAAATTTTTGAAACGAGGAACAGTTATTAAGGTGTCTAACATTTTATAGACTCCTTTCTCATCTTTACTTAAAGCTTCCATTCTTCTTTCTTCCCAAAATTCATCAGGTCGATTGTAAACTTCGTATTCGTATGGATCTATATTCTCTTTATAAAAAGATTCTTCTTTTGGTGTATTAAATTCATAATTATCATATAATGTAGTTCTTTTTCCATACATTCCATTGGCGCTCTCTTTTTTCCTAAAACTAAAATCACTTAGCATGTAATCTTTTGTAATTAAAAAAGTAGAATCGTTTAACACATCGTATTCTTGCTCAATGTAAATTTCACGGATCCAATTTAAGTTGGCGCTTTTAGAGGCTTGTAGATTAATTTCTTTCACTGCCCAAGTACTATCATTTACCCAAAAATCACCTTTAAAAGTTAATTCATTTTTTCTTCTTGGATAATATATAATATTATAGCACCATTTATCTCCTAAATAAGCACTATCCAGCAAAACATAATTGTAAACGTTGATACCAGTTTTAGACAAAGGGCTGGTAAAAGCAACATTAAAAAACTTTAAGTGATTATCATAAATATCAAAGTCTGCGTACAGATCCTTAATCAATTCAATAAAAGTTTGATTGTTTTCAAATCCAGAATTTTTATTACCTTCTAATACCTCTGTTTCTTTATTAATAATATTATCTCCATAGACTTTCGAAAAGGCTTCGTTAATGAAAAGAGGTAAGTAAGTATTCCCTGTTATTCTTGATGTATCCACTTGATCAAAAATAAATTCCATTCCTCTAAATGTCCTACTATTAATTAAACCACTATCTATAGTATTTAAATCAAACTCAAGTTTTTCATATTTGTCATAGGTATATTGTTTGAATTTTCTCACTCCATTCGCCCTTCTATTTTTCCATATTTTTCTGAGAATATCTATTGCCGGATTGTTTTTTTTTGATTGTTTTCCGCTGAAAATAACTACCTCTTCAAGAGAAGCTGATTCCTCCTCTAATACAACATCCATTTTAAAATTATTCTTTTCTATTAACTCAATCTCTAAAGTTTTATAACCTACAAATGAAAAAACTACAAAAGAATGTGTTTCGTAGGTTTCCAGATAGAATCTTCCATTTTCGTTTGTAATTGTCCCATCATTTGAATCCTTAAAAAATACATTAGCGTAAGCTATGGGATCACCAAATTCATCCTTAACCTGGCCACTTACCTTACTTTGTGAGTGGGCAAAAAAGGAGGAAAAAATAAATAAAAGAAAATAAAAATATTTCATCAAAAGTAATTTGATGTTAAATGAATACGAATTAAAATATAAATTAAAAAACCTTACTTATATAACACTTTTTTTACCGCCTTTATTACATCGTTACTATTGGGTAGCCATTCCTCTAATAAAACTGGGGAAAAAGGAGCTGGTGTGTCTGCTGTATTTAATTTAATGATTGGAGCATCCAGGTAATCGAAAGCTTGTTCTTGAACTTGGTAAGTAATCTCGGTAGAAATATTTCCATAAGGCCAAGCTTCTTCTAAAATTACAAGTCGATTTGTCTTTTTAACAGAATCAATGATTGCCTTGTCGTCAAGAGGTCTCACTGTTCGTAAATCAATTATTTCGCATTCAATTCCTTCCTCAGACAAAACGGTTGCAGCTTTGTATGCCTCTTTTATAATCTTGCCAAAGGAAACAATTGTAACGTCTGTTCCTTCACGCTTTATATCGGCAACTCCTAAAGGTATTAAATATTCTCCCTCAGGGACTTCTGCCTTATCTCCATACATTTGTTCACTTTCCATAAATATGACGGGATCATTATCACGTATAGCACTTTTTAAAAGCCCTTTTGCATCTTTTGGGTTACTGGGGACAACTACTTTTAGACCGGGACAGTTAGCATACCAACTCTCAAAGGCTTGAGAGTGGGTTGCTGCCAATTGACCAGCAGATGCTGTAGGCCCTCTAAAGACTATAGGAATATTGAATTGCCCTCCACTCATCTGACGCATTTTTGCTGCATTATTAATGATTTGATCAATTCCAACAAGCGAAAAGTTAAAAGTCATAAACTCTACTATGGGTCTATTACCATTCATAGCAGAACCAATAGCAATTCCTGAAAATCCAAGTTCTGAAATTGGTGTATCAATGACCCTTAATTCACCAAATTCATCCAACATTCCTTTACTCGCTTTATACGCACCGTTATATTCGGCAACTTCCTCACCCATTAAATATATACTATCATCACGACGCATTTCTTCACTCATCGCCTCACAGATTGCTTCTCTAAACTGAATTGTTTTCATATTAAATCATCTAATTTACTTACAAATTTGAATCTATCAGATTCGTAAAATTTTATTTAAAAATATATCTTCATTAAACTAATTGCAAAAATACTATTATTTATATGTGGCTCACTAATTTTTCTAAAGATTTAACGATTTTTTATTATGCACGCATAGTAAAATTGAGAAAAATATACCTACCTTTGTAGCCGAAACACAAGATACATTTTTTGATAAAATAAGATAAATAAATTATGAAAATTTTAGTGTGCATTAGTCACGTTCCAGACACTACATCAAAAATTAATTTCACTGACGAAAACTCAAAATTTGACACCCAAGGTGTACAATTTGTCATCAACCCAAATGACGAATTTGGACTGACAAGAGCGATGTGGTTTAAAGAAAAACAAGGTGCAACAGTTCACGTTGCAAATGTCGGTGGGCCAGAAACAGAACCTACATTAAGAAAAGCTTTAGCAATTGGAGCTGATGAAGCAATTAGAGTCAATACGGCTGCTACAGACGGTTTTTTTGTCGCAAAACAATTAGCCCATGTTGTTAAAGATGGTAACTACGATTTAGTATTAGGAGGACGTGAGTCAATCGATTACAATGGAGGAATGGTTCCTGGAATGATTTCTAAACTTACAGGCTTTAATTTTGTAAATACTTGTATAAGCCTGGAGGTAGAAGGATCAAATGCTATCGCTGCTCGTGAAATTGATGGAGGAAAAGAGATTATTAGCACTACACTTCCGCTAATTGTTGGAGGTCAAAAAGGGATTGTTCAAGAGGCAGATCTCCGCATTCCAAATATGAGAGGTATCATGCAAGCGCGATCAAAACCGTTGAAGGTAATGGAACCTATTGATTCAAATTCTGAAATCAATATTGATAGTTTCACCAAACCAGACGCAAAAGGATCGGTAAAGTTAGTCGATAATGTTAATGATTTAGTAGAACTTTTGCATAACGAAGCTAAAGTTATTTAGAAAATAGATTGCAGTTTTAAGTTTAAAAACTGTATCACCAATATAAATTTATAAAATATGTCAGTATTAGTATATACAGAATCTGAAGAAGGAAAATTTAAAAAGATTGCTTTTGAGGCCGTATCCTTCGCTAAAGGAATAGCAAATATATTAGGAACTTCAGTAATTGCAGTATCAATTAACGGAAATCAAACAGACCAATTAGGTAAATACGGTGCTTCAAAAGTATTGAGCGTTTCCAGCGACAAACTAGAAAACTTTAATGCTTCAGCATATGCCGATGTAATAGCACAAGCTGCAGAAAAAGAGGCTGCAAATATCGTAGTTATTTCTTCTAGTGCTAATTGTAAATATTTAGCTCCCTTACTTGCCATAAATATGGAAGCTGGTTATGTGCCAAATGCAATAGAATTACCATCTAGCGTAGCTCCTTTTAAAATTAAATCGAATGTGTTCTCAAATAAAGCATTTGCTAATTCTGAAATAACTACTGAAAAAAAATTAATTGGATTGGCAAAAAATGCATTTGGTGTTGTTGAAAACGAAACTTCACCCATTCAAGAAAATTTTTCTCCAGTGATTTCAGAAGATGATCTTCATACAAAAGTCACCTCATTAGAAAAGTCAAACGATAAAATTTCTATTGCAGACGCCGATATTGTTGTTTCTGGTGGACGTGGTTTAAAAGGTCCCGAAAATTGGGGAATGATTGAAGAATTAGCGGAAACTTTAGGTGCAGCAACAGCCTGTTCAAAACCAGTCAGTGATTTAGGATGGAGACCTCATAGTGAACATGTTGGACAGACCGGAAAGCCTGTTTCATCCAATTTATATATTGCGATTGGAATTTCTGGAGCAATACAACACTTAGCAGGTGTAAATTCTTCTAAAGTAAAAGTTGTCATAAACAGTGACTCTGAGGCTCCCTTTTTTAAAGCGGCTGATTATGGCATTGTTGGTGATGCTTTTGAGTACGTTCCTCAATTGATAGAAAAATTAAAAGAGTTTAAAAGTAATAACGCATAATTTTTCATTAATTTGTGCCTGAATAAAGGGACTGTTTAATTTTAGGGAAGTCCATAAAATTAAACAGTTTTTTTTTGAACATTATTTAATGAGTTTAGTAAGACTTAATATAAAAGGAATATCATATAGTCAAACACAAAATGGTGCTTATGCATTGATTTTGAGCGAAGAAAATGGAGATCGAAAATTACCAATAGTTATAGGTGCTTTTGAGGCACAATCCATTGCAATAGCTCTCGAAAAAGAAATCATGCCTCCAAGACCTCTTACCCATGATCTTTTTAAAACTTTTGCAACAAGATATGAGATTGTTGTTAAACAAGTCATCATACATAAATTATTAGATGGAGTATTTTATTCGAGTATTATTTGTGAGCGAGAAAAAATTGAAGAAATAATTGATGCAAGAACAAGTGACGCTATCGCATTAGCTCTGCGATTTAATGCTCCTATTTTTACCTACAAAAATATTTTAGATAAGGCAGGAATTCATACAGAGACCGGTACCAAAAAAACTACTACCTCAAAAAAAACAGAAATAGTCAGCGAACAAATCTTAATTGGAGAAGAACGCAAAGAAGATTTATCTGAAAATGATTTCAGCAAACACTCCTTGAAGACGTTAAAGAAATTATTGACGGAGGCAGTCAATAACGAAGAATATGAAAAAGCTGTCAATATTAGAGACGAAATTTCAAAAAGAAAATAATATCCTATGCAAAAGAATTTATTAGTTCTAGTATTATTATTGGTTCCCTTTTTATCATTTGGACAAGATTTAGAAAAAAAATGGCAATTTTCAAGTATTGAAAATTCAAAAGGAATAGCAATCACGAAAATCAATAAAGAAACTGATTACCTTAATATATCTGAAAGTTCATTTTCCTATCAAATCGAATCTAAAAACAACTTAAAAGCGGAGGGAGATCTAATTTTTCAGAATAAACTACTGGTATTTTATTATACATTACCTAACGACACTATTAGAAAATATAAAATTACAGAACATACAGATTCTACTCTAGTTTTTAAAGAAAAGGAAGTTTATTATAAATTTTACTCGAATAATGACAAAACAGAGGAAGTGTTACCTAAAACAACTAAAAACAATAAACCCTCGGGTATTGTTCCAAGTCAGGGAATTACCTTTACAAGTGTTTGGAAAGGTGTATTAGGGATGTTTTCCTTGTTATTAATTTCTTTTCTATTTAGCAGTAACAGGAAAGCGATTAATTGGAAAACTGTAGGAATTGGTCTAGGATTTCAATTAATAATAGCTATCGGCGTCTTAAAAGTATCTTTTGTTCAAAATGCTTTTGAAGGGGTCGGAAAAATATTTGTAAGTATTTTAGATTTCACAAAAGCTGGTAGTAAGTTTTTATTTGAAGGTTTAGTTGTAGATATGGATACATTTGGATTTATTTTTGCCTTCCAAGTCCTACCGACTATTATATTTTTCTCAGCACTAACATCAGTGCTATTTTACCTAGGAATTATTCAAAAGTTGGTAAAAGCTTTTGGATGGATGTTGTCTAAATTATTAAAAATATCCGGTGCTGAAAGTTTAAGTGTCGCTGGAAACGTATTTCTTGGTCAGACCGAAGCGCCTCTTTTAATAAAGGCTTATTTAGAAAAAATGAATAAATCTGAAATGCTTTTAGTTATGATTGGGGGTATGGCTACTGTAGCTGGTGCTGTTTTAGCTGCCTATATTGGTTTTTTAGGTGGTGATGATCCTGCGCTCAGATTGTTATTTGCTAAACATTTACTTGCAGCTTCTGTGATGGCAGCTCCAGGAGCTATCGTCATATCAAAAATATTATACCCTCAAACAGAAAAAATCAATACAACTGTAGACGTCTCCGTTGAAAAAATAGGCACTAATGTACTAGATGCAATTGCCAATGGGACTACAGAGGGCTTACGTTTAGCAGTAAATGTTGGAGCTATGTTGTTGGTATTTGTTGCATTTATAGCGATGTTCAACGGAATTTTAGGTTGGTTAGGTGATTGGACCTCATTAAATGACTGGGTTTCTGCAAATTCTTCCTATTCTGAACTTTCATTGGAAGCGATTTTAGGAACTGTTTTCGCACCACTCATGTGGTTAATTGGAGTTGCAAAAGAAGATATGATGATGATGGGACAACTATTAGGGATTAAATTAGCAGCGAGTGAATTCGTGGGTTATATTCAATTAGCTGATTTAAAAAATACTGCAAACGCTACTCATTTAACTTATCAAAAATCAATCATAATGGCCACTTATATGCTCTGTGGATTTGCTAATTTTGCATCCATTGGAATTCAAATTGGTGGAATTGGATCTTTAGCACCAGGGCAGCGAAAAACTTTATCTAAATTTGGAATGAAAGCGCTAATTGGAGGCAGTATCGCATCATTAATTTCTGCAACCATTGCAGGTATGATTATTGGGTAAGACTCTTTAACTAAATTATTCTAGTTAATAACTTTTTATAATAATAAATACTAATAGAAATAATAAATCATGGCTTTATTTATTTTTATCAGCAGAGTTATTTGAATAATATTTATTTTTTAGAAAAATTATCTATGGTACAATATCACGAGCTTATTAAGCATGTCCTTGAAAATGGAACTGTAAAAAAAGATCGAACAGGAACTGGAACAAAGAGTGTTTTCGGTTATCAAATGCGGTTTGATTTAAGTAGAGGGTTCCCAATGGTTACCACTAAAAAACTTCATTTAAAATCTATTGTTCATGAATTGTTGTGGTTTTTAAAAGGAGATACCAATATAAAATATCTTCAAGAAAACGGTGTCCGAATATGGAATGAGTGGGCCGATGAAAATGGAGACTTAGGGCCCGTTTATGGCTATCAATGGCGTAATTGGAACGGAGATGAAATTGATCAAATCAGTGAAATTATCGAAACACTTAAAAATAATCCAGACAGTAGAAGGATGCTAGTTTCTGCTTGGAACCCAAGTGTTTTGCCTGATACTAGTAAATCATTTTCAGAAAATGTTGCTAATGGGAAAGCTGCATTACCGCCCTGTCATGCATTTTTTCAGTTTTATGTAGCCGATGGTAAATTATCATGTCAGCTTTATCAACGAAGTGCTGATATTTTTCTAGGAGTTCCTTTCAATATAGCTTCGTATGCCCTATTTACTATGATGATGGCGCAAGCGTGTGAATTAGAAGCAGGAGATTTTATTCATACTTTTGGAGATGCACATATCTACAGCAATCATCAAGAGCAAGTAGAACTTCAGCTATCTCGAGACCCAAAGCCATTACCTAAAATGATTTTAAATCCAAAAATTAAAAATATTTTTGATTTCACTTTTGACGATTTTACTTTGGAAGGTTATGAGCACCACCCTCATATCAAAGGAGCCGTAGCCATATAAAAGTAAAATGTGAAATCCCAATACTCAAAGATTTAAACCAGAATAAAACAGTGTTCCGAATAAAAAATTTATGATAACCTTAATAGCTGCCGCTGGAATTAATAATGAACTAGGTAAGGATAACGACTTAGTTTGGCATTTACCAATTGATTTTAAGCGATTTAAAGAACTAACTACTAACCATCATATAATCATGGGAAGAAAGACATTTGAATCCTTTCCAAAACCACTCCCAAACAGAATTCACATCATAATAACTCGTAATACATCCTATCAAGCAGAAGGTGCTATTGTAGTTCACTCTATGAAAGAGGCTTTAAATCTTGCTAATAACGATGATCAACCTTTTATAATTGGGGGCGGAGAAATTTATAAAATTGGAATGGACGTTGCTGATAAAATCGAATTAACTAGAGTTTATAGTTCTTTCGAGGCAGATACTTTTTTTCCTGAAATTCCTAAGGATGAGTGGAAGTTAGTAAAAGAGGAACATCACTTAAAAGATGATAAACATCGATTTGATTTTTCATTTCAAACCTTCGTTAGAAATTAATTCAATTAAATTTATGTTCAATTAAAAAGCTATTTTTACAAGCTCACAGACACCAATAATAGAAGAAAAACTCACAATTATGAATGCATATATTTTTCCTGGACAAGGAGCGCAATTTACTGGAATGGGATTGGACCTTTTCGAGAATTCATCAAAAGCTAAAAAATTATTTGAAGAAGCTAATGAATTATTAGGCTTTGATATCACGAAAATCATGTTTGAAGGGACTCCAGAAGAATTAAAAGAAACGAAGGTGACTCAACCGGCAATTTTTTTACATTCAACTATATTAGCAACAGTACTTGACAAATCTTTTCAACCAGATATGGTAGCGGGACATTCTTTGGGAGAAATTTCTGCTTTAGTAGCTAATAAAACATTGGCTTTTAAAGACGGATTACTTTTAGTATCTAAGAGAGCACAAGCGATGCAAAAAGCGTGTGAACTTAAGCCCTCAACAATGGCTGCTGTATTAAGTTTAGACGATGCTATTGTAGAAAAAATATGTGCAGACACTCCGGGAATTGTAGTCGCTGCAAATTATAATTGTCCAGGTCAATTAGTGATTTCTGGAGAGGTTAATGCTATTAATTTAGCTTGTGAAGCGATGAAGGAAGCTGGAGCAAGAAGAGCATTGGTTTTACCTGTTGGCGGAGCTTTTCACAGCCCGTTAATGGAACCTGCTAGAGAGGAATTAGCTTTAGCTATTGAAAATACAAAATTCTCGATTCCTAAATGTCCTATTTATCAAAATGTAAGTACTATTGCTACCAAAGATCCAGCCATTATTAAGAAAAACTTAGTATCGCAATTAACGGCTCCCGTTAAATGGACACAGAGCATGCAACAAATGATTAATGATGGAGCTACAAATTTTGTTGAAGTTGGTCCAGGTAATGTATTACAAGGCTTAATGAGAAAAATCGACAGAAATATAACAACAGAAAAAGCTGCTATTTAATATTTCTTACTTTTTTCTCCCAATTCCAAGAGGAAAGTAAAGAGTCTTCCATAGAATTTTCAGCTTTCCAACCTAGAACTTCATTTGCTTTTTTAGTATCTGCATAAACAGAAATAACATCCCCTACACGCCTATCTACAATTTTATAGTTTAATTTTTGATGGGTAATTTTTTCAAAAGCATTTACTACTTCTAAAACGGAACTTCCTTTGCCGGTTCCAATATTAAATGTTTCAAATTGGTTGGAATTTCTATTTTTTAATAAACGTTCTAAAGCAACTACATGTGCTTTTGCTAAGTCAACCACATGGATATAGTCTCGGATACAACTTCCGTCCTTTGTTGGATAATCATCTCCAAAGACGGATAACTGATCTCTTAATCCAGCAGCTGTCTGTGTAATAAATGGAACTAAATTTTGCGGAATTCCCAAAGGTAATTCTCCTATTTTAGATGAATCATGCGCTCCAATTGGATTAAAATACCTAAGTGCAATCGATTTTAAATTGGATACTTTACAAGAATCATTCAAGATTTCTTCACTTATCTGTTTGGTATTTCCGTAGGGTGAAGTCGCTTTTTTGATAGGCGCACTCTCATCTATTGGTAGTTTGTCTGGTTCTCCATAAACCGTACACGAAGAACTGAAAATAAAGTTTTCAATAGTATAGTTATTACACGCTTGCAACAAGTAAATTAATGTAGATAGATTGTTTTCGTAATACAATAATGGATTTTCAACACTCTCTCCTACCGCTTTACTAGCAGCAAAATGAATAATTCCTGAAATATCTTGATGCTTTTCAAAAAATTGAATGACTTCGCTTTTTTGACGCAAATCAATTTTTTCAAATAGAGGGGTTTTTCCTGTAATTTCAATAATTCCATCCAAGACTTCCATAGAAGAATTTGACAAATTATCAATAATCACTACTTCAAATCCCGCATTTTGAAGTTCAACAACAGTATGAGAACCTATGTAACCCAAGCCACCTGTGACTAAAACTTTTTGCATATTAATTGTTTTTTATAAAATCAATCACGGTTTTCGTAATAAACTCAATTTGTTCGTTATCTAATTCGGTATGCATTGGTAAAGAAATCACTTCTTTTACTAATTGATTTGTTACTTTGAAATCTTCCTCATTGTAACGCTTGTCTGCATATGCTTTTTGGAGATGTAATGGAATAGGATAATAAACTCCACAGGGGATTCCTTTTTCGTTTAAATGGGCTACCAGCGCATCTCGATCGACATTGATCACTTTTAAGGTATATTGATGAAAAACATGACAGTCACAATTCTTCATATCGCAGAAACAGTGTTCACAACCATAACTAGGAGTTATAATATTTGCTATTCCAGAAAAAGCTTTGTTATATTTAATAGCTGCTTCGAGTCGTGCCTGATTATAAGCATCTAATTTTGGGAGTTTTGCTCGCAAAACTGCTGCTTGAATTGAATCCAGTCGGGAGTTTACTCCAACTACATCGTGATGATACCTTTGATACATTCCGTGATTCACTATTCCTCTAATCGTATGAGCCAAATCGTCATCATTTGTAAATATTGCTCCACCATCACCATAACAACCAAGGTTTTTAGAAGGAAAAAAAGAGGTTGAAGCTACATGCCCAATAGTTCCAGTTTTCTTTTTAGTTCCATCTTTGGACGTGTAGACACCACCTATTCCTTGAGCATTATCCTCAATTACAAATAAGTTATGAGCATTAGCAATATCCATAATCTCATCCATATTTGCAGCTAAACCAAATAAATGAACCGGTACAATAGCCTTAGTTTTTGGAGTAATTGCTCTTTTAATTGCACTTGTGTCAATATTAAAGCTTACTGGATCTACATCTACTAAAACTGGGGTTAACCTCAATAAAGCAATGACTTCTACCGTTGCAGCAAAAGTAAAATCTGCTGTAATCACTTCATCTCCAGGCTTTAGGCCTAATCCCATCATAGCTATTTGTAATGCATCGGTGCCATTTGCACAAGGGATAACATTTTTAACCCCTAAATAGTCTTCCAATTCTTTCTGGAATCCGTGAACTTCAGGACCGTTTATAAACGCTGCAGATTCGATTACATTTAAAATAGAACTATCAACTTGTTCTTTTATTCCACTATACTGACCTTTGAGGTCAACCATTTGTATCTTTTTCATTATTTATAGTAAGTCAGATAATTGTTTAAAAATGCAAAGCTTTCTAAAATATTTAAAGCAAAATTACAAAATTTGAAATCGGCATACAATCTAATTCCTTAAAGAAACGTATTTTAGCTGTACAGTAATTATCGATGCACTCATTATATAATTTTTCTACATTTATAGCAAGTAAGTTAATTTTGCTATCTCCGATTTTTAGTCCTAAGATGAGTTTATTTGTTAAAGGAAGAAGGTCTGTAATAGATACAATAAAAAGTACCCTAAAAAAAGGTGATAAGACGATATGGTTTCACTGTGCCTCTTTGGGAGAATACGAGCAAGGAGTTCCTGTTATAAAAAAAATAAAAGAAGAATTTCCTGATCATAAAATCATTGTCAGCTTTTTTTCTCCATCAGGTTTTGAAGTCAAAAAAAATGATAAACTTGCAGACTGTACAGTTTACCTTCCTTTAGATACTCCAAAAAATGCAAAAAACTTTATTGATTTGTTGCAGCCATCAGTGGCTATTTTCATTAAATACGAATTTTGGCCTAACTATCTCTTTGAATTAAAAAAGAAAAGTATACCCACAATTTTAGTTTCAGGTTTGTTTCGAAAAGATCAAGTTTTTTTTAAATTTTATGGAGGTTTTATGAGAAGAACTTTAAATAGTTTTAGTCACTTTTTTGTACAAGACCAACTTTCTAAAAATTTATTGGAGCAATTAAAAATTTCGCAAGTTTCCGTTAGTGGTGATACTCGATTTGATCGAGTTAGTGATCAATTATCTGTGAATAACGAGTTGGATTTTATGGCCTTGTTTAAACAAGATCTATTTTGTTTAATTTGTGGAAGCACTTGGCCTAAAGATGAATCTATTTTAATTAATTATATTAATAATTTTTCAAATAATACAAAGTTTATAATCGCTCCTCACGAGGTTAATAATTTAAGAATTGAAAGCTTAAAGAAAAAATTGAAAGTAAAAACGGTATTGTATTCTGAGAGAGAAAAATATAATATTTCTGATTATCAAGTCCTTATTATCGACACTGTAGGACTATTAACTAAGGTATACAGCTATGCTGACGTAGCTTATATTGGTGGCGGCATAGGAATGGGAGCTAACGGATTGCATAATATCCTAGAAGCTGCAACCTTCGGAGTTCCAATTATAATAGGTAAAAATTACACCAATTTCCCAGAGGCAAAAAAATTAAAAAAACTAAATGGGTTGTTTTCAGTCGCTAGCCCACAGGAGTTTATCGATATTTTTAATCAATTAAAAACAGATGCTCCTTTTTGTGAAAAAACAGGATTGATCTCAAAAAATTTTATTTTAAACAACAGAGGTGCTACAGACATAATTTTAAATTACTTACAAAAATTACAAATTTAAAATACTTATTGTAGGCGATTAATTTGTCCTTTTAAATCATCCATAGACTGCTGTAGTTGTTTGAGTAAAGTACTTTCTGAGGACTCATCAATACCAAAAGTTAACTTACTGTTGACTTGCCATAATTCCTGAATGTCATTGATATTGACCTCAATCGGTAAGTACTCCTGGTTTAAAGATATTAGTCTAATTTTTGCAGAATGATTTATTTTTTCAAGTTTTTTTACCAGTACAGAATCATGAAGTACTACAATATAAATTTTATTATCTGAAGCCTCAGCAACATTTGAAACAGATCTTCCCAAAACCCAATCATTTGGACGAATATTAGGCAACATACTATCACCCTCTACCTGAAAACCTCTGTAGGTAGCATTTCTGAATTGTGGCAAGGGAAAATTAAAAACGGGTAAGGTTTGATACCAATCAACGTCCTGTATATTGTGCGGATAACCTGCAGCTGCCTTTTGGTTTACCAATAGGATAGCATCTGTATTATCTTCTTTGACACTAATGACCTTAGGGCTAACATCTTTACCGTCAATAACAATGTATTGCTGAAAACTTTCCCCAAATAACCAAAGCGGATTGATTTGAAAATTTTTTAATAAACTCATGACAACTTTCCCAGGAATTTTTGTTTTCCCACGTTCAATATCAACGGTGCTGTGCCCTAATTCTAAAAATTCAGCAAACGCTTGTTGCGTATAATTCTGTTCTTCTCGAACTTTTTTAAATCGTTTTGCAGCAATAGTTATTTCTTTATCCATACTCAAATATATATAAATTATGGAATATTTCCAATATAGTTATGGATATATTCCATTTTTAAATGATTTTAAAAGAAAAACAAACTAAATCTAAAAATTCAACTAATGAAAAAATTATAGATCAATTGGAACATCCAATGAATTAAATTATTAATTTTTTTTCTTTAAAAATACTTTGATGTTACTTTAAAAGTTTTAAATTTGCAACCGCTTTGACAGCAAAGCTAGCTCATTTATTTGCGAAAATAGCTCAGTTGGTAGAGCGCCACCTTGCCAAGGTGGAGGTCGCGGGTTCGAATCCCGTTTTTCGCTCGATTCGAATTTTCGATAAAAAACCACAAGCTGAAGTGGTGGAATTGGTAGACACGCTGGACTTAAAATCCAGTGGACAGTAATGTCCGTACGGGTTCAAGTCCCGTCTTCAGTACAAAACCCGTAATAAATTATTACGGGTTTTTTTGTAAAAAAAAGTCACTTGTAAAAGATAAGATTTATCATTTTTAGTAATTTAGTGGGCATAATTCATTTAAACTTAAAGGAATGATTCATCAATTAGGAGTGCTTTTCTCTAGAGTATATCTCAGATATATGCCCAATGCATTTGTATTTGCTATATTACTTACCTTCATAACCGGGTTCGGATCCTATATTTGGCTAGAAGCTAGTCTCTTTGAAATCATCAAATCTTGGTACCACGGATTTTTCGATTTAATTAGCTTTGCCATGCAGATTGTTTTAATAATCATCACTGGATTTAGTATTGCTTTATCACCCGCTGTAAAAAAGGGAATTGATGCACTTTCAAAACACATTAAGACTCCCACTCAAGTTTATTTCTTGGTAGTTTTTATCGGAATGATTCTTTCTCTTGTAAGCTTTGGTTGGCTTGTAATTACTAGTGTATTAGCAAGAGAGTTGGCTTTACGAGTAAAAGGAATCAATTATCCTTTTTTAATTGCCTGTGTCTATTTTTCGTTCAACAGTTGGGTTTTAGGGCTGTCTAGTTCTATTCCCCTACTTTTAAATTCTGAAAATAATTTTTTAATTGAAAACGGCGTGCTTACCGATATTATTCCTACGTCGATCACCTTACAATCTTCGTTAAATATTGCAATGATTTTTTTATTGGTAATTGTGGCGCCTTTTGTCATGTTTTTATTGCGTCCAAAATCTTCAGAAAATAAAGAATTAAAAGATTTACTAGTTTCGAATGAAAGTAAAAATAAGCAAACTATAAAAGAAGAAGCTGCTAGTTTAAATTTACCATATAGAACACTTTCAGATTCATTAAACAATAGTGTAATTCTGCAAATGATTGTAGTTTTAATGGGGCTATCCTATATAATTTTTCATTTTAGTACAAAAGGACTGGACCTAAATTTTAATATTATGATTTTTATATTCTTAATTATAGGAATGTTACTTCATAAAACACCCGCTAGATATGTAATTTCAATGAAAAGATCGAGCAGTAATATATCGGGAATCTTATTTCAATATCCATTTTATGCGGGAATCATGGGAATTATGCTTTATACAGGCTTAGGAGATCGATTGGGGGAGGTTGTGGCATCGATAGCAACGCTAGAGACCTATCCTTTTTTCGCCTATTTAATAGGCGGAATTGTCAACTTTGCCATCCCCTCTGCAGGAGGAGAATTTGCGGTAATAGGACCCAGTTTAATAAATGCTATCACAGAGATTGGGGTAGGATTGCCTCAAGAAAAAATTACTGCAATGATCGCTCGAGCCTCCTTATCTACAGCGTACGGAGAGAGCTTAAGCAATATGTTGCAACCTTTCTATTTATTAATTGTGATGCCTATTATGGGGAATGGTGTAAAACTTCAGGCTAGAGATATTATGGGTTATTTAGTCATCCCTTTTTTAATCTTTTTTATCATACAATCGTTACTCATTGTATATTGGCCCTTATGAGAATTGTAAAGCTTTAGCTACTAAAGCATACTAAAGTTATTCATTTCTTGCTCATTTAAATGCCTCCAACGTCCTCTAGGTAAATCTTTTTTAGTAAGCGGCCCTATCGTTACACAATCTACTTTCACTACATTGTATTTTAAATGGTCAAAAATAGTTCTAATCACACTATTCCCGATGTGTTTGATTTTTAAACCCACTTCTTTTTTCGGTGCATTATTCACCCAACTTACCTCTTCTACCTCAATAGTTTTACCATTGATTTTAAGCCCCTCTTTTATACTTTGGAGATCTTCTGCTTTTAAATTTTTATCCAATTCAATATGAAACAAACGAGAAATGCCATGACGTGTAAATTTTTGCATGAACTGGTCATCATTAGTAAATAGCAATAATCCAGTTGCATTTCTGCCCAATCGACCAATGGGATGCAAAGGAATGTTTGATGCATTAGCAACTAAATCCATCACCGTATTCCCTTTACTCTCACTCGTTGTAGTTGCAAAGCCTTTTGGCTTATTTAACAATACATATCTTTTGGGTTCTGGACTAATTCTTCTACCATCAAACTTCACCTCGTCATTAGGCTTTACTTTAAAACCCATTTCGTTAACAATAGAACCGTTAACCGAAACACTTCCTACTTGAATGTACATATCGGCTTCTCTTCTAGAACAAATCCCTGAATTCGCAATGTATTTGTTTAATCGAATTCCGTCTCCGGTGGTGGAAGGTTTTTTTGATGAGTTCGGTTTTAAATTTGATGCACGCCCAGCTTTATTGAAAGGCTTTGATTTTTTACCTTTATCAAAAGATTTCCCTTTACGTTTATTGTCTTGTTGTTTAGCCATATCAATATATTATCTACCTAGGCAGCTTTTTTAATTTTTGCAAAGATAGGGAATGTCTGTGGGTTTAAAGCATCAAAAAAAGAAATCCCAAGACCAAACAAAAAGCAATTAATCCTTAAAATCTGTAGTAGATTGTCGTTCCCTGTTAACTATTAATTTGGTAACATCAGGGCGAGAATAATGTCCTACTGGATCAAAATTTTGACGTTCCTCAAGTACCCTATTAAAATCTAAGGTGTGGTATATATTTCCCTCTTTTAAAAGAACTGGAGCCACTAACCATTCTCCATCTGGTCCAGCAATACAGCTCCCTCCATTTGCTAAAATGTCGGGAGAATTTGCAACTATTTCCTTAAAATAATGAGTGTCACTAGGAAAATCTTTCTTTGTCATTAACGAAGAAACTGAAATTACAAAGCTTCTTGACTCCTTGGCAATAAAACGTGTAATGTCTTTAGTATTGTGATCACTTCCTGGCCAAACTGCTACATGTAAATCTTCTCCTTGAGCATATAGCGAAGCCCTTGGAAGAGGCATCCAATTTTCCCAACAATTTAAGCCCCCAACAGTGAATTTTTTTAGGGAATGTACTTTAAGTCCATGACCATCTCCGGGGGACCAAGTGAGTCTTTCATCATAGGTAGGTTGTAATTTACGATGCACCGATTGAATCGAACCAAGCGAATTAATATAGACCAACGAAGCATAAAGACTATGCCCCCCTCTATCTTTAGGGCATTCAATAATGCCTAAATAAATTGCAATCTGATGTTTTTTAGCTAAAGCACATAGTTCGTTTAAATCACCATTTTCTACAGTGACTGAGTTATTTATATAATGTGCATGCAGCTCTTTGTTCATTTTTGTATTCCAAGCAGCTCCGTTAGTAAGGGCTAACCAAAAGGGATACCCAGGCAGTAATCCTTCTCCAAAAATAATAAGCTCTGCATGGTTTTTGGCAGCCTCAGAGATACTATTTTTTATTTTTAGAAGAGTCGCCTCTTTTTTAAACCAAACAGGACTTATTTGAGCTAATGCAACTTTTAATAAATGATTATTTCTCATACTTTAAAATTTTAAACACCTGATTACCTAATTTCAAGAAGTAAATATTGGGCTTTAAATGTGATAAATTAATCTCCTGATAATTTGATTTAATTGTCCCATTCATCAATTGCTTTCCATTAGAAGAAAACAACTCATAATTCAATTCCTCAGAAAAACTCAATGACAAATTAATTTTTGAACTGGTTGGATTTGGATAAATAATCACTTGTCTATTTTCAAATTCATTGACAGATAATGACCCATTTATATCAAATCTTGAAAAGAACTCCCAAATTTCATTTGAGGCATTAATATCTTGGTTTGTTTCTGGTAAAATAAAAACTGAGCCTGGCCAAGTATGTCCTCCTCCTATAACTTTCATGTGCTCCGTAGTTGAGGCATTATCACCACCTGTATACACAATATGTTCGACGATGCTACCATCTGAAGGATCTAAATCTGGAAAAGTAGTAATTGTTGGGTTGGTATCGCAATTATTATAATTTACCCAATAAGATATAACATCGTCAATCGATAGTGAACCAGTGTTACCATTATAAGGCACAATGTTATCACTTGTACCATGAATTTGCAGAATTGGTGTCGGGTGTTGGGCATTACAATTATCATAGGTGTCAAGGGTCATGGAGCCAGTCACAGAGGCAATGGCTGCGATTTTTTCACTTAATTGACAAGCCAATAAAAAACTCATAAATCCACCATTAGACATTCCTGTTGCATATACTCTGTCTAAATTTATGGTATATAAATTTGCTAATTCATCAATTAACGCTTCGGTAAAACCAACATCATCTATTGTACTTCCACTACTCCCTGGAGATCCTACATTCCAATATTGACTTCCATTTAATGAAGTTCCTTGAGGGTGCACCAAAAGAAATCCTTCTGTATCAGCTATATCGCGAAAATCTCCGTAAAACATTTGTTCGTTTGCATTACTCCCAAATCCATGAAAATTTAGAACTAAGGGGAAATCTGCACTGCCATCGTAAATCGCCGGAATATATAGTATATAATCTCGCTGAATCCCATCATGAATGACAGATCCATTGATGGTTTGTTGGGCTAAAATCGGGGAAAAGGTCCCTATAAGTACAAGTAAAATAGTTATGTGTTTCATTTTTTAAATTTGAGTTTTAATTACCTGCGGTACAGCTAAACTAAATGATAAATTATCGATGATCATTTTTAATTAAATAAAAATACTAAAAATTTAAAATGAAATCCTATTTGCGTTGATTAAAAAAATACAAAATACTCCAATAACTACAATGAATTTTAAAATATTATGTAATACCAAATAATGTAGTTTTTTGTTTGATTTCCATAATAAAATAACAAATATCAGTAGCGCTATTATACTTCCTAAAAAATAAAAATCCATAGCACCAATATCAAATTTAACTATGAGCAAATAAGTAGGAAGTAACGCCAGAATACTCAAAAATGTTAGTATCTTTTTTGAAACCAAACTCCCGTAAATGACCGGTATTGTTCGGTAGTTTTGTAAAAGATCTCCTTTAAGGTTTTCTAAATCTTTAACCAATTCCCGCATCGATATTATAATGAATAAAAAAGTAGCATGAACGAAAATAACTAGGTCGAAATTTTTGTAATAAATAAAAACAGCAAAAAGAGGGATTACTGCTAAAGTGGCAGCAACCAAGTTTCCTATGAAAGGATATTTTTTGAGTTTATGAGAATAAAACCAAATTCCAAAAATAAATAAGAAGAAAAATAGTGCTGCTTTATACGAAACAAAAAGCGCAGAAACTAACGACAAAAAATTCAATATAAAATAAAAATTAAGTTTTGTTCGCCGGCCTACTAACCTATCTAATATAGATTTATTAGGACGATTAATTAAATCTTTTTCGCTATCGTAAAAATTATTAATAATATATCCAGAAGCAATTGCGGTTGCAGAGGCCAGTACAATCATAAAAAGGTTAAAATCAAAGAGAATTTCTTTAATGGAAAGTTGGGGAGCTAAAATGTAAATAGAGGTGAGATATTGTGCAATTATGATGATTAATATATTGTAACCTCTCACAATTGAAAACAAGCTAAATAACTTAAAGAAAAAGTATTTTTGCTTTCTACTAAACATAAGATGGAATATTAAAAACTATAGACTACTTCTAGTTTATAATCTTTGAGCGCTTTTTTGGCTTGATCTACATCTTCGGTAAAACCCAACATATAACCACCTCCGCCAGATCCACAAAGTTTGAGGTAATAGGCATTGGTTTCTATTCCTTTTTTCCACAAGGTGTGAAACTCATTAGGAATCATTGGTTTAAAATTGTCCAAAACAACCTTAGATAACTTTTTTACATTACTAAATAAAGAATTGATGTTTCCTTGTAAAAAGTCTGAAACACAAGCATCGGTATGTTTTACAAATTGATTTTTAACCATTTTACGAAATCCTTCTTCTTTCATCTTTTCCATAAATAGTTGAACCATCGGTGCGGTTTCACCAGTTTTACCGCTATCCAATAAAAAAATTGCCCCTTTCCCATCTCTAAGTTGTGATGGAATACCTGCAGGCTCGATGTGATCTTTTGAATTAATTAATATCGGCAAGCTTAAATAACTATTTAATGGATCTAATCCTGAGGATTTCCCATGAAAAAAAGACTCCATACTTGAGAAAATAGTTTTTAATTTCAACAACTTTTCTCGTGTTAAATTTTCTAAAACCGTAATTTTATCGGAAGCATATTTATCGTAAATAGCGGCTACAAGAGCTCCGCTGCTTCCAACACCATATCCTTGAGGGATACTAGAGTCGAAATACAAGCCTTTTTCAATATCCTTTTTTAATTTTTCAATATCAAAAGAAACCAACTTGGCGTTGTCAGTTTGTAAGTTTTCTAAATAAATAGAAAAACGCTCTAAATTTTGATTTGATTCTCGGTGAGCTTTGGTAAGAGATTCATCAATTTTTAGAGCTCCGTTATAAAAATTATAAGGAATCGATAATCCCCTTGAATCTTTAATAATTCCATACTCTCCAAAGAGTAATATTTTTGAATAAAATAAGGGTCCGTACATTAAAATCTTTTTGGTTGGTTAAAGTTACATTTTTTTTGCTCCAATTCCAACTTGGTCGCAAATATACTGTCCATTTTGACAATAAGCAACTAACTCATTTTTAATAAATTCTAAAATAAGGTCTTTTTCATTTTCAGGATATAACAGATGTAAATTAGCACCAGCATCTAAAGTAAAACATACATTGGAATTTAGTTTCCTTCTATATTCCCAGATTTTATTAATAATTTCTAAGGTATTTGGTTTTATTAAAATAAAATAAGGTAAGGAGGTCATCATCATGGCATGGAGCGTTAAGGCTTCACTTTCAACTATTTCAATAAATTTTGAGAGATTACCACTTTTCAAAACTGGTAATAATCGAGTTATATTTTCATTAGCTTGTTCAAATCTCTTAGTGGCAAATGGATGTTGATGCATTAAATTATGTCCAACTGAACTACTTACTTGCTTTTCGCCTTTATCAACTAACAATATAGTATCCTGGTAGTTCTTAAAATTTTCGTGAACTTCGCCCTCGTATTTAACACCAAACAAATTAGAGCTGTTTTCAATTTTTGAGTGATCACCCCATACGACTATGTTTCCCTCCAAACTTCTACATGCGGATCCTGAACCTAACCTGGCTACAAAGGAGCTCTTTTGAATCCAATATTGATCTGAATTTTCTTCATTACTTATTTTTTTTTCGAAATCAATCAAACAACAAGCTAGCGCACTCATTCCACTTGCCGAAGAGGCAATACCACTGCTGTGCGGAAATGTATTCGTTGTATTTATTTCAAAATAAAAGTCTTTTAAAAATGGCAGATACAGTTCTACTCTTTTAAAAAATAGTTCAATTTTAGGTTTAAAATTAGGTGCAGGTTTATCATCAAGAAAAACTTCAAAATCAAAGCTTTTTGAGGCTTCTTTTTTTAATTGATATTTTAATACTGTTTTAGTCTTACAATTACTTAATGTAAAGCTTAAGGAACTGTTGGCTGGTAATTGCTCACCATATTTCCCCCAATATTTTATCAGCGCAATGTTACTTGGAGACTCCCAAGTCACATTCCCGTTGGATGGTAAATCGCTATAATTTTTTGGTAAAAAATCAGATTCAATCATAAACTATGTATATAAGTTCAAAGATAAATGTTTTCTTAGTTCTTAAAAGCTAAATCAATATTTTTAGTCTGTAGTTGCAATTGCTTTTGCAGCTATAAATCCTCCTGTCCAAGCATTCTGAAAATTAAAGCCTCCCGTGATAGCATCGATATTTAGTACTTCTCCAGCAAAAAACAATCCTTTATGAATTCTACTTTCGTATCTCTTAAAATTTATTTCTTTTAAATCAATACCCCCAGCAGTTACAAATTCTTCCTTAAAAGTACTTTTTCCTTGAACATGAAAAATCGATTGTGTTAATTGGGATGCCAGTTCTTTTAATTGAACATGATTAGTCTCTGCCCATTTTTGATTTTCATAAATTTTTGAGGCCATTAATAAATTTTGCCATAGTCTTTTTGGCAAACCTAATTGAGTGTTGGTATATAACGATTTTTTTACATGCCTATCTTTTAGTTCTTTTAATATTTCAAAAACGGTCTCTTTAGTTTCGGATTTTAACCAATTTACTTTTATTTTAAATTGATAGTTCACATCAAATAAATCGACTGCACCCCAGGCTGATAATTTTAAAATTGCGGGACCACTAAGTCCCCAGTGAGTTATTAACAATGGGCCTTCAGATTTTAATTTAGTAGTTCCGTTTTTTAACAATACGCTTACCGATGCCATAGTAGAGATTCCCGGTAATTCTTTAATACGATTATCATTGATATTGAAAGTGAATAACGAAGGGACTGGAGGGATAATAGAATGCCCAAGATTCTTTAAAAGACTCCATATCTTCGTATTGCTCCCAGTAGCTATCATTAGCTTTTTACTGTTAAATAATTTATTTTCTGTTGAAACTATCCAATTATTTATTTCTTTTTTAATCGATTTAACTGGATGTTGTTTTAAAACTTCAATGTTTAGTCTTTCTGTTTCCTTTATAAAACAATCAATAATGGCTTGTGAAGAATTACTTTCAGGAAAAATTCTTCCATCTTCCTCTATTTTGAGAGGTATCCCTTTTTTTTCAAACCACTCCATAGTATCTCCAGTCATAAAGGTATGAAAAGGACCTAGCAATTCTTTTTCGCCTCTTGGATAATTTAAGCTGAGTTGATTTGGAATAAATTCTGCATGAGTTACATTACAACGACCACCGCCAGAAATTCGAACCTTAGTTAATACCTCGCTACCTCGTTCAAGAATTGTAATTTTTAATCCAGGGTTGTTTTCAGCAATATTAATTGCAGAAAAAAAGCCTGCAGCTCCTCCACCGATTATAATAACGTCTGACTTATAGATTAGATAATGTTTTTGATTCTCAAATTGTTTTAATTTAATCTTGTAAAAATAAGTTTTTATAATTTATAAAGTGATGCTCAACTTAAGAGAGTTAAACTTAGTTAAAGCTCTGTTATTTATATCTAAAATCATAAATTTATCTAATAAAATTGTTAGCTTTGAGTAACTAATCCATAATTAAAATACGATGACAGTAACTATTCAATACGTTAAAATGCTTTCTAGCGATACCATGACCGAATATGTGAAAAAGAAATTAACTAAATTAGAGACTAATTTTGATTGGGTGATCAATGCCAATGTTTTTTTTAAATCGGAAAATGATCCTAAAGGTGAAGGACATATTTGTGAAATCGAACTGAGTTTGCCAGGTCCAAAAATATTTGCTTCCTCAAATGAAACAAATTTTGAGTTAGCTGCAAAAAATTCAATCAAAGACCTTGCTAAACAACTAGAAAAAAGAAAAGCATCATTCAGCAAACATTAAATCAACCAATAAAATAAGTAATTTTAAAAAAAATCCATTCATTAAAAGTGAATGGATTTTTTTATTAATTTTAAATTCACAACTTACTTTAAGTTACTATTTTAATTCCTGAAGAAGTGCCAATTCTACTAACTCCCATTGAAATATAATTTAAGGCGGTTTCTTTATCTCTTATTCCCCCAGAGGCTTTAATACTTAATTGTCCCTTCAGCACCTCTTTTATTAATTTAACATCTGCTATAGTTGCACCGTTTGTACCAAAACCCGTAGATGTTTTAACAAAATCTGCTCCCGCATTCATCGCTATTTCACAAACTACTTTTTTCTCTTCATTCGTTAGATAACAAGTTTCAATAATAACTTTTAAAATCCTATCTCCTACCTCATTTTTTACTGCTTGTATTTCGTTTTCTAGGTATTTAAAATCTTTTGATTTTAACATTCCTACATTAATAACCATATCAATTTCGTCTGCACCGTCATTGATACAGGTTTTTGTTTCTAAGACTTTAATAATTGTAGCCGATGCGCCTAAGGGAAATCCTACAACAGCAACAATTTTTACAGTTGAATTTATAAGTTCTCTTTTAGCCAATTGCACAAAAGATCCATGGACGCAAACAGCAAAAAAATTATATTTTTTTGCCTCCTTACATAATTGAATAATATTTTGTGGTGTTGCATCAGGTTTAAGTAACGTATGATCAATATAATTTTCAAGTAGCATAATACGTTTTTATTATAAACAAATTTAAAAAAGGTTTTCTGAGAATAAGCAGTTTCTAATATTATTCTTGAAAATTAAATAAACAAAAAAAAGCTTCTCGATTAATCGAGAAGCTTTTTGGTGCGGGCGGGGAGACTCGAACTCCCACGCCGTGAAGCACTAGATCCTAAGTCTAGCATGTCTACCAATTCCATCACGCCCGCAAAGGGAGTGCAAATATAAACAAGATTTATAATTTACAAAGAAACAACCTCATAAAAATACAGCTTTTTATTACCTTAGCGGTCCTTCAAAAAAGAAATAAATGAAAAGTGCTATATCCTATATTTTAGAAAATAAACAACGTTTTATTGATGAACTAATTGAGTTATTAAAAATACCCTCAATTAGTGCAAATTCTAACTATAAAGCAGATGTTATTCATACCGCTGACGCCGTTAAAAACAGCCTCCAAAAAGCGGGATGTGATGAAGTTGAGATATGTGAAACTCCTGGTTTTCCTATCGTATACGGCGAAAAGATAATCGATCCTAATTTACCAACTATATTGGTTTACGGACATTATGATGTACAGCCACCAGATCCAATAAATCTATGGGATAGCCCTCCTTTTGAACCCGTTATTAAAACAACAGCGTTACATCCTGAAGGAGCTATTTTTGCCAGAGGATCTTGTGATGACAAAGGGCAGATGTACATGCATGTTAAAGCGTTAGAATATATGACCTCTACAGGGCAGTTGCCTTGTAATGTGAAATTTATGATTGAGGGTGAGGAAGAAATTGGGAGTGAAAGTTTAGGTTGGTTTGTTGAAAGAAATCACAAAAAACTTGAAAATGATATTATTTTAATTAGTGATACCGGTATGATTGCCCCAGACGTCCCTTCCATCACGACAGGCTTAAGAGGATTAAGTTATGTTGAGGTTGAAGTTACAGGGCCTAACAGAGATTTACACAGTGGTTTGTACGGTGGTGCAGTAGCTAACCCTATCAATATTTTAACCCAAATGATTGCCTCATTACACGATGAAAACAATCATATAACCATCCCTGGCTTTTATGATCAAGTAGAAGAGCTGTCAGATTTAGAAAGATCTAAAATGGGAGAGGCACCGTTCAGTTTAGAAGCTTATAAAAAAGCATTGGATATCAATGATGTTCATGGAGAAAAGGGGTATACCACCAACGAGCGTAATTCAATAAGACCTACCTTAGATGTAAACGGTATATGGGGAGGTTATATTGGAGAAGGAGCAAAAACCGTGATAGCCAGTAAAGCATACGCAAAAATATCGATGCGTTTGGTCCCAAATCAAAATTGGGAAGCTATTACAGAATTATTTAAAAATCACTTCGAACGTATAGCGCCAAAATCAGTTTCTGTAAAAGTAAATCCTCATCATGGAGGCCAAGCCTATGTTACTCCGATAGATTGTTTAGGATATAAAGCTGCAGAAAAGGCCTATGAGGCAACTTTTGGAAAAACTCCAATACCACAACGAAGTGGCGGAAGTATTCCTATTGTTGCTTTGTTTGAAAAAGAATTGAAAAGTAAAACCATTTTAATGGGCTTTGGTTTAGATAGTGATGCCATACATTCTCCAAACGAACATTTTGGGATTTGGAATTACTTAAAGGGAATCGAAACTATCCCACAATTTTATCACTATTTTACAATGATGAGCAAATAACAAAAAAATTTACCATCGGAAGGTAGAGATATAATCATTTAGTTCTTCCACAGAACTAGAAAAATCAAGCGCCTGACTTACCTTAAAGTAATTTCCAATATCATAAGTATAACCATAAGCAAATTTCGCTAAATCTAGTTTACTGCTATCAAAACTAATTAAACTTACTAGATCTCTAACTTGATCAGAAAACATACAGTTTGATTGAATAATCTGTTTTGCTATACTCACTTTAGCGTCATCAAAGCTTTTTGATTTTATAGTTTTTAGAGCCTCTGCAAAATTTGCATCGTCAATGGGCCAATCACAACCAATATTTCCATTGTAACCTTCCATTACATATACATTATTGCTACTACCTACTGTTGTGGTTGTCGTTGAAGTAGTTTCTTGATAAACATTTCCGTTTCCTACTCCTAAATTTACAGACACATTAAGACCAACATTTTGATTGTTTACATTAATATTCATTCCGGGAGTAACCCCAGTACTTATAGTTGTTGTTGTTGTTTCGGTGACAACCGGCTTTGTCGAGTAGGGTACTATCATAACATCAGGTCTAGATGATATTGGTGGAGCTTGATCAATTGGCACCATACTAAAAACTCGAACCTTTAGTCCTTTCTTAGTATTTTTCACTTGATATGAAATCTCAGATGATTCATCAGGCATGTATAAATTTTTCGAAATCGCAGGCATATTTTCTGAAAACTCCATACGCATTTTCAATATTGGTTGTATAAAACCTTCTATTCTAATATTGGTAGTAGGAACTGAATGTTGTTGAATTCCATTTATAAACAAAGTAAAAGGAGGGCTTTCTTGAGTAAAAAATTCAAGATTGTAAATATTCTGACCTATAGTTAGTGAGGAACAAAACAAAAATAATATAAGAGTGGTTTTTTTCATGATTTTTTTTGTAAAATTAATTAAAATATAGTTTTGTACTATAATATGTTATAGTTTTTTTACATATTTAGTGATAATCACAATCTGGGTAGGTCCCACTTTTCCTTCTATAAATTCAGGATTTTCTCGGTCCAAAGAAATTCGTCTCACAGCAGTACCCTGCTTAGCAACTAGACTGGAACCCTTTACTTTTAGATCTTTTATCAAAACAACAGAATCCCCTGATTTTAAAACCACACCATTAACATCTCTATGAATAATAGCATCAGTTTTATCTTCAGCATCTCCTGCTGCTGCAGCCCAATCAAGTTGTTGATCGTCTAAATACATCATATCTATTAGATCTTGAGACCAGCCATAGGATTTTAATCGATGTAACATTCGCCAAGACATTATTTGTACTGGTGGGCTAGGACTCCACATGCTATCATTTAAACAGCGCCAATGATTTTCGTCTCGATTTTCTTCCTCATCAAATTGAGAAAAACAAGTTTGACAAGCCAATACAGCTGTATTAATATCTTCGACATAATCTGGAGTTTTTGGAACTAAATAAACATTCAAAAACTCGTTATATCCACAAAATTCACATTTATCTTCGGCTCTTTTTTTTACTTCTCTTTCGATACTCATCGTATTTTTTTTTAAAGAAACTCTGAAATATCGCTCCTATTTTTGAATTATTAAACAAATATATAAACACTAAATAAACAAAAAAATAATTCACTATTTAAGTAACTAAAATTTTATTTTTATTAATTAAAAATGGTAGAAAATTAGATAAGTATATCTTATCTTAGATTTACTGATAGCTAACAAATGGATTACAATCGTATAAAAATAAGCCTAGATCAAGCCGAAAAAATTCTTTTAGACATCTACGGAATTGAAGGTGCCGTAAGTCCTTTGCCAGGCTATGTCGATTTTAATTTTAAGATAAAAACAAAAAAAGAAGAAAAATTTGTCTTAAAAATATCTCGACCCAATGAAAATAAAAAATACTTAGATTATCAACAGAAATTATTACAATATATCCATCAATCTGATGAAAAAATTATGGCTCCCAAGGTCCTATTTGATCAAAATGATGAGGCGATTTCTGAGATTATTGACGACTACGGAAACAAACGCTATGTAAGAATGCTTACCTGGGTTTCAGGTAGAGTTTGGAGTGCTGTAAATCCACAATTAGCAAATTTTCGCCAGAGCCTGGGAGAACAATGTGGTATCTTAACTAAAATACT
>Ga0206683_10000140_pt1 | contig 51269 bp, 41 predicted proteins | sample M280m12015metaG_FD_155483 | JGI IMG/M metagenome (GOLD analysis project Ga0206683, IMG submission 155483) | Ammonia-oxidizing marine archaeal communities from Monterey Bay, California, United States - M2 80m 12015 | ecosystem: Environmental > Aquatic > Marine > Intertidal zone | place: USA...
GAAGGACGCGCAGCAGGAGACACCGCGCGGATATTAAAATTTGCCCCAGATGGTACTTTCGTTAAGCAGTGGGGAGAAATTGGTGTGCGCCATGGTGAGTTTCGAACCCCACATGCCATGGAATTTGATTCAAAAGGTCGTTTATGGGTTGCAGATCGTGGCAATCACCGCCTAGAACTGTTTGATCAAGACGGCAATTACCTTGAATCGCGCTATGCCTATGGGCGAATTAGTGGCATTTTCATAACTGACAATGACTTGGTCTATGCGATTGATTCTGAGTCGGGTCCGACAAATCATGTTGGCTGGCGTAATGGCGTTCGCATAGGGCATATCGATGAAGACAGAATTTCTGGCTTCATTCCTCCATTTGAAAGGCCTGATCGAGTGTATCAAGGTACAGCAGGTGAAGGGGTTGCGGTTGATGCGAGTGGTAATGTGTTTGCAGCCGAAGGACCTAACTCTCTCAGTTGGGCAGGTGGCGCTTTCACTAAGTATTCAACTCGCTAGTAAGATAAATAAGAACCAAAATGAAGCAATACTGCTGTTGGCAGTATTGCTTCTTTTTTTTCCTACTGAAATGTGCGAGAGGTTAACAATGGGAAATAAAATTCAATCAATCAACTGGGACGAGATTGAGATGGAAACCGTCAACGCAAGTATGCGCCGGAGAATTGTCACCGGAGAAAAAATGACCGTTGCAAAGATCTATTTTGATGATGGCTTCGTGGTGCCCTTGCACTGTCATCACAATGAACAGATTACCCAGGTAATTAAAGGTCAAATGCAGTTCGTCTTTGGTGAGGATGATCCTGAAGAGCTGCTGCTAAATCCCGGTGATGTTGTTGTTATACCACCGAACGTTCTGCATCAGGCAACTTGTATTGGAGAAGTAGAAGAGATTGATATGTGGGCGCCACGGAGGGAAGACTGGTTAGACAAAACTGACGATTATTTACGAGGATGATTCATTCTTGACTAAAAAAAGACCAACATGCGTGATTCCATACTTTCGCGCGGTTGAGCATCTTCCGGCGCTAACAGATTTTTAAAAGCGGTATGAATAGAGCGGATTGCGCGTCCATCATTCATTGAGTCGAAAGTTTTTATTAAGAGCACTTCATTGTTTTTCATTTCTGGGAAGTAAAACCATTTATGCTCCGCGTTATAACTAACTAGTTCAAGTTCTCCAATACGATCCTTCGCTCGCCGCTCGCTGGCGAATACGTTTTCTTCACAAACAGATTGAGCGTCACAGCAAGTCAGCGGGGATTTTATAACGGAGCCAGCTATTGAACGCCATACATTGATGATGGCAAACCTATTTTTGAATTTCTCCTCTGCCGCGGGATCGCCCAGTAAATCTCTCACTCGTTTGTGGGCTGAGGTAATCGTATAGTCATTGTGCACGATGGCGGCGGCTTCGCGAGTTTTATGCGTCGCTCTGATTTCTGCGGAATCTGATCTGAGAGTATGATCAAAAACATGAATCGCTTTGCTGCCTAGAATCGGCAGGACCAATTCCTCTAGTTCCCTTTCATAAGCAGTCTTTTGATTTTCTATGTCATAGAAGTTAGCGATCGAGCTATCGTGTTCGTGGAGTTCGAATCCTTCTCTATCTAGACTCGCGGATGTTTCTAGAACGCGAGCGTTATAGATAGGGACTTTTACATCCTTAAATTCAGCATTAACGCTAAGTTGAGCGTCGGCGCCTCCCTGGGAGGCAAAATACACGGGTTTATCATTTCCAGGGACAAGATAGCGAATGTAAGCTCTAGTTGACTGATCGTTTATAGTTGTCATTAGCAGGAACGACTGTTGCGGGTTATTTAGCGTTGGATTTGAGTAACAGTCTAATGGTTCTTGGGAGCTGTATCATCAATAAATACATGAAAGAGTTACAGAATCACTTGACTGTTGAGTCGAATCGTTAATACCCTTTTGATACCGAAAAGTAAGAAAAATCTAAAAGCAATTCTCGGCACTGTTCGAAAGCTGTAATTAGCACAGATTGTCGATAACAAGCAGGAGGTTGCCTGATGTTGATGTATAAGAAAGTCTCTGTTTTTGTAGGTGCGGTATTCACGTTGGCACTCGCCCCGTCAGCCCTGGCACAACAAGTCTCTGCTCCTACATTTGCTGAGCACGTTGCGCCGATCATTTATGACAACTGCGTTGAATGTCACCGGCCTGGGTCGATCGCGCCCATGACACTCATTGATTATGAGACCGTGCGCGCCTGGGGTCCGGTTATCAAAGATCGGGTAGAGCAGCGTAAGATGCCCCCTTATTTTGTTGATAAAACAGTAGGTGTGCAGTCTTTCGAAGATGACAGGTCCCTGACGGACACTGAAATAGCGACAATCTCTGCCTGGGTGGATGGAGGTGCTCCTCAAGGGGATGTGAGTAATATGCCTGCAGTTCCACAATTTCAAGATAACGTAGCTTGGACGCTCGCAGACGAGATGGGGCGGCCTCCCGATTTGATCATACCGATTCCAGAGCCATTCACCGTGCCTGCCGATGGCCCGAATTGGTGGATGACGTTTTACAGTGAGACTGGTCTTACTGAGGATCGCTGGATAAAAGCTTTTGAAACTAAACCTTCGGCTGAAGGCTTTCCAGTGGTGCACCATGCTGTAACTTCTATGGAGTTTCCTGAGGGCGGGGGTGGCTTTCTAAGCGAGTATGCCTTAGGTAAGACTGCTGATATTAATCCGCCTGGGACCGGGCAATTAATTAAAGCCGGCACTCGATTGAATTGGAATGTGCATTATGCCTCAAGTCCTGATGGTCTCGACCGCACTGACCGCACTCGACTCGGTCTTTGGTTTTTGCCAGAAGGGGAAGATCCAGAGCATGAATTGATTCGTTCTCATATGGCCGACAATGAAGATCTTGATCTTCCAGGTGGTCAGGAGGAAATTCGCACCGATGGATATGAGTTTCTCGATAAAAATATCCGAATAACAGCGTTTCAACCGCACTTACATAATTTGGGAACACGGCAGTGTCTTGAAGTGATCTACCAGGACAACCGACGACAAACTTTGAGTTGTGCGGATTGGGATTTTGGTTGGCATATCGCCTATAACTATACTGAGGACGTGCAGCCTTTGATTCCAAAAGGTTCGATGATGCATGTCACAAGTTGGTTCAACAATTCTGCCAGTAACCCGTGGGCTGGGGATTCCAGGAATTGGGTTGGATTCGGTCAGAGGTCTACCGATGACATGTCATTCTCCTGGATAAGTTATTATGAGCTCACAGATGAGGAATATGAATCAGCTGTTGCTGATCGCCATCGGCAGTTAGCGGCAGGGAGCGATTAATAACGCCGAATATAAAAATAATAAGAAGGAGGCGTCGAACGATGTTAGTTAGAATTCTAATGTTAAAAATTCGATTAATTAGCAGCGCCTTTCTGGCGCTGCTTTTTCTAATCAATACACCCGATGTGACAGCGCAAACTTTGCATCGGTTTGGTCAGAGTATTCAGCCGATTTATGAGGGGTTTGAGCGAAATACCGATGGCACCTTTACTATGTGGTTCGGTTATCTCAACAGAAACTATGATGAAACTCCTACCGTTGCTGTCGGAGACTTAAATGGTTTCTTCGCTGCCGATGGTGTGAATACTGCCGGCCCTGTCGATCGTAATATTCTATTAAGTGATCCCGGTCCCCAAGACAGAGGACAGCCAACTTATTTCTACCCGCGCCGACAACAATTCGTGTTTGAGGTAGTCCTGCCTGCAGATTTTGTAGGCAACGAATTAGTTTGGTCAATTACACATAATGGCGAAACACGGACCGCGGTTGGGACTCTCGAAAGAGAGAATATTTGGGCTGTGGATGAGGGGGTCTGGAGCGCTAATAGAGGCAGAGGTACTGGCGGTCGAACCGAAATTGAATATGCAAATGAGCCCCCCGACATGCGCTTAGTGGGTATCGAAGGACAAATATCTGCTGCTGTTGGCAGACCAGTTAATCTCCGAGTATTTGCCTCTGATGATGGTGTGCCTGGCCCCTATGAACGTGATCGTAGAGGTAGAATGGACCCGTTGCCAAATAATCTACCAGAAGTAGGGGGTGGTATTGGTCGCAACTCGCCAAAGGAACAAGGAGTGGTAAATTATGTTGCTGCGGATGAAACTGGATTGGCGCTTACTTGGATAAAGTATCGGGGTCCCGGTCAAGTACTTTTTGATAATGCAATTAGTGCGCTTAATCCTTCCGGCCAGGAAGTTGTTAGCTCGGCAACTTTTACACAGAGTGGTACTTATGTGTTACGTGCCTACGCGGATGATTCTACCTACACAACTTATTCAGAGTTGAATGTCATAGTTCAATAAGAGGTTAGAAAGGCAGTAATTCTATTAAACGCATTATAATATTTTTATTAGTTGATTTATCGCCAGTAATTAAGGGTCTGGCACAGCATCTTCAACCGTTAATGGGTTTAAATAAGCACCATCGGTAATTCCAGTTTTTCTCATGGCGATTCCAGTTAAACATTCCTGTACGGCGCGATTAGCATTCATAACCGTCGTGTAGCCAGGATCAACTAGCGGGTTGACTTCTACCAACTCGAAGCCTACTAAATTGTTCTCAGTACATAGCCCACGTAGTAAAGGGTACAGCTCTCGCGTTGTAAGTCCGCCGGGTTCTGGAGTCCCTGTGCCTGCGGCATAAGCTGGATCAAGCACGTCGATATCAAGAGAAATGTATAAGTGTTCGGGTCCATCATTAGCTTCAGCAAGAATTCTTTCCGTGACTACATCCCAGCCATCGCGTTCGATCTCTACCATAGTGTGATAGCGGAAATTATTTTCTCGCATCCATTCAAAGCCTTCTTCACCAGGCCAGTAACCTCTTAATCCGACTTGGATGTAGTTTTGGCCCAGTACATGTCCTTCTTCAATTAATCTAAAGACTGGTTGAGCGTGGGAAATTAAATGCCCGCTGTATCCTTCTGTCGCAGCGTCGTAATGTGCATCAAAATGAATGACACCGACGTTTTCCTTGCCGTAAATATCAGCCACTCCAGCAACATCTGGATATTCAAGAGAATGATCACCGCCAATCACAATTGGAATGGCCCCGGTTGATGCTATCTCTCTAACCAGTTCTCGAACTGGTGGCATACTGCGTTCTACACTAAAGCGATCGATCGGCGAGTTGCCATAGTCCACAGCTTTGAGCTCGCGTTTCCAGGAAACCCCTGTGTGCATGTGGGGCAGGCCTCCGCCTCCGCCCACACCCAAACTTTCCCGGATAGCACCGGGCCCAAACGCTGCTCCGCGCATACCTACGCCCATGTCGAGAGGTGCACCCAATATTGCGACGTCGACTTCGCCTGCGATTAAATCTTCAGGGTTAATCGCAATTGGTAGCCCGAAAAATGTTTGTACGCCTGAATTGCGGAGCCTACCGGGATAGAAAGGGCCTGGCTCTCTATCTGGGTCGTTGGCTGGGTCCCGCAATTGGCTCCAAACATCATAGGTTGGATCATTGGAGTTGAGCGGAATGGTCCCGTTATTACGATCAAATACACTGGGAGTGAAATCTTGCCCAATGACTATCCAAATTGGTATTAAGGCGCAAAGTAGAACAAAAAGTTTCTTGCTTGAAGTCATTGAATTTCTCAGCCCGTTGAGTGTTTACAGGGTAAATTTTGGCTAAGTGTAGTACGGGCAATCGGGCGGGGTCCAGAGAAGCTTTAGTGCACTTGAGAGATACACGCACTGGACGAAAATCATTATCTGTGATTATTTCATTCCAATGTCGCACTTATCACTTATGTTTGTGTATTAACGCTCCACAATTCTGTTGGTATGAGTAGAATGCAGGATCTGAGTATTTGTAGAAAGAGTAGCTAACAGGAGAGCAAGCTATGAGATTAACTTCGACCAAAATTGCATCATTGCTGCTATTGGCACTATCAGGGGTAATGTCAGTGCAGAGCCTGGCCCAAGTGCCAATTATTCAGCCAGGGGCGCCGGGGCAACCAGGGCGAGTAATTACTGCCGAAGAAGCTGCAGACTTGGCTGCAATTCAATACTCAGCAGGTGATGTTATGTTTTTACAGGGCATGATTTCTCATCATGCGCAAGCAATGGAAATGTCTGCCTTGGTTGATTCACGCACAAATCGCGAGCCCATGCAGTTATTGGCTCAGCGTATTTCACTTTCGCAAGAAGATGAAATTTCTATGATGCAAGATTGGCTAGAAGAACGAGGGCTCGATGTTCCCACGATAGACGTTCATCATGCAGATGATTTCAACTTAATGCCCGGCATGCTTAGTGCCGAAGATATGACTTTGTTGGAACAGTCAGACGGGAACGAATTTGATAGATTGTTTCTCGAATTCATGATTGAGCATCATGAGGGTGCCTTGGAAATGGTCGATAACCTGCTGGATCAACGAGGTGCAGCCCAGGAGCCAATTCTTTATGCGTTCACTTCTGATGTAACTTCTGATCAGAGTGCTGAAATAGACAGAATGGACTTAATGCTTGCAGGATTTTCGCCCGATCCTAGAGTTAATCTTTCCCCAGGATTTCGCGATGCTGCTGAGGCGGCATTAAACATGCAGTTAGTAGCCTCTCTTCCTAAGCCTGAAGGTTTTTTCGACCCTGATAATCCCTCAGGGTTGCCCAATAGGGCTGAATCTGAAGACACCTTGCAGCCAGACGAAGAACAAGAAGATTCTACAGAGGAAGAGGTGAGTTCCGAAGATGCAGCAAGTGCGTTGGCGGAGACGCCTGCGGATGAAGAAGAGGGAGAAGATGAAAATGCGGACCCGCGTCCATCTTTGTTGAGTTTTTCTAATACCGATTTGTTGTTCAGCGGCACTAACTTGGTTGCAGGAAACTATCATGGATTTAACACTTATGACCTTAGCAATCCCCGCGCACCACAGCTCTTAAGTTCCGTGGTTTGTCCTGGTGGCCAGGGTGACGTGTCTCTGGTTGGTCACCTATTAATAATGTCAGTACAAGAAACTCGTGGCCGGTTAGATTGTGGTCTCGAGGGTGTTCCCGAGCCAACTAGTCAGGATCGTATCCAGGGTATTCGAATATTCGACGTAAGCGATTTCAGTATGCCGCTTCAGGTGGGTGCAGTCCAAACTTGCCGCGGCTCTCATACCCATACGGTAGTGGGTCAGCCGGATGGAAGTGATAATGCCTATGTATACGTTTCCGGTACTTCCAGAGTTCGAGATGATGAGGAGCTGGCAGGATGTTCTGATGATTCACCTTTCGAAAATCCAGATTCAGCTTTATTTCGCATCGAGGTAATTGAGATCCCAATGGATCGCCCACAAGACGCGCGCATTGTTAATCGACCTTTTATTTTCTCTGATCCCAATAGCGGCGTCTTAGCAGGACTTTGGGAGGGCGGTGATCATGGCCCTGAAACTCAGCGCACCAGCCAAACTAATCAATGTCATGATATTACCACTTTTCCTGGCATTGGCTTAGCGGCTGGGGCTTGCTCTGGTAACGGCATATTATTAGATATTTCTGATCCTTCGAATCCGGAGAGGTTAGATCAGGTGATCGATCCAGGATTTGCGTATTGGCATTCAGCGACCTTTAATAATGATGGCACCAAGGTAATCTTTACCGATGAATGGGGCGGCGGGGGCAGGCCTCGCTGTCGTGCGCTGGACCCATTAGATTGGGGTGCCGATGCTTTTTACGACATAGTAGATGGCAAACTCGAATTCAGATCACATTACAAAATGTCCGCACCTCAAACGGATACTGAAAATTGCGTTGCTCACAATGGCTCCCTGATACCGGTTCCCGGCAGGGATATTTTTGTGCAAGCCTGGTATCAAGGTGGCGTGTCGGTAGTGGATTTTACTGATTCTACCAATCCTGTTGAGATAGCTTTTTTTGACCGAGGCCCTCTGGATGAGGATGAGTTAATCACTGCAGGGTATTGGTCTACATATTGGTATGGTGGTTATATTTACGGTACTGAGATCGCAAGGGGTTTAGACGTTTTTGCCTTGAACCCTAGTGACTACTTAACCGCAAATGAAATCGCTGCAGCTTCTCTGCAAGAGGTTAATTTAACAGTAAACGCACAGACTCAGGTGCAAGCGGTTTGGCCGGCGGTGCCTGTGGTCGCTCGTGCTTATATCGACCAATTGCAGCGAAGTAATGTAATCACCAATAGTCAGGTACAACAATTGGACTCTGTCTTGAGTGAGGCTGAAAGAGCATTTTCAAGCAACTCTTCTGATAGGTCCCTCGCCAGTCAACTAAACGAACTAGCGGAAAATATAGAAGAGCAGGGGAATGACATAAGTGGAAGAAGTAGAGCCAGGTATCTTTTATTAAGTGAAAACCTTGAGGAAATGGCTAGGCAGTTGCGTTAGCGACTTCTTGATAGAAATTTAAGCGCCAGCTGATGAAATTGGTCAGTTGGGTGAGTGGTCATAGAGAAATGTGTGTGAATAATTATCCGGAGATAGAATTTTTATGAACCTTGAAGGCAGGGTGGCTATCATAACGGGGGCAACTGGAGATATTGGGGTCAGCACTGCTAGAAAGTTTTTAGATGAAGGCGCCAAGGTCATGTTGGCCGGTCGGTCAGAAGACAAACTTAAGGCTCTTGTCGCCAAGCTAAATAAAAACGAAAAAGTTCAATATTTTTCTGGAGATATAAGTTGTGAGTTGGATGTAAAGGCTTTGGTAGATGCAACGCTTAGTAGGTTTGATCGTGTAGATGTAATGTTTGCAAATGCCGGAGCAGAAGGCACTACTACGCCTCTGGAAGAGCAGACATTAGATGAGTTTAACTCAGTATTGAATGTCAATGTTCTAGGGGTATGGTTGTGTATAAAGTATGCGATCAAGGCTATGAGAAAGAATAAAGGAGATTCATCAATCATAGTAACTTCGTCAGGCGCAGGAATATTAGGATATGAAGGGGGAGGTCCTTACATAGCTTCAAAACATGCAGTAAACGGCTTGGTAAAGACCGGAGCTGCCGAATTAGCGAATTCTGGAATTCGAATCAACGCTGCAGCGCCTGGTCCCATAGACAATCGAATGATGAATGATCTAGCCGCGGCGATGAACCCGGAGGACCCAAGTATAGTAAGAGCCGCTTTTGAGCAGAATATTCCAATGCGTCGTTGGGGTAAAAATGAGGAAGTCGCAAATCTAGTTGCTTTTCTTGCTTCTGATGAAGCCACTTTCTGTACTGGCGGTATATATATGGCAGATGGCGGCATGACAGCCACACTTTAGGCTAGCTAATGTTTGGTCGGTTCATTAATTTTGTGGGTCAGCATAAAAAGTTATTAGTTCAAAACTTATAAAATAGGCATTAATAAGTACCTGGTATAATGATAAGAATTATCAGTGTCTCAATTTTACTCTGGCTCCCTTTTTCTCATTGTAGAACTAATTGTCTAAGCTGCACATTAACTAGGGATAAAAAAAGGGCCGCTTACGCGACCCTTTCTAATGCAAAGTAACCTTAGTTTCGGGCCGCTGCTTCTGCAGCCATATTTTCCTGAGCCCGGTGTCCTGAAAGAATGTTAGTCATTCCATAATTACCTTCATGGCAAGCATACTCATAGATTTTATCAGGTGTTTTGTCAAAGATAATTTCTCTGGTATACGGGGCCGTGTAATTGCCTGGGTCTCTAGATGTAAGTTGATACTGCAAAGCATTGTCACCAACTCGCGTAAGTCTCTCAACGTTGACCTTTTCAACTGTGCGAGGGCTAGTGCTACTTCTTTCTAAATAGTTAGTAGTTTCTACGACTAGAGTGTCTCCTTCCCACCACCCTCTGGAATCGCCGTGCCAAAGTTTTACATCAGCATCGACATGAGGGTCATCTATTAACGGGACGATACGAACATCGTGAGCCATTTCCTGGATAATCGCTACAGTTTCTTTGGTTTGAACAATTTGCCAATAACTGTTGTAACCAGCTGATAACCGTGGCGCACCAAAAGAAACGCAACGCTCGCCTAAGGGGCGGTCTTCCCAAGTATCTGCCGGATGCAAACGACGGTGTTCTGCTAAGTCTCTAGCAGCGGCGATCGCCTCTTCAGTTCTGGGAGGGAATTGACCATTGGCCGGATCGATAATTTGAGAAGTGCGACGATGTATGGTCCGAGCCGCCATCCACTGAGAATCATAATTCCCAGTTGTTGGATCATAGGAGGTTATTTCATTAGCAAAGATAGCCTGCAGTACACCTTCGCCGAAGAGTGCATCTTCCCCTGCGTTTTCAATCTCAGTGAGGCGAGTCTGCAAAAAATTAACATCTTCGTCAGTCAAATATTCTTTGTCACCAAAGACCTCCGGTCTTTCAACAGGAGTGATGGTATTGTTTTCCCAAACGCCTTGTAAGTCCGGATGACCGTCTATAGTTCGTGGCGTGGAATAGTCACTTGAGTCTTGGGCGAAGGTTGCTACTGCCAGTAGGGATGTCACAATAAAGGCGCTGCAAATTATTACTGTATTTTTCATGAAGCGTTACCTTTTCGATAGGAATTCTATTGTTGGGTCAATAGATACAATGCTCAACTAAAAGTCTACGTTAATCAAGATATCCAAAGCTTCTTTTCATACAATTTTGATTGAATTCAGTCTTTTTGCCTATTCCATCAGTTCGCCGGGTTTACATTTATTTTTGCTTCCACTCGTTGTGTAATACACTGTTAATCCTCGATTTTTAGCGACGAATTTATTTACTAATAAAAACAAAGGCTTAGTTTCCATGAATATACTTATTAAGCGGGCTTTATCCAACCTTAGTGCAGTAATTTTCTTCATAGTTGCCAATTCGGCATTAGCTGCCGACAAATGGCCGACAGAACCCCCGGATGAAGCACCAGCAGATTGGGGGCCAGTTTCTGCGAATTTTGAGGAAATAGATTATCCATTTACTGTTAATTTTCTGAAATTGCGTCGCTTCGAGCAGGATATGAACATGGCCTATATGGACGTGCCACCCTCCGGCCCTGCTAACGGCCAAACCATTTTTTGGCAGCACGGCATGAATTTCTATTCAGAAGCCTATACGCCTACAATTGAAGCTTTGACATCAGAAGGATTTAGGGTTGTCGCTGTGGATCGAATTGGTTACGGCAAATCCTCTAAGCCGGTAATTCCTTACAATTTCAACTTTGTTGCTGCCAATATGAAAGCATTATTGGACGAGCTAGGTATAGACGAAGTTGCCATAGTAGGTCATTCAATGGGTGGCATGGTGGTAAGCCGCTTCGCGATGCTTTACCCAGATATGACAAGTCATGTCGTAATGGTTAATCAAATTGGTTTAACAGATCAGCGGCAAGGAAGACCTTGGAATGATCCTTATGGTGCTGAACTTGCTCCCGCCTCTTATCGAGGTATTCTGGCTGGACATAGACGCTATTTTCCCGAAGATTGGCCGCCAGCCCATTTAGAGTTTGTGCGAAGGCAGTATGGTCAAACGCTAAGTGGGGAATGGCCACGCCTAACAATGGTTCGCCGGCTGCAGGGGGGTATGCTCTATAACGATCCAGTGGTCTATGACTGGCAACATATTGAATCAAAAGCTTTGGTTCTTGGTGGGGAAGAAGACGGTTTGGTGGCTGATTTTCCAACCCTTGCTCATAATGTAGCAGACCAATTACAAAATTCAGCTATTCTGCTTTATCCGGGTATTGGCCATGCGCCTCAGATTGAAATTCCTGATCAGTTTCACACGGATCTGGTCCGATTTTTAACTTCTGATCCTGATGTGCCGGCCAGTGAATGGAAGTAGTTCTAATAACTTTTTAAGAATAAACCACCTCTTAAGAGGATGAAAAAATGAATTTTAAGCACTGCTTATCGATTTTTAAGGTTGGATTGGGCGTTAGCGTGATGGTTTTCTGCACTACATTGCGTGCTCAAGTAACCCTAGGTACAGAAAATGGTGAATGGCGTTATATCGGAGGGACTATCGGCCACGCTCGATACTCGCCGCTGGACCAGATCAATGCTTCAAACTTTAATGAGTTAGAACAAGCTTGGATTTGGAGAACTGATAACTATGGTCCCAATGTTGATTATTTTTCGCGCTCAACTCCAATTTATGTGGATGGTATTTTATATACGGTCGCGTCTCCAAGGCGTCAGGTAATAGCAATGGACCCCGCTACAGGGGAAACATTGTGGACGTTTAGAGAGCCTGAAACGATTCGGCATCAACGTTCTCCACGTCAAGCATATGGCAAGGGAGTTACTTACGGTGAGATCGATGGACGAGGTGTCATTTATATTACGACCCCTGGATTCTTTTTGTGGGCGCTAGATGCAAAAACGGGTAGACCGCTTGAGAATTGGGGCGGTGCATTTCCAGTGGGCGGTTTTCCGGAGACGGGAGTAATAGACCTCATTCCCTATTTGGTTGATGACTGGGGGCCTTGGCAAGATTATTTAGTTGCTGGGGGTGAGTATAATCCTGATTATGGGATCCCGCGCGAGTTAGGTATGGTTACCGCATCAGCCCCTCCGATTATAGTTAATGGTGTGCTTGTTGCTTTGGTTGGGCATCAACCTAGTTATGGGCAAACCCGCATAGAGAATGTCCCCGGGGATATTATGGGGTTTGATATGGCGACTGGGGAGAGGCTCTGGAAGTTTCATGTGATTCCGCGTCCAGGTGAAGTTGGCCATGAGACATGGCATAACGATGCCTGGCGTTTTTCTGGTGATATGTCCACGTGGGCACCTGCATCTGCCGACCCAGAATTAGGGTTAGTGTACTTGGTTACGAATGCCTCGACGGTTCAGTCTTATGCGGGGCATCGACCGGGAGACAATTTATTTGGTGGCAGTTTATTGGCCATTGACGTTGAAACTGGTGAACGACGTTGGCATTTCCAGATTCATCGCAGTGATCAGTGGAACTATGATTTACCGACGCCTCCGCTTCTTATGGACCTTACTGTAGACGGTCAGCGGATTCCGGCGGCAGTTCAGAATACAAAACAGGGATTAGTATTCGCATTTAATCGAGAAACGGGTGAACCTATTTGGCCAATAGAAGATAGACCGGTTATTCAAACCGAGGTGCCGGGTAATTACACGGCAGCAACCCAACCCTACCCAACCTGGCCAGAACCAGTTGATCGTATTACTTTCGACGGAATAACAGATGAGTTTGTTATCGATTTTACGCCAGAATTAAAAGAACAGGCTTTAACAATTCTTAACGGATATAGAGTAGGGGGGTTATACGTCCCTCAATTACCTGATACCTACGAGGGAGAATACATTAATAATATTGGTTGCATAGGGGGTGGCAATATAATTAACCATCCGCCTGCAGCTGACCCGACGAGTGGGATGATGTTTAATTCGCATCGGCGTAATTGCTTTGCACCGGGTTTTATGGGGGCAACGAATGGAGTTGCCCGTGATAATCCGAATTATCCTGAGCCGGGGGAGGGGGGTGCTACACCGAATAGTACACCTACCACAGGAAAAACCGTTGCCGCTTGGTTGCCGGGAGCTGGAAGAAGAAGAGGGGGTCTTCCCACTATCGATGGTCTTCCGATTTATAAGCGTATGAATAATCAACTTACCGCTTATCAGATGAATTCTGGGGAAAAAGGATGGTCCCTGCCTGTTGGGCAAACACCTGAGGAGTACGAGAATCATCCGCTGTTAGAAGGAATTGATGTCCCGAACTCTGGAGGTACTGGCTGGTCAGTACAAATGGTAACTGGAGATCTATTAGTCCAGACGCGTGCTCTGAGTGAGGGTATGGCACAGATTGAGCCAGATGCTCCGCTCACATTGAATGCGCGTAATAAGATGACTGGTGAGATTGTGGGCTCGGTGCCTATGCCAGCTCCAGGACAGTACGGCATGATGACTTATATGCACAGAGGGAAACAATATATTGTGGTACAGATTGGTAGCTCGAGAACAGATTATCCTGGTGCGCTTGTTGCTTATCGTCTGCCAAACTAAATAATTATTTGCAAGAAGGAGAGTCGTACTCTCGCCTTCTTGTCTAGCCTCGCCGTAGACTAACGAGGAACATAAGGTCTTCTGACAATGTGCTCTGGGTCTGCATCTGACCGCGGCTCTAGTTTTTGAGGTCGGCCGGCTTGGTTGTCTGTGCCATATAGATTCCCATCCTCGTCCACAGATAGAGAGTGCATTTCAATCCAAAAATCTGGCCCTTCAGTCGGGAGGGGCCAAGTGTACTCTCTAGAGCCATCTAGATTAAATTGCACAATTTTAGGAGGGTTCAAATCTGTTACCCAAGCACTAGTTTCTCCAACAGTAATATCTAATGGCATGCCTAGATCACCCCATGTCGACACATACTCGTACGTAGGATAGTTTTCAGAGTTCCTGTGAGCGATCTGTTGAAATACCTTTACATTGCGATGGTCTCTATCTAGCGCATAAAGATGTTCGTCAGGACCCATAGCTAAACTATGAACGCTAGCAAATTGATCAATTTCGTCGCCTGCTTCGCCAAATTCAGAATGATAGCTGCCATCAGGATTGCGAACCACAATACGCTTATTATCGCCTAGACCATCTGCAATTAAGAATTTTCCATCTGGAAGAAAAGCAACATCTTGAGGTTGGTGATAATGACTTTCATCATTGCCAGCAACATTTTTCTCTCCTAGAGTCATTAATAGTTGTTCGCCATCATTTGAGAAAACGTAAATAATGTGTCCAGTTTCATCTATAACCCAAACTCGTTTTTCATTGTCATAAGGGCTTTGGCGAATGCGATGTGGGCCGGGCCCATCGGTGCCCGTAAACAGATGATCCCATTGGTCCCAAACTTCCAAGACATTGCCATCACTATCAATAATATAGATGCAGTTGCGCCATACTCGACCACGTCCCCCTAATACATTCCAACCTAAAGAACCTGCAAAAGTAGTGTATTCGGTGGGAAGAGGGTCAGGTAGTTCAGTTTCACCACGTTGTAGAAAGAAAATTCTATCTTTAGATTCTACCAACACCCCAGAATTTCCGCCCCACGTAAACCCGTCCTGAGCAAAGGGCTGCATCCAGGATTCTGTGGTGAAGTTGTAGGGGCTCGGACCAATTACACCTGTGTCTTGTGCATTGACGGTGCCCATTAATATCAAAAATAGCAGCGCTGCGGCGTTTACTTTTACATGAATCATTTTCGTTTCTCTATCGAGGGTCTCAGGCGATATTGCTTCTGCTGCCAGAATTTAGCAAGTCAAACTGTTGAATTGAAGAAAAAATTTGCAAGAGTTTGAGTTAACACAAATTATTACAAAGTTTGATCTTTGGAAGTTTGTATCTTTTTTATCAAAAACTCCGGATTTTAGGGTAGCGGCATTTCGTCGCTATCTTCTGCTCTGGCACGTGTAAAAGCTGGAGTTGGTGTTGGGCTTCTGACTTGTTCAAGCCAGAAAACTCCATCATAAGGGTAGCTATTTCCCCGGGTCCCAACAAAATCTATATCACCGTCACCATCTATGTCACGAGCGATGAATTTATCAAACATACCTCTTTTTCGGCGTGATATATCATGGCGGGTCCAGGTCTCTTTAGCGTTCCCTGGGTTTTCGAACCATCCGATTCGGCCCAGTGCATCATTGACATCTACATCACCGTCACCAGTTCGAGGACCACGGCTGTAGCTGCCAGCGATAAAGTCTATATCGCCGTCTTGGTCTATATCGGCATATTCCATGCCTGTGACACTGTCAGGTGCAAATGTTCCAATTTGATATGCGTTCCAGGCATTGTCTATGTTTTCAGGTTGTTCAATCCATGAAAAACCTTGGTCACTAGCTCCAATAATATCCAAGCGGCCATCTTGGTTTAAATCAACATATTCAAGATTAAAACCTGCCATTCGGGCGCCATTGATTCCAATGGCGTGCTCGCGAAAATTTAGATTTCCAGCTCCTAGATTTTCAAAGAAAGCGAGCCTGTTTTCTCCTCGGGTTCCTATTACGATGTCGAGATCACCGTCATTATTCAGGTCAATGGGTTCAGCGTTTTGGGGGATACTGTAGTGACCCAATTCTGTTCTAGTCCAATTGTTGCCTTGCAGAGGGTCGCCATCTAAAGAAAATAATTCTATCGGTGTTGATCTTGCATAGTCATTTGGGCCAGGTCGTTGTGCTCCTTTGTTGGGTGCGGTGAGTTCCGCGACACCATCACCGTCAAAATCTCCAGCAAAAACTCTAATATAAGAACCACGCCCTTGAGTCATTGGCAGGATGAGTCGCTGCCATTCAGCTTGACGGGCATTGCTGCCTGGATTTTGTAAATAAATTAAGTGGGAGAGTTCTGCGGCCACAACTACGTCGGGATAACCATCAAGATTTATATCGACGATGACTGCATCTTCCGGCGCGGGTGAATCCTCCGCTTCTGCTATAGTGATGTTAGTCCAGCTATCTGGGTTTGCAGAAGCGAAAGCGATTCTTACATGCCCAGCAACGGGGGGTGTGAAATCGGGTAACTCCTGGCTTGAATCATACTCAGCATCGGATTCATGCACGGATACAACATCTTCAAACCCATCTAAATCGATGTCACCCATAACCAGACCATCACTGCCTGAAAGCGGAGTATCAGCGCTTATTGACTCATCAATAAGGTGTTCTTTCCAGCTAATATAAGCTCCATCTGCTGCGCGTGCGTTGCTTAGCATCTCTCCTACTGGAAGCTGCGCACTTAAAATCGAACTGGGAAGTAAAAGCGCAATAAATATTACAATTTTCTTTTCTTTTGTTTTATTCATCGTATCTCTATCGGCGGGTAGTGGAAGTGTCGTGGGGAATAGTACCAATCGACACAGCAATGCAGAAGACGATTTAGGGATAATTTCATTAAAACTAATGAAGTGCGAGGTCGACACAGAGCCAGCAAGAAGATAGCATTTATTCCTTGGCACAAGTTTGATTGCTAGATTTTTTTCCTACATGTTCTGAGGTGTCCTGAATGAGTATTAAGGTTATTTGTCTAAGGTTATGGCAATGGTTTTTGCCGTTTTATTTGTTCAGCCTTTATTCAATTGCAACTGCCGCAGACTCCAGTCATGGATTGCAACTTACCGCACTGGATCACTATGTAAACGAGCCGGATTCTAACTATGCCTATCAAGTTATAAACATCGTCGAAGGTAATGGGCACAAGACCTTTATATTAGAAATGACCTCGCAACAATGGTTAACGGAGAGAGAAGTTAATTTGCCGATTTGGGAGCACTTTATGGTGGTAGTCATGCCGGACGAAGTGCAAAGCGATATTGGTTTTTTGACAATTACCGGCGGGAGTAAAACTAACAGTGCGCCCACTGAGCCTCAACAAAGCGATGTTAAACGGGCGCTTGAAACAGGCACTGTTGTTAGCACCTTGTATATGGTGCCTAATCAACCATTAGTTTTTTTGGATGATGAAGGTCGTCAACGAACTGAAGACGCTATTATCGCCTATACTTGGGATAAATATCTCAGAACGGGAGATGAGAAATGGCCTCTAAGGCTACCTATGACGAAAGCAGCTGTTAGAGCTATGGATACCGTAACTGATTTGATGATGAGTGATCAGGGTGGTGGTATTGAGGTTGATCAGTTTGTTGTAGCTGGAGGCTCTAAGCGTGGCTGGACGACATGGACGACGGCAATAGTAGACGAACGTGTTGTGGCAATTATGCCAATCGTAATCGACATGCTGAATGTCAGCGAATCCTTTAAGCATCATTTCTCAGTTTATGGTTCTTATTCCTTGGCAGTGATTGATTATGTAACCAGTCGAAATGTTAACTGGCTTGGAACACCAGAGTGGGATTCGCTTATGAAAATCGTGGAGCCCTATGAATATCGGGACCGGTTGGAATTACCGAAATTTTTGTTAAATTCCACCGGAGATGAATTTTTTCTGCCGGATTCTTCACAGTTTTATTGGGACGATTTGGTTGGAGAGAAGCATGTTCGTTATGTCCCAAATTCAAACCATGGAATGGATGGAACTGACATTTTCGACAGCGTTGACGCTTGGTATCACGCGATTGTGCATAATGAGCGCATGCCTAGATACTCCTGGGATTTATCGGACGATGGAACTATCACCGTGTTTTCTCTCGATCAGCCTATCGAGGTATTACTGTGGCAGGCTCATAATCCAGACAGCAGAAATTTTACCCAAGCTGTAATAGGCAGAGCTTATACGAGCTCACCACTAGAAGAAGTTGAATCTGGCGTTTATCAAATTAAGCTTGATCCGCCTGAAAAAGGTTATACCGCTTACTATGTAGAAATGCATTACCCAAGTGGTATCAGCGCTCCTTTTAAGTTTTCCTCTGGAGTTAAAGTGGTGCCAGATGTTACGGAATACCAATGGGAATTTCTGCCTGATAGTGCTCGGAGAAATTGAGTATTTATTTGCCACAAATCCTGACCTGATTCACAAAATTCCGAAACCAAAGTAAATAGTTTTTGCGTGAATTACTTACTTAAACCCTATAATTTGGTTAGGTATTTTTTATAAACATTTCCGCCAGGGTGCTAAACATTTCATCATGCAACACGCATGTCCTAATTAGGATAAGACTCATTGCCCTCAATAATGTGTAAAATTTCGGTAGGAGTCATGTAAGCGCCTCCGCCTTCTTCAGAAACGGCTGATGCTTCCTGACTAGGTGCTAAACGTCGGCGAACAAAAAGTGCATGATCATATCTTTGCCAACCTAACCCATAGGAGATCAGTCTTCGGTCGGTAGCTCGTTCGAAATTAATTCGACAATTACTAAACTGACAGACCGCGTCAGCAGCGATACCAAAAAAAGACCGATCTAGGTAATAAACCGTATGTGAAAGTTCATGCCCAATTATCCCGACCTGAGCATTAAAGGGTTGATTTTTTAGCAGCAAAACATCTCGGGGACCATCAATATCAGAATCAATAACCACTAAATAAGTGCGATTTTTCGCTGAGCGGAAAAGCGATGGCCAGTGGGGCCTTGAAGAGAGGGGAATGCCCACATCTTCGACAATAAATCTAATGCGCACTGATTTTAGTTCTGGGTAGTGACTCAGGGCTAGGAGTGCCTGCAACTCATATCCTGGAGGAAGTTCTTTGTTTTCTCCGAATTCAGATAGCAGCTTGTCAAATCGATTTATCTCTTCTGTTTCGATATATTTCCTTATTGCCGAAATTTCCGCGGCCTGTGCGCCAAAACTGAGAATAAGCAATATTAAAATAGCTAACCAAGATAACTTGAGGCGATTCTTGTTAGAAGGGTTCTGCATATTTTCACTTTATAGTAAGAAAATTTTAGAGACAAATGCCGTGTTGCTTAGATTGGCACTAAATAAGAATAGAAAACTAATAGCTAGCGGAATTGTGTTTCTTAAAAGTATGCGTTAGCTCCAAATTCTGTAAATTTAGTCTGTGCGGGTCAGATTTCCATTTCCTTTGTAATCTATTATTATACAGCTATGAGACTCAGCGGTACTTTGCTATTGGCTTTTCTCCTTGCAGGAGTCATTAGCACGCCAGTATATACACAAGAAAAATCTTTTGAGGATTGGATCGAAGAGCTACGCATTGAAGCGAGTTCTCTGGGAATTAGTGAATCGACTTTGGTTGCCCTTGATGATCTAGAAGCGCCATTGGAAAGAGTGCTTGAGCTTGATAATAGTCAGCCTGAATTCGTCCAAACCTTCACTCGTTACTTGTCTTTGCGAATAACGCCAAACCAAATAAGCCGAGGACAAGGTTTGTTGCAGCAGCACGCAACACTATTAGAAGAAGTTCGACAACGCTATGGTGTTCAACCGCACTACCTTGTTTCTTTTTGGGCCGTCGAAAGCAATTATGGTAGGTCAACGGGCGGTTTTTCGGTGTTGCAAGCGTTAGCTACGCTTGCCTATGATCCGCGCCGCGCAGAATTTTTCCGCAGAGAACTTCTTACTGCGCTGCGTATTATCGATGAGGGACATATAGCTGCTAGCAGTATGAGTGGCTCCTGGGCTGGAGCTATGGGACAACTTCAATTTATGCCTTCCATATTTAATCAATATGGTGTTGATGGTGATAATGATGGTCGAGTAGATATCTGGAATAGTCTTCCAGATATATTTCACTCAGCCGCAAATTTTCTTTCTCAGTCTGGTTGGCAAGGAGATGAGCGATGGGGCAGGGAGGTTCTGCTACCGCGAAATTTTGATTTTAGTTTAACGGGCACTCGCACCAGAAAATCGTTACAGGAATGGCAGGATTTAGGTGTTACTCGAGTCGATGGAAGCCCGATTCCAATAGCTAACATGAATGCTTCGTTGATATTGCCAGCTGGTGCTGCAGGACCAGCATTTCTTGCTTACACAAACTTCCGTACCACCATGACTTACAACCCCTCGACCTTTTATGCATTGACTGTTGGCCATCTCGCTGATCGTTATACAGGCGCAGGTCCTATTCAGCGGATGCCTGAGAATGAACAGGCAATGAGTGTGGCTGATGTGCGTGAGTTACAAGAACTGCTAAACGCCTCGGGGTTTGATTCTGGAGTGCCTGATGGCAGGGTGGGGAGACAAACTCGATCTGCGATTAGAGACTTTCAGGAGAGTAGAGAATTACCTATGGACGGTTACGCCTCTGCGCAGTTACTCAATAACTTGCGTAACTAGGGCATTCTTACCTAGATTTATTGAATTATTCTTGCTGCTGTTTTATGCTTGCGCCGCTTCGTTCGAGTCTAATGTCATTTTAAATTATTAAATGCCTTTTTCGGATTTACTACCTCAGACAGATCAGTCTTTGCTGCGTTATCGCCGTATTGCATTGATCACCCTGGCAGCCGTTTATTTTCTTATTTTGGTCGGTGCTAGTGTAAGAGCATCTGGTGCTGGCATGGGTTGTCCTGATTGGCCTACTTGTTTTGGTCAGTGGATACCGCCAACCAATGAAGCGCAGCTCCCCGGAAATTATCAAGAAATCTATGCTGAATTAGGTTATCGCGATACTCAATTTAATGTCGTTAAGACTTGGACTGAATACGCAAATCGCTTGATTGGTGTCACTATAGGTTTTCTAATTTTTTTAACAGCAATATTTTCTTGGCCCCTGCGCAAATTTAACAACTCAATTTTTGTTGCCTCTGTTGCGGCATTCTTAATGGTTGGGTTTCAGGGTTGGTTAGGGTCGAAAGTCGTAAGTTCAAACTTGCAGCCCGGGATGATAACCATCCATATGTTAATGGCCCTCGCTATCGTAGGCACTCTATTATTTGCTCTAGCCCAAGCGAGAAAAAGTGATATGGCCAAACAGCCTATCATCGGAATTGACTCACGATTTGAGTTGTTTCTTTACCTTGTTTTAGGAATGACGATACTGCAAGTCGTCATGGGAACTCAAGTGCGAGAAATGACTGATTTTATACGAGAAGCTCAGGGAGAAGACTTGAGATCTTCTTGGGTGGAAGCTATGCCGTGGTTCTTTTTTGTGCATCGCTCTTTTTCGGCAGTGGTTTTGGTGGCGAACTTGTGGCTAGCCAGGCTTTTAGTGAATTCATTGGGCTGGCAGCATATTTTAACGCGTTTGACCTTTGCCATGATTGTTGTCATCGGTTTTTCCGTGCTCTCAGGTGCCACTCTAGGTCACCTAGGAATGCCCGCATTAGTGCAACCTGCACATCTCCTAGGGGCAGCTCTACTTTTTGGTTTGCAGTTTATGATCTGGATGAGTTATCGCCATTCTCGAGATAGTTCACCTGTGGATAGGATCAGATCTTTAAAAAATTAGGTATCACTTTAAAGTTTTCCATAAATATTCAGCACTCTAAGACCTTCTTGTCGTTGTGATGTCCCGCTATCAACGAAAATTATAACCTCACTTTATTCTGAACACTCTGTCAAAAAATTGACTTAAGGTCTAAACTAACTGATATTTATTTAGCCCCGAAGCGACCTTCTTTTATATAAACTACAGAAAAGCTCAGCACTTCTGGCCCTGCAAATTATTTCTCAATAATATTATTATTGCGTGCGCTAGAGAGTAATAAAATAGATAGAGACAATTGGTTGGGGAAAGAAAATTAACTCTCAAAGTTTCTTAAAGTGGCTTTATCTAATCTCAGGTTTGATATTGGCTGAAGTCGCGCAAAGCCAAACTGAATCAGAGACAGCCAGCTCAGATTCAACCATTACCTATCCTGCAAGTTACTTTATTCAGTTTGCTCCGGTGTCGGTAAGTGACATGCTGGACCGAATTCCGGGTATCGGCATGGTATTGGATGGCGCTACAGCGGACTTAGATCGACGCTTTGGTGGAGGTGATCGGGGCCTCGGCGGCAGTTCGCAGATTCTTATAGATGGGAAGCGATTGGCGGGGAAGGCAAATGAGGCTCGGACACAGCTCAGTCGGTTAGCTGCGGAGGAAGTGGATTATATTGAAATTGTTCGTGGAACATCGAGTGAATTGGATGTTCAGAACTCCGGGCAACTAATAAATATTGTGTTACTGCGAGCTAGTTCGCGCAACAGCTACTCTGCTGAGCTCGGGCTGCGACATTTTCAAGACGGTACTATCGAACCGGAGGGAACTTTTTCTGTAACTGGCCAACGAGGAAGGTTCAACTATCTGATGAGTGCGGATATTGCGCCTGGCTATCGAGTAGAAAAGTCCCAAGAACTGAGCCTGCATCCAGATCTTAGATTCAATGAGATTATTAACTTGGAAAGGGAAATTGAGCAAACAAATTATAGTCTTAATTCAAGCCTCAGTTGGAATTTTGGTGAAAGCGATCGTTTAGCCTTGAATTTGCTTTATAGCCAGAATGACCCGCCAAGTGAGCTATTCAGAGAAATCATTGATTTTAATGGGGTTAGTTCTGCAACTTCCTATGAACATGAAAGGACTCCTGCTAATGCTGAAAACTGGGAGATTGGGGGTGATTATGAACGCAACTTTGAAAGTGGCGCCAAGTACAAATTACTTTTTATTGCAAATGATAAAAGTGAGGGCGCCGCTAGAGAGCGTTTTGATTTTCTTAATTTTGGTGACACTGAAAATAAGAATTTATTTCTAGATACTAGCAGTAGTTATAAGGAAAAAATTGTTCGTACGTCTTATACCTGGAATACAGCGGCAAGCCAGGGTTTGGAATTAGGGATAGAAGGTGCGCAAACGACCCAAGATTCTGCGCTTCGGCTTGGCTTGCCCTTAGGAGGGGTCACCTCTGCAGAGTTTGGTGGTTTAACTCCAGTAAATTTACCTAACGCTATTTCGACAGTAGAAGAAATACGTTACGAAGGGTTCGCTGTACATAATTGGCGAATTAATCCTCGCATGTCTTTGGAGAGTTCTTTGGTCGCAGAATATTCCGAAATCGAGCAAAAAGGAGATGTAAACAATAAGAGAGATTTCGATTTTCTAAAACCGAAAGTGGATTTTATTTATGATATCAGCAATGCATTTCAATTTCGTTTTTCTTTAGAAAAATTCGTCTCGCAATTAAGTTTCGGAGATTTCTCAAGGAATACAAACGAGCAAGATGAGGATAAGGACACTATCGCTGGTAATCCAGAGCTAAAACAAAGACAGAGTTGGCGTTACACAGCAAATTTTGATTACAGATTGCCGAACGATGGAGGGGTCCTGAACTCTCGTCTATTTTATTATGATTTCGATGGTGATATTGGTCGTATTGATATCTCGAAGTCGCCAGCAGAACTGGAATCAACCAATGGTAATGTGGGTGATGGTAAGGTGTTAGGCCTTAATCTAGATGCCAGTATTCGCTTAGGGATATTAGGGCTTCCGCAGGCCCTATTAACAGGTGGATTACTTGTTCAAAAAGCAGAAATTAGTGATCCTCTAATCGCAAAGAAACGCAGAGTTGTGCCGTATGATAGAGGCAATATTAGATTAGGCTTTAGACACGATGTGTCTCGCTGGAATCTCAATTATGGCTTTAACTATCGTGATGGTATCGACGGTAACCGTCCTTTCTGGGATATAGATAATGTGTTGTCCATCGGCTCGCGTAGTAATCTTATGGTGTTTGTGGAAAAAACTGGTTGGCGTGGTCTTACATTTCGATTTGAGGCAATTAATGCATTAGACCATGTTCAGAAACAAGAACGCCGCCGATTTTATGGATACCTGCGGGATGAAATATTAAGTGAGATTGAGAGATTTTACGTAAAAGACGGAGTCAGGTATACCTTTAAAGTAAGAGGAACATTTTAGACTATTATGACAGACAAAAAATTCGATCTAGTTGTATTTGGAGCTACTAGTTTTGCTGGGAAAATAGTGTGCGAGTACTTGATTGGCGAACATCTCGAACCAAATCTTAGTTGGGCTATGGCGGCGCGATCGGAGTCAAAACTACAAACTTTTCGATTGGGGTTAGGAGAAAAAGCTAGCGAAATTCCTCTGATTATTGCTGATTCATTTGATGCGTCCGCGCTTACAGAACTATGCAGACAAACTCATGTTGTTATATCTACAGTTGGTCCTTTTGCGCTTTATGGCGATATGCTAGTCAAAACCTGTGCCGAAACCGGAACTGATTATTGTGATTTAACCGGGGAAGCACAATGGGTGCGTAGGATGTTTTTAGCCCATGGTGACGCTGCAAAGGCTTCGGGTGCGCGCCTTGTGAATTGTTGTGGATTCGACTCAATTCCATCAGACTTAGGGGTGAAATTCTTACAGCAACACGCACAACTTAATTTCCATAACTACTGCGATAAAGTGCGGATGCGAATTAAGGCGGTGAAAGGGGGTGCATCCGGCGGCACTATCGCGAGTGCGATTAATATTTTTAAAGAAGCGGCGATAAATTCGGATCTTCGAGCAGAGCTGCGGGATTTTTATTCACTTTGCCCAGAGAACCATAGAAATAAGGCGGTGCAGAAAGATGTACATTTGGAATATGACGCCGATTTTAAGTCATGGGTTGGTCCATTTATAATGGCAGGAGTCAATACGCGAGTGGTGCTTCGTAGCAATGCGCTAAATGAGACCCCCTATGCTGAACAGTTCTATTACGACGAAGGAACTTTAACCGGTGATGGAGCAGCGGGGGAGAAGAAAGCCAAACGGACGGCTAGATTCTCAAGGATGGGTCCGATGCTTTTAGCAATTCCACCAATTCGGGCAATCATAACGCGATTTTTTCTGCCTAAGCCTGGTGAAGGACCGTCGGCAGAAGAACAAGAGGCAGGCTTTTGGGATTTACGCTTCATGGGTACATCTATTGAGGGTGATAAAATTTGGGTAAAGGTCTCAGGTGATCGCGATCCAGGTTATGGTTCGAGTGCAAAAATGCTGGCACAAGCAGGTATATGCCTTCGAAGAGATGTAGATAAGGGTGACTACGGAGGTGGCTTCTGGACGCCAGCTGCAATTTTTGGCGATAGGCTTATTGAGAGATTACAAGCGTATGCTGGTTTCACTTTTGAACTAGAATCAATCGAGCCAGCATTGGTTACTCTTCAAGGAAGCCCTATGGAATAAGACTAGTTTTTGTCAAAAAGTAAAGGTAGCGCTGGTATAAAAATATTTAGGTTCTTTATTGCTTAGATTCTTAGCATCTAAATAAACGCCACCAGTTTCTATGCGCAAGTTGCCAGGAATTACATCCCATCTTAGCCGGAGTTGGAGGTGCTGCCCTAGATAACGCCCGCTTCGTCCGCTTCTGTCTCTTAGTCCCGTTCTGCCCCAGCTGTCTTGCGCGTCGGCTAGCCACCAGTGTCGATAAGACGCCATTAAACTTACATCGGTTGAGACATCTGCAAATAACCTGATACCTGGGGTTAGGATATTGCTGCGGTTAAACGGGTCATAGAGCCCAACAACGGCAAATTCGAATGTTGTAGGCCCAAATAATGAATCAAATCTCTCGTTATCCTGATCGAATGGATCGTTGTCTCCACTGGCATAATCAAGTTCAATTTGCAGTCGTAAGTTTGACGGTACATCGAAGGTATAGCCAAGCATCAGATACTGAAAATAAGCACGATGATCTAAATTGGTAGTATCGGTGGCAGCGGTTGACCCCCGACGTTCTCCTGTTTGAAAAATTGTTTCGATTTCAAATTCAAACTCACCGGCACGGGGTGGTTTGCGGAGTCTGAATCCCATTGAATCAAAATTCTTGTTGCGAGTTCTTACTTTGCTAGTGTCTTTTTCTTTTATTGAATAGTAAAAGGCTTCGGTGATAAAGGCGTCAAATAAATTGGGGAACGATGTATGAAATCCATAAAATTGTTGTGCGTCGCTGGATTCATCAGACTCAATTTCGTTATCTAATAAACTGGCGAAATCCCCGGGTAAGCGACGTACGACCTGAGTAGCCATAAATCGCGTGTGAACGCCGTTGTCACCATCATGGTGAACTACTAGTCCATCGAAAGCGTTAATAGTATTTCGGAATCTATTTCTAGCCATGAGCCTTCGACTTCCCCAATCTTCAGAGAATCGACCTAACCTTGCCCAGGTATTTTGTTGGGTACCAAATCTATAACCGATGTTTGCTTGCAAAAAATCGGCTGCGTTAACAGTTCGTGATTTGAGAATACTGTCCTTGTCTGCCAATTCTTGACGAATGTCGGCAAATTCGATTTGAGAGGTAAAACCCCCTTTGCTGTATTGGGCGTTAAGCAAAGTGCGAATTGCAAGTACCTGATCATTTTTGCTCGCGCCGAGTTGCACATTATCGGCAATGTTTTCAAAGCGCGTCCGTTGGACTATGCCAAAACTAAAGCCATCATCTAAGTTTATTGCATCATTGATTCGCCAAGGATTTTCTGCGGCAAACAAAAAAGAGCTGAAAAATAATAAGAACGAGAGAAGCAGTAGAGCGAAAGTAGTGCCAATCTTCCTTTTGCCTAACGAACTCATTCAATTGCCTTCTTGTTTGTGATGGAGGTACTTTGGGGCTGATTTATAGCATTAAATCCCCAAATGCAGAAATTTTGCAGTGCAGTAGCAGTCATTCATAAAAGGAATGGAAAGATATCAACTCGCTTGATTATTATAATTAATATTAAAAGTTATATAAAACAATAAAATAGCGGCGTAACATAGAATTAAAAATCTTTTGGTATCGTAGAAATATTCTTAAAGTGAAAGCCAATTTGATTAGGGCTGTTAAAAACTACAATGATGAGAAAAAGTATTTTGATCGACCGAAAAGTGTGCTTATAAACTTGTTGTGCAGGGCGGCTATTAATTAAACTCCTTTCCACATAGGATCTTTTTTCTCCATTCGTCTAAATTCAGAAAGAGTCTGTCATTTTTGTATTTGTAAAGTTGATCTAGTATGGTCGCCAAAGATTTTTGATTTAATTCAGAGAAGCAACACGTGCCAAATCCACTTCTGTTATTTACCGCTCAAATCGTAGCTATTTTCTCCGTTCTTCTCCTGGCGGCGGGGTACATCAAAACTGAACCCAAAGCCAGGAGTGCCCGAGTTTTTGCACTAATGGCTGTATTCGTTATCCTCTATTTGCTCAATGGCATGACAGCAAATCATATTGACCCCCAATTTCAACTAGATCTTAGCCGGTGGCAGTTAATTATAGATATTGGACCCAGTGCCGTTTCTGGTTTCTTTATGCTCTATTGTTTCCTTATTTTTCAGGAAGGCGAGAAATTTCCTATTACGCTTAGCGTAGCGTTCGCTTTTCAGATGCTTCTTGAAATTATCATGGTCACAATCAATTTATCTCGTGCAACTGCTCAACCTGGTGGCATCTTTAGCTCACTAAGTGTCAGCATAGATATATTACAGCTACTTTTTGTCGGCTTCGCTATCTATTGGACGATCAAAGGCTGGCGAGCAGATTTGGTTGCTGATCGGCGCATTCTTCGCTGGTTTATTATCAGTGTACAAGGGGCGTTAATTTTTGCGGTGGTGTTTACAGAAAATTTTTTGCTTGTGGGCGGTTACAACAGTAATCCGAATGTGCAGGCGCTAATTGTGTTTGCGATCGCATTGCTCACTTTTGGTATGCTTTTAGTCGCACTTCGCTTTGATTTTGTTTCTCTTAGCCATGTTATTCGGAAAGTGGCAGAGTTAGCTGAGAAGCCCGAAACTGAAGGAATGGTTACATTTGATGTTGGTAGCTTCGATAAAGCTTTTAATGACGGCCGGCTCTATCGTGAGGCCGGACTTACGATATCAATGCTTGCCAAAAAGCTTAAAATGCCAGAGTACCGCCTGAGGGCGTTTATCCAAAGAGAATTAGGATTCCGGAATTTCAATGCAATGCTTCATCGATATAGGATTGGAGATGCTGCTAATATGCTTTCTGATGCTCAGAATCTTAATGTTCCAGTATTAACTATTGCTCTTTCTGTTGGATATCAATCAATTACGCCTTTCAATAATGCATTTCGAGAGATTAAAGGAGTAACTCCATCGGAATACCGGAAGAAAAATCAGCCGGTTTAGTTTGTACTTCTCGAACGCCATTCAAGCCCAAAAAACGTTACAAAGAACTACAGGGATTTGTAGATTTTAGACAATTCCTTAGTTACTCTTGCGCTGGCTGCTTTCTTCAGAATTGGATGAGAGTAGTATTAAAGCTAGTCTCGTAGTGCAAAATAATTGATAGAAAACAAGAAGGTAAAGAAAAAGAACATATATACTTCGAGCGAATTTGATATCTTGACTTATCGTTTGTTTTTAACGTTAGAAAGCGCTAATTGAAAGGTCACTTTCGTAATAGTCTTCGCCAATAGGCGAGAGAATCGAAATTTCGCCGATAAGGTAGAAGTTGAAGTTTTAAAGTTAAAGCCATAAAGCAGTGGAGGTTCATTTAGTGAGCGAACTTATTTATAACTTTGCAGTTTGGGTAGACGATACCTCTTGGAGTACCATGCTGCATGAGTCTTACTATATGTATAATTGGGTGGAGTCCACTCATGTGCTCACCCTGATGATCAGTTTGGGTATGCTTTTTCTGATTGATTTGAGGATGCTTGGGTGGGCATTCCCGGACGTCCCTGCCTCGAAGATTGCAGATCGTTTGAATATTCCAATGATGGTTGGATTTACGGTGATGTTCATCACAGGAATTTTATTATTCTATGCAGTTCCTGTGCGTTCAGTTCAAAGTATCTGGTTCCGCATCAAGATGGTGCTATTAGTCGGGTGTGCTATCAATGCTTATTTATTCCATAAAAGAATGAATGAATCGGTTTCCAGCTGGGATAACGATGCAAAAGCGCCTCAGCGAATTAGAAATGGTGCAATGTTATCCCTTGGATTCTGGACAGTTGTTGTTATTTGTGGGCGTTTTATCGCCTATGATTGGTTTGACTGTGGCTACCCTCAGCCTGCTTTTATTGAATTCGTTGCTGGTTGTGTTGACGGACAAACAAGATTTTAATTAGATAAAGGTTTCATCTTAACTTATACAGTAGGAGTTAACCGGATGCCCACTTCAATATTGGGACCCTATTTTAGAACAATAGTAACAGTAGCGGTTATTGCGGCAGCATTGGTATTTTCTTTTACTTATGCTCGAGATGGCGTGTATGTTGAAATACAGCCATTGTTTGAATGGATGGAAACAACCTGGTTCGGTTATGTAGGCAAGACTTGGGGCGCTGCATTTGCAACTATTCAGGCTGGTCATCTAATCGGCTTAGCAGTGTTGGGCGGTTGTGTGCTCGTCAGCGATGGCAGATTATTAGGGATAGTGTTGACAGATGTGCCCCATAGAATTGTTGTCGATCGTGCTGACGCGGTATTCTTTTGGGCGCTCGCTACGTTACTTTTAACGGGAGTTTTTATGGCCTGCGGCGTAGCAATGAAGATATATTATCTGCCGGTTTATTGGTACAAAATGCTCGGTTTGGCTTGTGGTATTTTGTTCCACTATTATGTTCGTCGGCCACTAGTAGCGCATGAGTTGGGTTCAATTAATCCAATAGTTTTGAAGATGACTGCGATAGCTTCAATCTTAGTTTGGTTTTTAGTAGCAGCGACTGGTCGCTGGATCGGATTTAGTGGGTAAGGCAGGAGAAAGTAATGAACGAAGAAAATCAGAACTTAGCAGATGGTCAAAATACAGGGCTCAAGGATGCTCAAAGCTCCGCGTTAGTCGCTGCATCTGCTATTATTATTTTTTCTGCTTTTTATTGGTTTGCGCAGATTCAGTCAGTACTAGAACTACTCGAGCTGGCTTATGGCTAAATAAAGTCTTTAATAGAAAAGGCTGGCAAAACGCCAGCCTTTTTACGATCGGGCGTTACTTCATTGGAGAGTAGTCAGTCGCAACCATAAATTTGGCTTCTATGCCGCCAAGAATTTGTCCATTTCTATTTGATTCTTCGGCAACAGTAGCCCACTCAGAATCTGCGATAAAAGCCTGCCAGGATGCATTTGCGGCATCTTGGTTGTCGTGAGCAAGAAGATAAACTAGCGTGTCTTCTCTTTCCTCCTCACTAGTTGGTGACCAATAACCAACAACTTCCATACCGTGTTTACGGAAAATCCGAGTAGTGTGGTCTCGAAACCGAGCGTGGAGATTGTCTAGATTACCAGGCGTAGACGTATAAGTGCGAAGTTCGAAGACTTTTTCATCTTGGGCTGCGGAGCTGAAGAAAATACCGGCTCCTAGTCCGATTACTAAAGAAACTAAGGAAATAGCAGAGGTTTTTATCAGTTTATTCACATTATTCTCCGAGTAAATTGATTTGTTCATATTGGAGGCCGAGTATAATCAAGGAACCATGAAATTACACCGCTATTGGGGAATCATCGAGGTTTTTAGGCAATTAATTGTGCTAACTACGCGAATTAAAAGCGATAGATCTTCATTTTAAGCGTTCTTGGTCTAAACTATTTTGGAAATCCTTCGATAGAATTTGTGTGGTTAGCGTCTACTATTTGCTTTTAGTATGATGCTCGCTCTTCATAATCTGAGACGATGAGTCGAACTATGGAAAATTTAGTAAGCCAGGGGTTCGAACTAGCTATTTTTGGTATGGGCACAGTATTTGTATTCCTCACATTGTTAATCCTTGCTACTCATTGCATGTCTTTGTTGGTGCAGAAATTTGAACACGAGCCACCAAAGCAAGCTGTTCAAGCAGTGACACAAATCGACCACCACCATCTTCTTACCATAATTTCTGCTGCAATCGCCGAGCATAAAAATAAGCATAGTTAAGGGTGCGCCTGGCACTTTTTGATCTTTAATCACGATGTAATGAGTCAAACGTATGAGCGTTAACAAAAAGCCTTTGGGTATTACCGATGTTGTGTTGCGAGATGCACATCAGTCGCTGGTTGCAACTAGAATGCGAATTGACGACATGTTACCAATCGCTGAAAAACTCGATCAAGTTGGTTTTTGGTCATTGGAATCTTGGGGTGGAGCTACTTTTGATTCTTGTATTCGATACCTTGGTGAAGATCCCTGGGAAAGAATTCGGCACTTCAAAGAAGCGATGCCAAATACACCGCAACAGATGTTATTCAGAGGCCAAAATATTTTAGGCTACAGACACTATGCAGATGATTTAGTTGATAAATTCGTAGAGCGAGCAGCAGTAAATGGAGTCGATGTATTCCGTGTCTTTGATGCTATGAATGATCCACGTAATTTGGAAACTGCAATAAATTCGGTGCGTAAACAGGATAAACATGCGCAGGGAACAATGTCGTATACCATTAGTCCCGTCCACACGATTGATAGTTGGCTCGATATGGCTCGGACTATTGAAAGTATGGGGGCAGATTCACTTTGTATAAAAGACATGGCTGGATTGTTGAAACCCTATGTTGCCTTCGATCTTATTACCAAGCTCAAGCAAACGGTCCAGATCCCTATACATATGCAATGTCATGCTACCACGGGCCTCTCCATGCCAACTTATTTGAAGGCTATCGAAGCGGGAATAGATAATGTCGATACGGCAATATCGTCAATGAGTATGACCTATGGGCATTCTCCAACAGAAACCATTGTTGCCTCCTTAGATAGCACTAATTGGGATACCGGGTTGGATATTAAGCTTCTTGAAGAAATTGCCAGCTACTTTAGAGAAGTGAGAAAGAAATACGTCAAATTTGAAGGCTCACTTAAAGGTATTGATTCTCGAATATTAGTAGCACAAGTTCCCGGAGGCATGCTGACTAATTTAGAGAGCCAGCTTAGAGAGCAGAATGCAGCTGAAAAACTAGATGAGGTCTTAGAAGAGATACCGAAAGTTAGAGAAGATTTAGGATTCATTCCTTTAGTAACTCCGACATCACAGATTGTTGGAACGCAGGCTGTATTAAATGTCATTAGCGGTGAACGTTATCGCAATATAACCAAGGAAACCGAAGGGGTGTTGAAAGGGGAGTATGGTGCGACACCGTCGCCTGTGAATCAAAAACTGCAGGCTAAGGCATTGAATGGCAAGGAAGCAATTAATTGTCGACCTGCAGACTTATTGGAGCCAGAGTTCGAAAAACAGAAAGCTGACCTTATCGGTCTTGCCGAAGCTGAGAATATCACGCTTAAAAACGAGATAGACGACACCTTAACATACGCCCTCTTTCCTCAAGTTGGTTGGAGATTTTTAAAAAATCGCGATAATTCGGAAGCCTTTGAAGCCATTCCTTCTGAAGATGACTTAAAGCCGGCAAGGAAAAACTCAGGCGAAGTTAATTCTGGAATCTATACAGTCGAGGTTGAAGGGAAGTCTTATATGGTGAGAGTTTCAGATGGTGGCGACATTTCTCAATTAACTGAATTATCCGAATCGAAACCTAGTGTCGAGGTACAAGCTACGAGCGGAGAAATTATTGAAGTTGCGGCCCCATTAGCTGGCAATGTTTTTAAGGTTGCGGTTGATGTTGGAGATAATATCTCCGAAGGGGAAATAATTTTAGTGCTTGAAGCAATGAAAATGGAAACTGAAATCCGATCCACTAGTACTGGTATAGTTACTCAAATCTTCGTCGCTGGCGGTGATGCAGTTAAAGTGGGCGACGTCTTGCTGACTCTTAGCTAATCGGAAAATATTATGAGCCAGCTAATAGTGCTTTGGCAGTCATCAGGTATCTATCAAATTAGTTTGGCGCAGTCAGTCATGATCTTAATAGGTCTGTTGCTGCTCTATCTAGCTATTGCTAAACGTTTCGAGCCGCTATTACTTATACCTATTGGTTTCGGTGGAATTCTTTCGAATATTCCTGGGGTTGATATTGCAGTGGGTAATGGAATACTCGCACAATTTTCGAGCATGGGATTGGACACTGGCGTTTTCCCATTATTGGTATTTATGGGAATTGGTGCCATGACTGAATTCGGGCCTTTGCTTGGGAATCCTCGCACCATGCTGTTAGGAGCAGCAGCACAGTTTGGTATATTTTCAACCTTATTGGGTGCCTTGTTTATGACGCAGATCGGCGTGTTTGATTTTACACTTGCTCAAGCAGCAGCCATAGGAATTATAGGTGGCGCAGACGGACCAACAGCGATCTATGTTTCAGGCTTATTGGCCCCAGAACTCTTGGGAGCGATAGCAGTAGCTGCTTATTCTTATATGGCTTTAGTTCCTTTGATACAACCTCCAATTATGCGTGCCCTTACTTCAGAGGCGGAGCGTAAAATTAGAATGAAACAGACAAGAGAAGTTTCGCAAACGGAAAAAATATTGTTTCCTTTAGTGCTTCTCATTCTGGTTGCTCTTATTGTGCCAGGTGCAGCGCCATTACTAGGCATGTTTTGCTTTGGTAACCTAATGAAAGAATGCCGGGTTGTCGCGCGACTATCGGATACTGCGCAGAATGCACTAATTAATACCGCCACTATCTTTCTCGGATTGTCGGTTGGTTCGAAGCTTATTGCTGATGAATTTTTGGTGGGTGAAACTTTGGGTATTCTTGCATTAGGAATGGTGGCGTTTGCTATTGGAACAGCGACTGGCGTACTAATGGCTAAATTAATGAATTTGTTTTCTGTTCGAAAAATTAACCCTCTCATTGGTGCGGCAGGGGTGTCCGCAGTACCGATGGCGGCACGTGTAGCTAACAAGGTTGGTATAGAGAATGATCCGGATAATTTTTTGATCATGCATGCCATGGGACCTAATGTCGCTGGAGTAATAGGATCCACGATTGCTGCGGGTGTTCTGATCCAATTTGCGGCTGGATAGCCCTAATTCTACCCAACACCAAATCTAGGCTGGAATATCTCTCCAAAAAACCCTTAGGCCAGTGTCGGCGGAATTTGCAAGCTGGTTATCGTTTAATAAATTTCAGGGTCATGCGATCGCTTTCTCCAATTGCCTGCATACGAGATCTCGCCCTGCGATTGAACCTAGAACCACGCAAAGTAGGGGGAAGAGAATAGACCCCATCAGGATAATTTTTTATGTCTAGTGGATTGGCGTTGATTTCTGATTGATCCAAAAGTTCGAAGCCAGCGGTTTTGGCTAGCATCAGAACATGTGATTGGTTTACGTAACCGTTTTCTCCTGTCGGATCTTGAGCTATGGATTCGACACCCCGATGATCAACAATGCCGAAAATACCTCCAGGTTTGAGCATTGCATAAATAGAATGAAAATATTCCTGGGCAGGAAAATCATAAATCATAAACCCATGAGCCCTAAAGACTAACACTCGATCCGCAGATTGATTTGAAACTATATTTACAAAGGGTGATTCATCGGCATCAGCCCTTACTGGGATATAAGTTCCATCACCGTTGATATACGGATCTAAAATGCTTCGATACCAACCACCTTGTCCTCCTGGCCATATTTCGACGACGGTAAGGTCTGGTGTGATCTCAAAGAAGTCCAAAGTTTCCAAAGGATGGCGATATTGGTTTCGATTTCGTAAACTCGCAGAACGGTTAGGGCTATCAATTAATTCTTGTAAGCGCGATCTATTTTCTTCGCTTAAATTAGCCGATTGAGCAGCTGCCCCAAAGTAATATCCAATTAGTATTAGGTAGCAGAGAGTATGTAAAAAGGTTTTTGGATTTTCCATTATCGAGTCCATAGATGGCTTCATTTTTCGCACTTTGCTTTAAGTGTTCTCTTTCAGAGAGTTTATTTGCTTCAAGGCAGCCTATTTGCCATTAGCAGATTCATCTTCCAAGACGTTCTGTTCCATGGTTTCGGCCGGCGTATCAGAGCCGGGCTTGCCAACTCGTCTAGCAGGGACGCCTACCACTGTGGTATGAGCAGCCACGTCGTTAAGTACAACGCTGCCGGCTCCAATTTTTGCACCTTCTCCTATTTCAATATTGCCTAGTACTTTTGCACCGGCTGAAATCAATACCCCTGAGCGAATTTTTGGATGACGGTCCCCTTGCTCATTTCCGGTTCCGCCGAGGGTAACCCCCTGTAAAATGGATACATTGTCTTCAATCACTGAAGTCTCGCCGATAACAATTCCGGTTGCATGATCGAACATTATACCTCGACCGATAACGCAGGCAGGATGAATATCCACTGAGAAGACTTCAGAATTACGACTTTGTATGAAGCGTGCTAATTCTGCGCGATCATTTTTCCATAAAAAATTTGCTAGTCGATGCACCTGAATCGATTGAAATCCTTTTAGATGCAAGATGACCGACAGATAAGTGCAGATCGAAGGATCTCGTGTGAATACTGCTTTTATATCGTAGATTGCGTTTTTAACCATCTCCGGCGATTCTGCTAAAGCATTATCGAAAAGCTCTCGAACTGTCACGACAGGCATTACATCGTCGGATAACTTAGTTGCCAGTATAAAACTTAAGGCTGATTCTAAAGAGTCATGATTCAACACACAGGCATAGACATAACTGGCGAGCAGTGGCTCTTGTTGAATTACATCTTGTGCTTCTTTCTTAAGTTCTTGCCAAATTTCATCAGCCATGCCGAAAATTCCGGTGAATATTGGAAAAATCGATTATACGGTCTGTCTGTTTTGATACAACAGGGGAAGGCAACTTCTAACTTGTAAATAAGATCTATTGAAGAGGTTTCTTTATTGGCTGGGCTTAGCATCATTTTCAGCGTTTTAAAGGTGTTTTTCATCTACGACTAGTTTGCCTTTTACGGAGGCAACTACTCTGACCTTCTTCCGAAGACATAACCAGCGCTTCGGTGGTTAGTATTGGGATTTCATTGCGAGAAAAATTCGTAATGCAAAGACGGTACTAAATTCAATTTGCAGCTATCTCGCAGCATTAAATTTTAGCGATTCATGCTCTTATAAACTATCTACTACTGTGCCAATTTGATTCAATTAATATTATCAATTTCAACACTTTAGTATTGATTCATGTAATTTTAATAGTTTTCCTCTGTATATGTCTTAGGTTTCGGATTAAGCTTTAGTAATCTAGGACAAAAGCGGAAATGCTCGATTCTGATGATTAACCAACTCAAACACGCTGTGCTCATGCAAGGACTCTCCATCTTTGTATTGATTGGATTAAACGCCTCAAATGCCCAGGAGATTGATCAATTCCAGCATTGGTTAGAATTAGCCTCTGCGGACCAAACTTATGCTGACCTTGCAGATGAAATTGGCCGAACTGAAGCTTTCCGCGTATTTCTCGGGGAGGGATCGATAGTGTTTCGAGAAAGCGGGCCAGTAGATGCTCTAGAGGAGTATCGTACTGCTGATTTTGCGCAAAATGAACTCACGTGGGAATCACATTATATCGATGTTTCAAGAGATGGGGACCTAGGTCTCACGGCTGGGCCATTTGAGCTTGCAGATCAAACATTGGGCGACGACCAATATTCCTTTGGACATTTGGTATCAGTGTGGAAGAAAAACAATGGCCGGTGGGAATTAATGGCGGACATGGCTGCTGGTATACCAGGGTTTCTTAGTTTGAGTGTCGAACCAGATTTTGGAGATACGCGACCGGTGTTGGATGAAACCGCGCATCCTGTGATGGCTGAAGTTGAGGATAACACCATGCAGAGTTTAATCGATGCAGACAATTTGTTCGGTCTCTCAATTAATTTCCGAGGCGGACAAAGAGCACTTTTGCGTTATGGTCTCGAAAATACTCGTGTCTATTTGCCTGGAATGGCTCCGGCGATTGGGGCTGGAGCAGCGAGCTCAGTTTATGGTACCTATCTAGATAATGAGCTGAGTACCACAAACCCTATTAGTCTCACTCATATGGGAGGGTTTCTATCTACGTCAAAAGAACTTGGTTATACCTACGGCATTATGGAAACAGTCACCGGAGAGCTCTCGGAAATAATAGAGTTAGATGGCGGATTTCACACGAGTTATTTGCGGCAATGGCGCTTCAGTGATAACAATGAATGGCGGATCGCTGTGGAAGTACTAAGTCCACTTGATTAGTTTTCAAAATATACCGTTCTTTTCCCATAACGTGTCCTGGTTCCTTGTTTGTTGACCAAATCAATTGCCAATTCTGAAGCTCCTTCTGAGAATTGAGAGCTGTCAAGCGACAAAGTGAAACCTAAACCTGGGGTATTGGGGTCAGTGCTTACGGACATGACATTCACTACATCTGGCCTCGAGATTCCATATTGTGCGCTTGCAATAATGGTGTCATCAATAATTAGATCTACTTGATCGATACCGATATCTTCATTAAAAGCCCATCCGCTGACCGTGACTACACCATTCAATATTTGATTCGCCGGCGGGTAGTCAATCCAGGCCTGTGCGGGGAATGGGCAAGGGCTCGCCCTATAGTCCGCACGATTATTAATGCTCACTAAGCTGTTAGCTTTGTAGAAGGAAAACACCTTATCTCCATTAAAGAGTGAAAGTTGGTCAAGATGCGATAGATTGTCTATATAATGACACATGACTTCTAATAATTTCTTTTTTTCAGGTATTGTTAAAGCGCTATCCTCATTAATATAGAGAACTGCTCTATCGTTAATTTCTGCAAGTCCTTTTTCATCTCGTCCCCATAGTTCATACTGAGCTATTCTTCCGTCTCTCACCGCCTTGTCACGATCTAGTGTGTAAGTCTCAGTAGAAATCCCCGCAAATTCTAATTGCGCCGCAGTGTAATAATTATCTGTAACGATAATCGGAGGACTGAAAGGAAAGTTGGAATTTAGAATTGCTGCTGTATGGGCAGAAAAGGATTTCCATCCAGCCATCTTATTTGATAGTACGCCAGTGCCTAGGATTGACTGAAGAGGTTGCTGAAACGCCTGGGATCCCACACCCAGAAACGCGATCAATGTGCCCAGGAACCCAATAGCAGGAATCATTGCCGTAAGGCGAAATGCAGCTAATTTGCTCCAACGCTCGGCAGCCCATTGATGAAACTTTCTCAATGCCAAGGGAGCGAAAACAACCAATGGCATATAACCAGAAAGAGGCCAATGTATACTGGTGCTAGTGACATCAGTCCAGGGTGCTAATAAAAAATATACTAATAGATTTGTTAATGAAACGCTTAAAAGTAATGCAGCGCTGAAATTGCCAGATCGTGATTCTTTATAAAGTAATAACAGTGTAAAAAGAAATAAGAAATAAAGAGGGGGAGAGGTTAATCCTGCTTGTTTAAAAAAATGGAGGAGCCCCGTTAATTGAAATTCCCAAGGGTGGCGATCGACAAGATAAAAATTAGCACTACTAAGTTCATTGCTTAAGTTAAACCATAAAATAGGAGTCAGGCCAATACTGGCTATAGCTATTGCTAACCATAACCTCGGGTTTGTCCACTGTGATCTGGCAGGGCTAAAAATACATAGAAACAAAATTGCAGCAGACGGATAGAGAAAGAATCGGTAATGTGTACACAGCCCAAAGGCCACAAAGACTCCAGTTGCGATCCAATATTTCAAATTATTTGTACGCAAGGCCCTGTCGAAGAAGCCAACCGACAGAACACCAAAGATTAATAGCGGAACATCCGGGACCGCAAGTAGCCCTAGGAAACCTGCTAAAGGCACACACAAGCAGATACCAGCTGATTCTAAGGCCTGTTGTCTGTTGGTTATTGGCAGTGACAACCAATACACTAGTAAGGGTAGGGCGCTGCCTAAGACGATAAATGGTAGGCGAGCAGTAAAAGGGTTACCTCCGTCAAGTATAGCGCCAAGGCCAACTAAGAAGGATGTCATAAAAGGAAGGTCGCTATAAGCGAGCGCAGGATAGGCGGATGCCTGCCAGTAAAATACTTCGTCACTGTACAAGTCAAGCGCCGCTGCGAAAAATAACTTAAGCAGCAATACTGCAATGAACCCAGCGAGGAACAGTTTGAAGACTGGTTGTTTCATTCCCAGTTCACTCGAGCCTGACAAGATTTTGCTCCAATTAAAGTTGGACAGCCTGAATAAGGTTCTTAGGCACCATCTTACTGGATAATCTCTTCAAGTTAAGAATAAACACCGCCAATATTGCCAGCATGGCCGCAATCCAAATTGAGGAGAAGAGTGGATTAACGTTAAAAGTGCCTATCTGATAAATCACTGTCGCGGTTATGTAGGCCAGACCCGTGCACCAGCTAAATATCAACAGAGTCCAACGCCAACCAGCCTCTTTGTTAACTGCGCCTAACACTGCAACACAGGGTGCATACAAGAGTATAAATACCAAATAACAGAATGCAGCGAAGGGTCCTGAAAATAAGCCGGCCATATTAGTAAGGGTACTTCCGTTTACTTCCTGTTCTTCAGCAACAGCTGCCGTATCTGACACATCGCCGATTGAGATGCCTAATGGGTCAGTTAATGCTCCTCCTAATGAGACAAGTTCAGCACCTATGGAAGAGAGCGCCTCGCCTGTAGCTGCAATTAGGTCTGGCGGGTCTCCGTTCCCAGCGGACCTAGCTGGCTCGCTGTAGAGTGCGTCGAGTGTCCCGACGATTGCTTCTTTGGCAAACATGCCAGTGAATAGACCTACAGTAGCAGGCCAATTCTCTTCTTCAATGCCTAAAGGTGCAAATGCTGGCGTAATAGACTTACCAATAAAGCTTAATACGGAATTTTCAGAATCTTCGTTATTGAAGCTGCCATTTGTGCCGATTGAATTTAAAAAGCTTAAGGCAATCACGACAATAACGATGGTTTTACCCGCCCGAAAAATAAACCCTTTTAAGCGAAACCAGGTGGTGAGCAAAATATTTCGTGGGATTGGAATGTGGTAGGCAGGCATTTCTTGAAACGAAGGAGTAATTTCATCCGTAAACAACTGCTTTCGAAAAATCCAGCCGGTAAAAACAGCTAAGCCTATGCCTAACAAATACAAGGCAAATACAATATTTTGTCCGTTTTGTTGAAAGAACGCAGCCGCGAATAGTGCGTAAACTGTTAACCTTGCGCCACAGCTCATAAAGGGAGCCATGGAGATAGTCATCAAGCGATCACTATCTCGACCCAAGGTGCGAGCTGCCATGACTGCAGGTACATTGCACCCAAAGCCAACAATTAAAGGTACAAATGCGTTACCTGGCAAACCAATGCCGCTCATTAATCGATCGATAACGAATGCTGCGCGGGACATGTAGCCAGAATCCTCAAGAAAAGATAGGCATAAATAAAGAAATCCGATAACGGGGATAAAAGTAGCAACTAAAGTTATCCCGCCACCGACACCTTGAGCCAGCAAAGTTATAATTATGTCAGGCGCAGAAACTTGCTCCAGTAACCAAGTAACTCCGTCCACTAAAACCGCAGCAAACAAAATATCGAAAAAATCGATAAATACTGCCCCTAGATTTACCGCAAAGGTAAACATGATATAAATCATCAATAGAAAGAAAGGTACACCGAGCCAACGATTTAGTACTACTGCGTCAATTTGTTCAGATAAGCTGTGTCTTGTTGGACTAACTTCAACAACGCCATTAACTAGTTGCCGGGACTGATGATAGCGCTGCAATATTTTGTCATCGGTTTTTGAAGCATGCTCTGCCCGTAATTCGCCAATTCCTTTACTAGGTTCAATGGAGACTTCTTCTAGCGCAGCTTTTAAGGCGTCAATACCTTTTTTCTGCGAGGCAATAAGAGAGATTATGGGAATTTGTAACTGGCTCTCAAGTAAATGCGGGCTGATATTCAGCCCTTGTTGCTTCGCAACGTCCAGCATATTAACTGCGACAATCATTGGAATCGATTTTTCCATGAGCTGTTGTGTCAGTACTAAATTCCTTTCCAAATTAGTCGCGTCGATGATATTGATTATGAGTTCAATGTCGCCTTGCTCGAGAAACTCGAAGGCGATTTCTTCGTCAACGCCTTTATAATCCTGCTCGAGTGAATAAATTCCAGGTAAGTCAACTAATTCGACTACTTCACCTCCGATTGAGAAGTAGCCAAACTTCTTTTCCACAGTAACTCCAGGCCAATTGCCTACTTTTTGATTGGCACCGGTAAGAACATTAAAGAGTGTCGTCTTACCGCAGTTCGGATTACCAATAAGGGCTATTTTTCGCATGGGTTTATCGAATCTCAACCTGAATTATATTGGCTTCGGCTTTACGTATACTAATGAAGCTTCCCCCGACCTTAACCTGCATTGGGTCTCCAAGGGGTGCGAAACGCAAAATTTCGAGCGTCGAACCAGGAATAACACCCAGGGAATATAACCTACTTCTCAGCTCAGCAGGTTCGGAAGCTATTTCTAGCACGATGCAGCGGTCGCCACTAACGGTGGTGGATAAAAGAGTTTGACTCATATTGATAGATAAAACTATTTAAATTCAGAATCTTACAGCGGAATGCCCAGCTAATTATTAGCCCGGTAACCTAACAGATCTGAATCTACTTGACAATCATTCTCATTTAGATTTAAAGTATTAAAGCTAAGGAACATATACTATGTACGTTTGTATTTGCCGACAAGTTACTGATCACCAAATTCGAGATATCTGTCGAGGTGGTTCGAGTAATTTCACTGACATTCAGGCCCAAACTGGTATTGCCAGTGAGTGCGGTAAATGCGGAAAACTTGCTCAGACTATCGTTAAAGAATTCAGTAAATCTGGCGCTGACTCCAGCGCTGGATAATTTCTCTCTCGTTTTATTGCTTTCAGTATCCACTGTTTTGCCCCCGCGTGCCCGTTTAAATCGAAGTGGTATTGCTTATCATTTAGATTTATTATAAATATCAATGACTTACGTGGTATTCCCTTGACATCTTACTAACAAAGAGCGAACCTTTGTCAAACTAATTGATGTGGAAAATAAAATGCAAGCTGACCATAAAGTTATCGAATATCTCAATAAAGCTCTCGGGAATGAACTAGTTGCTATTAACCAATATTTTCTTCATTCCCGTATTTATGAAGATTGGGGTCTGGTTAAACTCGCCGAGAAAGAATACGAAGAATCAATCGATGAGATGAAACACGCCGATGAACTCACCAAGCGCATCTTATTTCTAGAGGGGCTGCCTAATTTGCAGGATCTAGGGAAGCTTTTTATCGGGGAAAATACTAAAGAGATGCTCGAATGCGATTTACAGTTGGAGCATATAGCGTGTCCCGATTTAAAAGAAGCCATCGCTTATTGTGAATCTGTTGCTGATTTCACGAGCCGCAATTTACTCTCTTCAATATTGGATAGCGAAGAAGAACACATAGATTGGTTGGAAACTCAGCTTTCTCTGATCGACAAAGTTGGGCTAGAAAACTATCAGCAGTCAATGATGTAACTATAATAACTAGTGATATGGTGTCAGCTTACTATGCTAGTTTCCGCTGACCCAAGCTATACAATCCTCTCCTCTTGACGATACCTTTAATAAGTCTTTTTAAAAAGATCTATATTATTGCCTAAATTTATTGGGTTCCGGACACTCATCGAGTAGTGCTCTATGCATGCGTGTATCGATTTAGGATCAAACAGTTTTCATTTGCTGATAGGTGAATGGGAAGACGGTCGCATACAAATTATTGAGCGCTTGAGTGAAAAGGTACAACTTGGTGAAAATGTGAATATCAGCGGCTATATCGCTCCTGAAAATTTTGAGCGGGGGCAGTCTTGCTTGCGCAAATTTAAGCTTCTAATGAAACAATATCCAGTAAAAAGATACTGGGCCCTCGGCACTAATACCTTTCGTGTAGCTAATAACGCAGAAGAATTCATTCAGGCAGCAAAAGGGAAAGGTATCGATATCTCGGTTATTAGTGGAGCGCAAGAGGCGGGTTTAATTTATGCGGGAGTAATAACGGCATTGCCCCTTTCAGAACGCCGCAGATTAATAATTGATATTGGTGGGGGCAGCACGGAAATCATTGTTGGTCAAAAACATGACCGTGTGCTTACAGAGTCATTGACCATAGGAAGTGTGAGTTGGCGTGACCGTTTTTTTAACAGTGCTCATCAGGAAAGTGGATTTATATTGGAGCATATGGATTTGGGGGTTGCGGCCGCAAAACAAATTTTTAAGTCAATTTCTCTCAGCATAGAGAGGGCTGGATGGGATGAAGCGTATGCGTCTTCTGGTACCGTAAAGATGCTAACCTTTATCTGTGAAGCCCACGGTTATGGCGAGAACCAGATTCAATTGACTGCGCTCCATAACCTTAAAGGTAAAATTGCTGAATGCATTGCTGATGGGTCGAATCTTGCTGGATTGAAACAACGTCGCAGAGACCTTTTGCTGCCTGGTTGGTGTATTTTGGTTGGCCTAATGGAATCTTATAAAGTCGAAACTATAAATTTTAGTGCTACCGCATTGCGGGAAGGCATGCTGGACTTTATGGTGAAGAATGAGAAAACTTTGCAGGCACTGGAATCTAGCCAATTGCCTGAAGTTAGCTTTGCAAAAGGCTAAAACGGTCGGCTAAGTCTGGGCAAGTTTGTTTAGAAGCTCGTTTTGTGCATCTAGTTGGTCATTCTCCTGCCGCAAGCGCTCAACGTATTTTCCTTTGGAATTAAGCTCCCAGGTTTGTGTTGGAGACTCGAGATACACCTTCAACTCTTCTATGATGCGATTAGCATGCTTTTTCTTTAATATTGGAAAGCAAACTTCAATTCTGTTTGAAAGATTTCTTTCCATCAGATCCGCAGATGAACAATAAACTGAATGTTCAGCATTTAAAAAATGATAAACTCGCGAGTGCTCTAAAAATCTGCCCACTACTGAAATCACTCTAATGTTATCACTTACACCGGCGATGCCCGGTTTCAAACAACATGTGCCCCGAACGATCAGGTCAATCTGTACGCCAGCTAGAGATGCTTCGTAGAACTCTTTGATTACTGCAGGATCTGTCAGTGCGTTCATTTTGCCAATAATTCTGGCGGGTTTGCCTTCTAAGGCAATCGCTTTTTCTTGTTGTATTAATTTAATGATAGCTTTGCGCAAATTAAACGGCGCGTGGACCAATAATTTTGGATGTAACTTTTTGCCCATACCAGTAATTTGCTGAAAAACTTTATGTACATCGGTACAAAGAGCTTCGTTAGCGGTTAGGAGGCTGTAGTCGGTATACAGCAGGGAATTTTTTCGATGATAATTACCAGTTCCCAAGTGCGCGTAGCGAATTAACTGGCTCCCCTCCCTACGTACGAACAGCAACATTTTTGCATGGGTCTTGTAGCCCATTACGCCGTAAACAACTACGGCGCCAGCTTCTTGCAATATGCTAGCAAAATTAATGTTTTCTTCTTCGTCGAAACGGGCACGTAGTTCTATCACTACGGTCACTTCCTTGCCATTAAGTGCTGCTTCTGCCAATGCTTCAACTAACTCTGATGACGCATTGGTACGATATAAAGTTTGTTTAATAGAGAGTACACAAGGATCTTTTGCGGCCTGCCTTACCCAATCGATTATCGGCGCAAATGACTCATAGGGGTGAAGTAATAGTCGATCTTCTTTTTCTACAGCTGCGAATATATCGCTATTTTCTTCCAATGCTTTCGGAGCAACCGGAGAGAATTTAGGAAACAGAAGTTCAGGGCGATCAATCATGCTGGTCACTGCCATTAATCGTTGCAGGTTCACGGGCCCATCGAGTCTAAAAAGTTCTTCATCCGAGAGACTGAAACGTTCAAGCAAGTAGTTGGTTAACGCCTCGGGGCATTCTTTTCCAACCTCGAGTTTCGTTGCAGCGCCAAAGCGGCGACTATGTAGCTCACCTTGTAAAGCACTGGCAACATCTTCCACTTCGACTTTTGACATTTCCAAATCAGAATTTCGAGTCACGCGAAATTGATGACACTCAGTAACCGACATGCCAGGGAAAAATTCATCAACATGGCAGTGAATAACAGAAGAAAGAAAAATGAAATTATCCCCACCGGAAATGATTTTTTCAGGAACTTTAATTAGCCTGGGTAAAGACCGAGGTGCGGGTACGATGGCGAGACCGCTTTCTCGACCAAAGGCATCTTTGCCATCTAAAGAAAGAATAAAGTTGAGGCTTTTATTCACTAATCTCGGAAACGGGTGGGCTGGGTCCAGTCCTAAGGGGCTTACAACAGGTAATACTTCTTCAAAAAAATATTGTTTTGTCCATTCCGTAAGCTCTTTATTCCATTTTGAGCGATGAATAAAGTGGATGTTCTCATCGGCTAAGGAGGGCAGCAGATCATCGTTTAGTATTCGATACTGTTCATCAAGTGCTAATCGAACTTGTTCATGAATTTCCCTTAAGATTTGTTCAGGATATTGGCCGTCGGCACCAGGGCGTTGTCGACCAAAATCCAATTGTTTTTTCAACCCAGCGACACGGATTTCATAAAATTCATCCAAATTTGAACTAAATATAAGAAGGAAGATCAAGCGCTCAATCAAGGGGTGGTTGCGGTGCTTCGCTTGTTCGAGGACCCGCAGGTTAAATTTTAAATAGCTAAGTTCGCGATTCTCGTAAAATTCGTGGCTGCTGAGATCTATTTCGGGTGTTTCAATGGCGCCCTGATCCGACCCAGCAGCTGAATTATCAATCACAACTTCCAAGGTGTTTTTTCTAGGTGTCTGACTCATAGCTATAGCAGTAAAAATCTAGTTTATAGATGCTCGGAATTTCGTTCCTAATCCTGTTATTTTCAGAACTAGGCCAAGGAGTCTAGCATATCGGACCGAGTTAGGCCTGTTTGATACTAAGCACTGGATCTAGTCTGGTTTGGTCATAAACTGTCACATTTTTGTAATATTTTCTGGGTATATTCCCTTGAAGCAAAATTCTAACTATCAAAGATCTACGCTTAAACAGGTAAATGCAATATTACAGCAAGGTGTCAGTTTGACTGACTTTAGTTGCTTTAAATCTTTCTTGTTAAACGACCACCGGTGTTATTTGCTATTTTTAATTTTGTTAGAGCCGTGTGATTCGGATTAATAGAAATACTAATTAGTAAAGTGTGGACGAATTCTTTTCCCCGATAGATGTATTTATTGGAACTATTTTATGAAGACAAGAAGTTTCTTTATTTTAGTTGGTATCAGTTTTTTCTCAGTCAATGTGACAGCTCAAGGCAACCCTCCAACTCTTGACTGGGGTGGCCGTATTCAGGCAGATGCTACTGCATTTGATAATGATGTATTTTCTTATGGCAATGGCGCGGAATTGCGGCGCGCGCGACTCTATGTAAGAGGCAATTTGTCCGATGATTGGGACTATAGGGTTCAGTACGATTTTGCGCCGGATGATCCAGAGTTGAAAGATGGTTATGTTCGTTACAATGGCTTCGAAAACACTCGAATTACGCTAGGAAGTTTTAAACAATTTTCAAGCCTAGAAGAAATAACTAGTTCTAATAATATTACCTTCACAGAGCGAGCTCTTGTTAATTCATTAGTTACGAGTAGGCGTTTAGGTGTGGGGATTCAACGCTGGAATGAACGTTATAGCGTTGGGGTTTCTACTTATACCCACGAAGCTAATAATCTTGTCCGCGGTAGCGGAGTGGCCAGCCGTTTTGTTTATAGACCGGAACTGGGAGATACACTTTTTCATTTGGGTGTAAACGTTGCCAGAGAACGAGATGATGATGACGTTGTGCGTATACGGGCGCGACCAGAATCGCATCAGGATGACCACAGAATCCTTAACACCGACAAAATTGCAGGTATTGATACCTATAACAAATTGGGTTTCGAGACAGCTTTTGTAAATGGCCGGTTTTCAGGTCAAGCGGAATATGTGCAGCAAAATTTAGAGCGCGATGTCGATTCTGACTTGAATTTTGAAGGTTACTACGCGTATGTAAGCTACTTTTTGACAAATGATTCTCGGCCTTACAGTAACACTGATGCAGCCTTTGGTACTGTTTCACCTTCCAGTCCAGGTGGAGCTTGGGAAGTGGCGGCAAGGGTAAGTCATTTGGACTTAAATAGTATCGATATCATGGGTGGCGCGGTAGATACCGTTACGTTTGGTGTAAATTACTACATGACTCGAAATCTTCGCTTCGCGGCTAATTATGTAATGACTGATTCTGATCATGTAGCTGGTGACGACGATCCAAACTCTCTCGTATTTAGACTTCGCTGGACTTTTTAGGAAAAAAATAGGTTGGCTATTGACTCTGAAACAGTTGCCTTAAATTTCTGTGCGTTGTGGTCAGTGATTGCTTTCAAGCACGAGGTTGTATTGGTCTTCGTCTTTATTCGATAATTGGCTGACCCTTGCGAGTGGGAGTTTGCAGATAAAAAGACTGCCTTTTCCAGTTTCGCTGGAGATTTCTAAATCTGCATCGTGTCGCATCAAAATATGCTTTACGATGGCAAGGCCTAATCCAGTGCCTCCAGTCTCTGATGAACGACTTATATCGACTCGATAAAAGCGTTCAGTTAAACGAGGCAAATGTTGCGGTTCAATACCAATACCATTGTCTTTAACAGAAATATCGAAAGATTCTTCGGACAATTTTGCAAATAATTCAATTTTGCCATAGTGAGGTGTGTATTTCGCTGCATTGACAACCAGGTTAGAAATTGTGCTATACAATTCGCTGCGTTTACCAGTAATAAGGACGGACTCATCACAATCAATTGAAAACTGATGAGATTTCTCAAGGAACATTTGCTGAGTATCGGCTTCTATTTCATTGATCAGTGTTGATATCTTAATTTTTTCTTGAAGCTTCGGAAGAGTCTTTGTTTCGAGTGCGCTGAGCACTAATAAATCCCGAACTACGTTCTCCATTCGATGGGCTTGCTGTTTCATCTGCAGCATTGGTTTCTCCCATTTAGGGTCCAAGTCTTTTATATTGTCAATGATGGTTTCGAGATATCCTTTAAATACCGTGATCGGAGTACTAAGTTCGTGGGAAACACTGCCCACAAAATCCTTGCGCATATTTTCAAGTCGTTGTATTTGAGTTACGTCTCTTGCGATTATTATACGTTCGCTCTCGCCGAATAATGCAATCTGGTATTCAATAATTTTTTGGGGATTGGTAGGGGACTCGATCTTAAGAGTTTCATCATATTTCTCGCTATAGAAATACTCATCAAATTGAGGATCGCTTATGAGGTATGTTATAGGTTGGTTGCGATCCTGAGGTTTTTTGAATCCTAATAACTTCTCACTGCTTGAATTCCACCAATCTAGATTGCCTTGTTTGTCAGTCATCATTACGGCCGCCTCTAGAACAGCTGATGATTCTTGTGTCTTACCTAATATTATTCCTAATAAGTAGCTTGATTTTTTTTCTTGCTTTTGGATTCGATAAATAATGTCAAAAATGTTTTCCCATAAACCAAAACTGTTCGGAGGGCCTATTTTATTTTCTGCGGAAGCATTTAATAGCCAATGATTTAGATTTCTTAGTTGGTAGAGGTTGACTATTGTAAGAGTCAGAAGTGTAAGCAGCCATATTAGTATAAGTTCGCCAATAAGGATACCTATCGCACTGGAGAACCCTAGAGCGACTAAGTAATATTTTAATTCTGTTCGCCAGCTATACACAGTAAACACTCAGGAAAATAATTAGAAAAGCACTATCTACTTAGGTGACTATTTTGCCTAACCAATGTTTGACATTGTAGACGTAAGCTCTCATTAGAGCTACCGCAGTTATATCAATCTATAGGCCTTTGCTTGAGATATAAACGGGAAATTTTAGTAATTTTGTTTGATGCTGCTAGGTTGCTCTAATTACGTGTCTAAGCTAATTAGCCTACTGCGGCGCCAATGCGAACTAAGATATTAAGCCTTATTTTCCCTGCTGGCAGGGTGGTAGAGGATTGTAATTATCACGAATAGCTTGCACAAATTATTTTATGACCTGTCCGCGATAGGCGAATTAGGATAGACTTCAGCGCCGGATTAATTAGAAATTTTGGGATTGAATATGAAGAATCAACGTGTAATCTTTGCGAAACGCCCTTTGGGTGAGCCGGGTGATGATTGTTTTCGCTTCGATGAGATCGATGTGCCTGAACTCGAAGAGAATCAGATTCTAGTAAGGGTCTGCTGGTTATCTCTTGATCCCTATATGAGAGGAAGAATGAATGATGGAAAATCCTATACAGATCCGATGCAGATCGGAGATTTAATGACAGGAGAGTCATCGGGCATTGTTGTCAAATCTACCTCTGATAAATTTGCTGTAGGAGATTACGTTGCAGTGCATAAGGGCTGGCAGTCTTATGTTGTCTGTGGAGCTGATGATCAGAGGTTGATGAAGATCGATATCACTAACGGTACACTATCAGCTCATTTAGGCGTTGTTGGAATGCCTGGACGCACTGCCTATTTCGGTTTGCTTGAAGTTGGTAAGCCTAAGGATGGTGAAACACTAGTAGTGGCTGCAGCTTCAGGAGCTGTGGGCTCTGCTGTAGGTCAGATCGCAAAAATTCTTGGACTTCGGGCGGTAGGAATCGCCGGTGGGCCAGAGAAGTGCCGCTACGTTACTGAAGAATTAGAATTTGACGCCTGCATCGATTACAAGACTGATAATTTTTCTAAAGAATTGAAAGCTGCTTGTCCAGATGGCGTAGATATTTATTTCGAAAACGTTGGTGGGGCAGTGACAAAAGAGGTAGCACAGCTACTTAATCCTGGTGCGAGAGTACCAATCTGCGGATATATCTCAAATTACAACGATGAAGATATTTCGAAGTCTGAATCACCGTTTCATATTTTGAAAAAACTTGATGAGGTTCCTGAGCACCGGTTTTTTGTAGTATTCGAATGGCTTGAGCGCTACCAAGAAGCGACACAACAATTGGGTCAGTGGGTTAGTGAAGGGCGCTTAAAATATCGAGAAAGCATTGGAGAAGGGCTAGAAAATGCCCCGGAACTATTTCGCGGCTTATTAAAAGGTAGGAATTTTGGCAAGCAATTAGTGAAAGTTGCGGAAGAAAGGTAATGACCAAAGTGGTTAATGAAAATTTTCAGATAGCGGACTTGTTTTCGCTCTCTGGCAAAACAGCATTAATAACTGGAGGAAGTAGCGGCCTGGGTTTGGTGATGGCGAAAGGGTTGTTGCAGAATGGTGCTAAAGTTGTAATTGCTTCACGCAAGAAAAAAAAATGTGACCTGGCCCTTAAAGAACTTAAAGCTTACGGAGAAGTGTATGCTTTTGCAGCGGATGTCACTCAGGCAGAGCCGCGAGAAAAGCTGCTTGAATTTGTAGATGCTAAGCTGAGCAGTCTAAGTATTTTGCTCAATAATGCAGGGGCGAATTGGGGTGCCTCTCTAGAAGATTATCCCGACGAAGGTTTCGCTAAGGTAATGGATATCAATCTCAATGCAGTATTTTCCTTAAGCCGAGATGCGGTTCCTCTCTTGAGTAAAGCGGCATCTGCTAAGGATCCAGCTCGAATCATTAACATAGGCTCTATGGATGGAATCCATGTTCCCATAGTTCAGCGCGTGCCAACTTTTGCTTACTCGGCAAGTAAAGCAGCTTTGCATCATTTGACCAAGGCAATGGCGGTCGAATTGGCATCCAAGCAGATTACGGTTAATGCGGTCGCTCCTGGCTTTTTTGAATCTCGCATGACTGACTACATTTTTGAACATTACCTTGATGACATCGAAGATGATTGCCCATTGCATCGTATCGGTCAGCCCCAGGAAATAGTTGGGATTGTTGCCTATTTAGCATCAAAAGCCGGATCCTATACCAATGGCGCGGTGATTCCCGTTGATGGAGGTACCAGTATTTCAAAAGGTCAGCGTGATTGGATGCCCTAGTCGGCCTTAGCTTTATTCGCCCTTCAGCACTTGTTCTTGCTGCAGGTGCTTGCTAATTTAACACTCCATTTCAAAAATTCTATAGGTTATAACGGTATTTCATTTCGGTGTTTTTGCTACAACTAACAATATTAAAGAAGCGAGACTAAGGGCAAAATAAGTATGAGTTTATTCAACCTCGAAGGTAAGGTTGCACTAATTACCGGGT
>Ga0206683_10000141_pt1 | contig 51260 bp, 44 predicted proteins | sample M280m12015metaG_FD_155483 | JGI IMG/M metagenome (GOLD analysis project Ga0206683, IMG submission 155483) | Ammonia-oxidizing marine archaeal communities from Monterey Bay, California, United States - M2 80m 12015 | ecosystem: Environmental > Aquatic > Marine > Intertidal zone | place: USA...
ATTCAGTGGGCCCTTTCAGACGCTACCCATTGACTCGCGGGCGACTCATAGGGGTTTCAATGGGTTAGCAATAGTCAATGCAGGCAAATCATTTATCTCAAGGTGTAACTAAAGCCACCCATGGTATTGGAACTCTTCTCGTCGATGGCGCTCGATGGAGCCGGTGCAAAAGTTAAAAAAAACTCAGATAAAAAGAAACTTAAAGAGGCTGAAGGCGATCCTGAAAAATATAACCAGATAGTTGAAAACATAGAACAAAGAAAGAAAAATGGAGATAAATTCACTCTATATTTGTGTGGAATTGGTCTTCTTGTCTTAATCGCTTTTTATTGAAATTATCCCTTTGATAACCCTTCGGCTCGTACGGGTAGATGGGTAGGGATTATGATGTCGTTTACTCTTCTTCATCACTTGCAAAGGGAAACTTCCCAGAAGCCCAAAGCCAGATGAAATACAAAATCAGAATCGACCAAGGAATAGCCACGGCGACAATTTGACCAAAATACTCCAGTGAAATGAAATAAAGTAATGGCTGCATAATAGCTACAAGGAGCCAGAATGGAGTGATTTTTCCTTGTCCCATGGAACGACTCTCAAATGTTTCGAAAATAAATGATTGGGTGGCATTACCCTTGCTTATGCCCGCATAATAGAGGGTCTAATCAGAACCGAAGGAGATTACATTCTATGAAAGAGGAGTGTTATTTTCACCTCTTGCCGCGTTGAAGAATGTCCAATCACTGAACCAAGTTACTTATGTCTGGCACATCGATGGACCCTGTTCATGGACCGAACAGTGGACCTAACAATCGCTGCGCTGATCTTTTTGGCAGGCACAGCAGGCCTCGTTTCCGGTGAGGACATCGGAAGCGTTGAAACAACGAATGACATAGATGGTGAGTCAGTTGAGGCTGCCCTCATCGACGCGCGTTCCCTTCGTGGTGACGCTAACGACGACGGGAGCGTAGATATCGGCGACTTCATCGTAATGGTGCAGTATATCCTCGGTTATGGAGATGCACCTGTCTCGATGCAGGGTGCCGACATCAACGGCGACCACGCGGTAAACGTGCTCGATCTAGTGATGCTCGCAGATCACCTATGGGGTGGTCAGTGTGAGCGCTGCTAGTCAGCTAGCCGCTACTATACACTGAGACTTCTCTGGAAGAACTCAGTGCTGCAACCAAGCGCGTGTCTTCGCACCGTCCACTGACCTCTATTGTGGACTCCCAGGTTGGGGACGGCTGCGAAGGCCGCCAAACAATTCAACCTCTATCCAGCCACAGCGATAGAACGAGGTACATCACTGGATAAGCCATCGAAGCAATCACCAGTAGTCGAGGAGCGTCCGGGTATAGCATAGCGACGAGTAGAATTGATGCAATCCAAACAATGCCGCCACCGATGAAAAACCAGCGCAATCGGTCGAACCGATTCGGGTAGACAAAGCGGACTGGCATCACGCTCAGCGCGCTGAACGCCAATATCAGCAGGAGCACATACCACTCGCTGCCGGAGGGGGCTGCGACTACGACGTAGAAGGCGAAGACGTTCCAATAGGACGGAAAGCCGAGGAAGAAGCCTTCCTCGGTATCTTTGGACTCGGTGTTGGTGAACGCTAGGGCGCTCGCGACGAGTGGGACGGCTGCCCAAAGCGAGGCTGGGTCGGGAATCCATCCGGCGTGGATTAGAAGGACAACGGGGACGAAAGTGTAGTTGATGTAGTCGATGATGTCGTCGAGTCGTGCTCCATCAATCTGTGGCGCATGACGCTTGACATTGACCTTCCTAGCCAGCGGTCCGTCCACTGAATCAACCACCATCGCGAGGAACATCCAGAAGAAGGCCGTCCGGTAGTCCTCGACGAAAATCGCTTCCAACGAAAGTAGTGCCCAAAGCGCGCCGGACGCCGTGCCCAGATGTATGGACATGGCGAGTGCTCGCTGTTGCGGGCTGGTGGAATTGTCTAGGCTCATGGGCTTCTCGACTCCTACTCCTTGAGTCTTCGTAGGTCCACCATATGGCATCCCCTAAAATATATTCAGGGATGGAACCAGAAAGCTAGTCCCAGCACAGCATAGGCTCCCAACAGCATAGCCCCTTCGAGCCAGTTGCTCTTGCCGTCTGCTGCGATGGCGTTGACAATCAACACAGCGAGGAAGGCAGCGACCGTCTCCAGAGTACCGAACTCGAAGGTCAGTCCGACCCCTAGCATCCAGGCGAAGACCACCATCAAGGGAGCCACGAACACAGCGATTTGGGTGCTCGAGCCGATTGCTATGGCGAACGAGAGGTCCATCTTGTCCTTGCCTGCCACAGTCACAGCGGTGAAGTGCTCGGCAGCGTTACCGAACAGAGGCACCAAGATTACTCCAATGAACAGATGTGAAAGGCCGACCTCGCTGGCCGCCTCCTCCAACGAGTGCACAAGAATCTCGGCCATCCAAGAGACAAACAGTGTCGCGACTACAAGCAGGATTACCGAATCGCGCTTGGTCATCTTCGGCTCCTCATCGTGAGAGCCATCGGTGGCGAATAAATCGGAGTGCGTTCCCAATTGGAATAACAAGAAAAGGATGTACATCCCGAGAAGGATTATTGCGGCTGCCCTCGACAGGCTTTCCACTCCCTCTGTTCCCTCATCACCTCCCACGGTGAGGTGATACACTGTTGGTACGACTAGGGTGATGACGGCGAGAAGAAGGAGTGAACTGTTTGCAACGAACTGCGTCTCATTAAACGTCTGAACCTTGTGATGTATCCCTCCCCAGACGAATGCTAGGCCCATCACCAACAGGAGATTTCCAAGGATACTGCCTATCAGACTGGCTTGTACGATGTGCACCATGACTGTTGCAGTCTCACTGCCCGCGCCAGCCTTGTAGGCTGCCCAGATTGCGAAAGCCGCGATGATTAGCTCTGCGGCGTTTCCGAAGGTGGCGTTGAGGAGTCCTCCTATGGAATCCGAAGTCCGCAAGGCAATCTCCTCAGTGGCATGGCCCATCAGGAGGGCGAGCGGCATTATAGCAACCATAGAGGCAAAGAAGGCTGCTGTCTGATCATGTGACACGTAGGCGAAGTAGAATGTAATGGGCACGGCTAAGAGAAGTAAATTCAATTTAGAATAACGAGGATCCATCGCTTTAATCCAGTTGATTTCGCCCTCGGCCATGTCTCTCAGACCTTGCGCGGCCCCGAGGGATGGTCAATATTGCGCCGGCGACACGTAGTGTTCATGGCTTCTTGACCAGCCGGCCGGAATGTGAGTGATGGTTTTCGACTAGCGCTGAGCGGTACACCTGGGACTGGCAAGAGCACGGTAGCGCAGATGCTCTCCGATGGCGGATGCGTTGTAGTTTCAGTAGAATCGCTAGCCGAGCAGAACAGTTTGTTAGGTGAGGTCGATCCAGCCGACGGGGCGAAGGTCATCGACACCGACGCATTGCATGATGCGCTCGTTCCTGAGTGGAAATCTCCTCCTGACGGGGCCGTAGTGGTGGACGGTCACCTCTCCCATCACCTGCCTTGCGATGCGGTGGCCGTACTGCGCTGCTCGCCCGAGATTCTAGAATCCAGACTCACAGGTAGGGGGTACACGGCCGAGAAGGTGCAGGCAAATTGCGAGTGGGAGTTGCTAGGGGGGGCTTGGAACGAGCGCGAGGGCAATGCCCCCTGGTGTGAGTTCGATACTTCGCATGGCAGCGTCGACTCAGTCGTCGCCTCGCTTTCCGACTGGATAGCAGATGGTTTCAAGCCGGCTAGCCCGGGCTCGTTAATCGACTGGGTAGCCAGCATGGAGGGGTGACGATGTTTGAGAGGATGAGGGGAATCTGGACCAAGGCAATTGAACCGCTGGTCCTGAAAATGGGGAATCTTGACCCTAGTGTCCTGACTTGGACCAGTCTAATCCTCGCTCTCGGCGCCTTCTGGCTGATTTCGGAGGCTGCCCTCGACAATAACGGTGCAATCATGATTGGGGTCTCCGTCCTGCTGATACTGCTGGCTGGTGTGCTCGACGCGCTCGACGGTGCTCTGGCCCGTCATCAGGGAGTGGCTGGACCGTACGGAGACTTCCTCGACCACACCATCGACAGGGTTGTCGACGTGGGTCTACTCATTGCGATAGGGATGAACGCGACCTTTGTCAGCGATCCGAGCTCGGGGGCTGTGGCAGCAGTGCTGACCTTGTTTGGCTCCTACATGGGGACTCAGGCCCAATCGGTAGGACTCGACAGAATCTACGGCGGCTTCGGCCGCGCCGACCGCATGGTACTGACGGTGGCCTGCTTGGTCGCCGCTTCTTGGCAAGCTTACTCTGGAGGAGCCGGTATTGATCTCTCTGACACAGGCTACGCCAGCTGTATCATGCTGGGCAATAACAACCTCAACGGCATGACGGTCACTCTCGCCATCTCCGCTTGGGGAGGGGTATACACATTCCTCTCTCGCTTCGTCAGTACACGGAACCAGTTGCTGGGATAGTGGCCTTGTAGCAGCCCCGATGAAACACGCCTTGCCCGCCGAAGGCGGGGGGTAACGGTTATCCTCTCTACGACTCGCCTCGGCCTCATGGACTTCATCGTCGAGAGGGCTCTGGCTGACAGAGATGACAATGTCGCACCTCACGACCTGAGCGACAAAAAGAACGATGCGGAACTGAAGAGTCTGCTCAAATCACTGCAGCCTAAGATACGTGTGTTCGGCTGTGGAGGATGCGGTTCCAACACCGTGGCGAGGCTAGAACTTGAAGGTGTGTTTGACGGGACATATGTCAGAGGGTTGGCGGTGAACACCGACGCCCAACACCTGTTGAGAGTCAATGTCCGGGACAAGGTGCTGATTGGGCGCTCTGCCAGAGGCAGAGGCGCCGGCGGTGACCCAGAAAAGGGAGAGCAAGCCGCATTCGAATCTGAGCGCGCACTCAAGACGGAGATCGAAGACTGCGATCTTGCATTCATCACAGCGGGACTGGGAGGTGGCACTGGGACAGGGAGTGCGCATGTAGTTGCTCGACTGGCCAAATCGGTCGGAGCTCTGACCATCGCTGTGGTGAGTTCCCCCTTCATGTCGGAGGGGGCTCTGCGGAAGCAGAATGCAGAATGGGGCTTGGAAAGACTGCGAGAGGTGTGCGACACAGTGGTCGTACTGCCCAACGAGCGTCTTCTCGAGGTTGAGGGGGTTCGTGACCTTCCGCTCGACGCTGCATTCCGCGTCGCAGACGAATTGTTGATGAGGAGTATTTCAGGGGTTTCCGAGATGCTTTCAAAGGAGGGTGTCGTCAACCTCGACTTCCAGGACCTGCGCTCCGTGATGGCAGGGGATGATGGCGGAGGAGTGGCGGTCATCGGACTCGGTGAGGCTCACGGCGAGGGCAAGGCTGAGAGGGCCACCGAAGAGGCTCTAGAATCACCCCTGCTCGACATAGACATTTCCGATGCCCGCGGAGCGCTGGTAAATGTGGTCGGCGGGCCTACTCTGTCACTTGGGGATGCCGAGCAGTGCGCCAAACTGATTCGCGAAAAGGTGAATCCCTATGCTCGAATCATCTGGGGCGCTACTACTGATGAGACCATGGGGGACAATATCAGGGTCCTGCTCGTGTTAACTGGCGTGAAGAGCGAGCAGATAGACGGAGCTTCGCGACACACTCAGATACGCAACCTCAGGGACCGTACCGTTGAGTTCGTGAATTGATTTTTACTCTGATTTTATTTCGAGCCCCTTAGGGCTCGCCCGGCGTGCTTAAATGGAGTCTGTCGGTCGCCGGGTCGCTTCGAGGATTAGTGATGGCTATCGAGAGTTCCAATGTGGGCCCCATCGAGGAGACTGTTCAGAGTTGGCAGGACGATATTGAAGGGCGTGTTCGTAGCCTTCAAACCGGCCCCTACGCCCGCATCCTGAAGATGGCGAGGAAGCCATCCAAGCAGGAATTTCGCCAGACCATAATCGTCTGTGGCATTGGGATGTTCATCCTCGGCGCAATCGGATTCGTGATGCTGTGGCTGATGGATAGTGCCTTCCCGTCCTTCTTCAATTGGCTAACCGAGTGAGGTTAAAAAAATGTCAGATACGTTCACAGTCTACATTCGAAACGGAGAGAGAGTGCTGCTCATGCAGCGCGCTGATGGACTCGCAGACGACGCTCTTCCTGGCGCCTGGGATGGTATCTACGGCATCGGTGACCCCGAGGACCTAGATACAGTGGTGGCTCGGATAACTGAGGTCACCGGTATCGAGGCTGACAACTTACAATACGTGCGCTCGGGAGGCGCGCGCGGCCTAGCCTATGAGAACCGACTCAACGAAGTCACACCACTTCTCTTCATCAGCTCGGTCGAGGAGGTCGATGCTCGTGGCCTGTACAAGGGCTATGAGTGGGTTGACCCGGGAACCATTCAGGAGAGAGAGTACTCCACCCCCCAACTGCGCGAGATGTACGGTGACGTCGCTTCCTATCTCTACATCCTCAAGACCTCCATTGGTCAAGAGCAAAACGTGGCTAGGGAGGTCCGAGCCAGGCTCTCCGGTACTGGTTCGCTCGAGGACATCCAAGACGAGATCTTTGGCGTCCTCAGCCCTCACTTCATGCGTGGCTACATCTTCGTCGAAGCCTCGGCCCTACATCACGTCGAGAAGCTTATCGGACGAGTCGGTGTCTCCACAACGCCGATGAAGAACTGTCGCAAAGTACTCGGTGGGGAGTCGCCGTTGGGCGACGTGCTTCCCTATCTTGAGCCCAAGGCGGCGACTGCCGGCATTGAAGAGGGTAGCATCGTGGAGATTCACGGCGGCGCTTTCCGAGGTCAAGCGGCCCGTGTGACCCGTGTGACAGAGTCGAAAGAAGAGGTCACCGTCGAACTCTTCGAGGCAGCAGTGCCGGTGGCCCTCACAGTGCGCGCTGACCAAGTTAGAGTCACCCAACGCGTTGAGTAGTGCTGGAGGCCCGCCCTACGGGCGTTGCATCACTATCAAATAGGGAAAGCAGGTCGGCGGGGCGCACTAACAGGAGGCTATAACAGATGTCTGCACGTAATGAAACGCCGCACAAGGTGATTCAGATGCTCGGACAGAAGAAGTGCAACGGCTCCTGGGAGGAGTCTTCTGAGAACCTGACTATGGATCAGGTCAAGAAGCTGGCAGAGGACCAGAAGGACCGGCTCACGGGCGCCAATCTGTACGCCCGCAGCCGTGAGATTATGGGTACTTGTGTCTCTATGAGAGTGAATGTCGAGGGTATGGCACCGAAGGATGCTTTGCAAGCGATGAGTGAGGGTAGGTTTAGCGAACATTTCAGTTGAGAATCACGAATTGCGGGAGAGGGTGACCTCGTTGACCGCGGAGGTGGGAAAAAATGCAGGAAAATATTCAGAGCGCGATTCAACAGGCTCTCGATGAGTCGCCAGAGCGCAAGTTCGTCGAGTCAGTTGAGATGGCTTTCACCCTCAGGGACGTAGATCTGAAGAATCCAACGAACAGGATCCAAGAAGAGGTTCGCCTGCCCACTGGAAGGGGCAAGCCGATACGCATCACGATGTTTGCTGGTGGTGAGATGGCCACCAAGGCCAAGGCCGCCGGAATTGATGTCATAGATCCATCCACCATTGAGGATCTAGGTGGCAACCGGCAACAAGCCCGCAAGATGGCCAACAAGAGTGACTTCTTCCTGTCCGAGATACCTCACATGGGGACCGTTGGACGATTCCTCGGTGTCGTACTAGGGCCGCGTGGCAAGATGCCTCGCCCAGTCCCTCCTAATCTGGACCCTGGAATGATTGCCGCAGGACTCAAGGATACTGCGATTGTCAGGTCACGAGATCGTATCACCTTCCACACCGCAATGGGCTCGCGTGAGCAAGGGGTCGACGACCTTACCGTTAACGCGATGGCAATCTGGAACCGGGTCACTGGCAAACTGGAACGGGGAGCTGGGAACATCCGTTCATGCTACATCAAGACCTCGATGGGACCCTCTATCAAGGTGAAGGTGATTGAATGATGGCCAAGGTAGCACCTTGGAAGAAGGGCCGGGTGTCCGAACTCGCAGAGTTGCTCTCCAACGATGGTATCGTCGGGATTGTAGACATCGGAGGAGTGCCCGCCGGGAATATGCTGGGCATGCGCAACTCGCTGCGCGATCGGATGACGATGACAATGGCAAAGAAGACGCTGATTAGAATCGCTTGGGAACAGGCAGGTCTGCCTGAAGATGGTCTCGACCAGTTGCTCGATGGAGCTGTCCAGCCCTGCATAGTACATTCCGAGAGCCTGAACTCCTTCGGGCTGTTTGCTGAACTTGACAAAACCCGTCAGGGCCGCGCGGCTAAGGAGGGTGAAAAGGCGCCCTCAGACATTGTGGTTGAGAAGGGTCCGACCGAGTTCGGGCCGGGACCTATCGTGGGCGAGTTCAACGCAGTAGGCATACCAGCCAAGATAGACAAGGGCAAGGTCGCTATCCAGAAGACAGTTACCGTCGTCAACGAGGGCGAAACCATCTCCGGTGACCTCGGGATTATGCTGGCCAAGCTAGGAATAACCCCGATAGAGATTGGGCTAATCCTGACTGGAGCCATAGAGGATGGAGTTGTGTTCCCTGCCTCATCCCTGGATCTCGATTTGGACGGTTTCAAGAGCGATGTTATCTCAGCAACCTCGGGCGCCTTCAACTTGGCATGCAACACACGGTGGTTCTCGACTATCACTATGCCCACACTGCTGTCCAAGGCCAGCAGCGAAGCGATGTCCGTCGCCATAGAAGCAGGGGTCGTCAACGACGACACTGTTTCACTGTTCATCACGCGCGCGAACGCGCATGCTATGGCCATCTCTGGCCAATTAGATTCCTCAGCGCTTGAGAGCGCTGACGCCGTTGCCTCCGATGCGGCTGACTCGGATTCTGGTGCTGAGGCACCAGTCGGGGTGGAAGAGGGGGAAGAGGAATAAGCCGAGTTTAACGGCCCGGGTGATTCCTCAAATAAAAAAAGGTGAAAAAAATGGAATATGTATATGCTGCAATGCTACTGCACTCTGCTGAAAAGAATATTGACGAAGACGCTGTAAGCGCGGTTTTGACCGCTGCTGGAGTGGATGCCGACGGAGCCCGTGTTAAGGCTCTAGTCGCATCCTTGGGCTCCGTCGATATTGGTGAGGCCATGGCTACCGCCGTGGCAGCTCCGGTTGCTTCAGCCGCACCTGCTGCCTCTGGCGGCGGTGGCGCTGAGGCGGCTCCGGCCGAGGAAGAGGCTGCAGAGGAAGAGCCTGAGGAAGAGGGCGCTGGCTTCGAAGGCCTCGGCTCACTCTTCGGCTAATCCCGCAGGACGCAACTTGACGCGAAGCCGCTATGGGCGAGAGCCTAGAGGCCGAGGTGATGGCGTCTAGCCGGCTGCTTGAGATTCCGGTCAGCATCGCCCCTACTGATGCCATCCGTGCTCTACGCGAGATCGGAGAGGCACGCGGATGGGGGATGAGGAGGATCCAAGAGTCGCGAATGGTCCACAGATGGGCCATCATCGTCCCAATATCGAGGCAGGCGAGGGTAATCGGTCTGGTCGTGGAAGACGGCGAGGCTGCAGGTCTATCCATACGCTCATGGTCCTACGTTCCAGGTTCGGCTGGGAGACTGTCCACGGTGTCATTTGAGGTTCCTCGCCAGATGGAGGGTGAGGTTTGGTCCTCGTTGTTGAAGCAGTGGGCCGGTTCACTCCCTCGCTGCCCTTGGAAGTGGAGTTTTGGCGAGCGTTCCATGATAGGGTACTTCCTCCCTGAATTCAAGCGCTCAAGGGTGCTGTTCCAAGGCGAGAGAGTCGATACCAATGACTGGAATGGAAGTGATTCAGATGAATGATGGATTTATCATCCATTGTACGTTCTTCGGGGTGTGAACCTCAAAGCCTCGCTGATGGTCCTGCTACTGCTAGGCGGTTCGCTCTCCGGATGCATGGGATCTGTCGACGAGGATGTCGATGGCGTTTCCGACGAGCTGGACTTGTGTTCTTTTACCCCTATCGACGAAGTGGTGGACGAGAGCGGTTGTTCGGCAAGCCAGAAGGATGGTGATGAGGATGGTGTCTCAGACGCGAATGATTTGTGTGTGCAGACCCCGATTGGTGAGGATACGGACAATAACGGATGCAGTGCGACTGAGAGGGACGGTGACGGTGACGGCCTCGTCGATGCTGACGACTCATGTCCCTCCACGCCTGCCAACGAGCCCGCGGCCAGCGACGGCTGTGCGGATTCTGAGGTTGACATGTCGATGCGCCCGTGGTGGTGCCACTCTACGGGCACCGGACACGGCGATGACCAGGACCACGGCGACCACCTCGCTCCCGCCTATCACGAGATGACGAAGGGGATGCTGACATGGCAGGACTGTATCGATGTCTCAGAGCAGTTCGAAGCCGCGATTGCGTGGGCGATGCAATGGCCCACACTCGCCGATGCCGAGGCGGACGGATTCCACATGGCGGTGGACTACGTCATGGGCATGGGCACGCATCACGTCCGACTAGGTGACTTCTCAATGGAGGATGATGGTTTTGACCCCCTCGACCCCGATTTCTCAGGCACTAGAATGGACAGTGATTTTGATTTCGAGCGTCCGGAGTTCCTGATGTACGCCAGCAGCGCACAGAATGCGGAGCTCGTTGGGTTCGCATGGTATGTGCGGACAGATCCAGTGAACCCCCCCTCAGGATTCCCTGGTGACAACGACTGGTGGCACGTCCACGAAACACTCTGTTTCACTAACTCCAGCTTCCAAGTGGTCGGCGAGGACATCAGCGATGAGGACTGCCATTATCGAGATGGAACCAATGTGCATCTGGACGACTACTGGATGACGCATGCATGGATTATCGAGCCTTGGCTAACCGAATTCGACGTCTTCACCAACCACCACCCGTGTCTGAAAGAAGAGGGAGCGGTCAGCGACCCCGAAGACTCGTGCTGGGATGAGGCGATGGGTGAAGGCGGCAGTGAACACAATCACTAGGCCCTACAATCTTCATCTGAAATTAATGCGGGTTTGTGAAAGAACTTGTAACGAACGCAGAATGAGAGTGTTTGATAGGGGGCGTGCTAACGGCGTTACGGGAGCAACATGGACTTCGATGATCTAGTCAACACGCCAAGGAAGATGAGAATCCTCGGGATAAGTGTGGCTTTCATGCTGGCCTTCCCGTTGTACTTCCAGTTGATGCCTTCCTTGCTTGATGATGACATGATTGGAGGAGGTTCTTCGGGCCCCTCGGGTGATTGGGAGGTCGGATTCGCTGAGACTCCGATAATCATACAGGAATCCCAAATGTTGGGAGATGGAGATACCCATGATACCTTCTTCGACGTCATGTCTGAGTTGAATATCGGATATGTCGCGTTAAATGTAGAGTGCAATGACAACGACGATCCCGGACCGGGTTTCACTGACAGTGCAGAGGGCAACAGCGATGTCAGTCAGGTCGAGGGTGTGTTCGAAGATCTACACGATGACGGGCCCTGTTCAGGAGGTGATTCGGGTTTCACACTTCGATGGGATGTCACTCAGAACTATACTGGAGCGAACTACACAGCTACCGAGATGAGCGAATCAGAATTGCGCAACATGTGGGTGGATGGTGGCATGGGTAGAGGCACTTGGGCTGCCACGATTACAGCTGAAATCAACTCCCCTCCATCTCCTCTGGGTTCCATCGTTGATTCTGACGAGGAATACGATATCACTTGGACCGCTATGACCTATGAGTTGGTACTGCAACCCGTCATCGACGTAGAGACCTAATCAGGTCCTAGCGTAGATACTGATTACGTCCCCATCCTGCACTTCGTGCTCGGCGCCAATGACTCTCGATGATCTGGCATCAACCGCCCTGATGAAGCCATCACCGAGATCAGAGTGGACCGCGTAAGCGAGTCCTTTCGCTGTAGTTCCCTCGGCGACCAGTAATGCGTCGGGGAGGATGTTACCGTCACCATCGACCCAGTGAGTCTCGTCCTGAACCGGGTACGCCACCCTACGCGAGAGTGTGCCGAAGACAACTTCAGACAACAGACCGACGAGTCCATCCCCTTCCCAAACCAGAGATTCAGTAATCGATGTCAGTGCCTCCCTCTGAGTTTGCGATAGCCTCGCCTCCCCTTCAGGGGTGATTTTGAAGTCCGACTCTCCGATGTTATGCTCGATTAGCCCTGCCGCCGAGGCCCTACTGAGTGCCAGTTCCGCCTCGGCGCTGGTCGCAACGAGTACACCACCCTCACTCCGAATCATCTCTGCGAGAGGAGTCCATGAACCGGACATCGCTAGGTCTGCCTTGTTCGCGGCGACCGAAATCGGGAATAGCTCGCTGCGAATTGCCGATGACATCGACTTCATCTCAGCATTTCCCCAGTTCCAGGGCACATCGGCATTGGGGTGTTCAGAGTGCACGGCGTTGAATCCAGCTACAACGTGCTGCTCGGAGGCGCCGATGCCGGTGAGTTGGTCTACAGCGTAGTCAATCAGAGCCCTATCGCCCTCAGCTTGTACCCGTCTGGCGCCGCGCTTCCAGCCGATGCTGAGTATTCCGGCTATCCACGCCTCAAGCTCCTCGATGAGGAAGTTATGTTCCTCAATTGGGTCTGAGCCGCCGCTGCCGACAGGATTCCCGTCGAGGTCAGTAGATCCGGAAACGTCCACGACCTGAATCAGGGCGTCGCACCTCGCGAGGTCGGAAAGGAACTGATTACCCCGGCCCTTGCCCTCATGGGCTCCGGGAACCAGTCCGGCGACGTCTACGAGGGTTACCGGGACTAGTCGGCGGTGATTAGTGCAAGAGCCGGAGTTCGGTGTGCAGATGCTGCCACATCTCGGATCGTCTTCGGTGTTCGCCTCGAGCCTGCCCGCCTGCTCTCTCCTTCTACGCAACTCGGAGCAAGCACACACAGAGGGCAGAGGCAACCATGCCACGCCTACGTTCGGGTCAATGGTTGTGAACGGGTAGTTGGCGATTTCCACCGGGGTCTGCGTCATGGCAGAGAATGTAGTGGATTTACCCACGTTCGGCTTGCCGACGAGCCCTATACGCATGCCATCCCCCAGAAGTGAAGTGGGGCTCTCGCTCTCAAGGTGACGGTTGTATGCCGATGTTCACAACTCGGTGGCACTGCCGGCATCGTCACTCTCCCCAACAGGCACCACTGTGGTATCGAGGCTTGCCCCGCCTGCTAGGATCTTCCTCACCGAAGTAGGCGAGGCCAGAGAGTAAGCTTCTGTGGTTATCGAACTGGACGTGGCTCTATCGGTGTCAACCCGAGCACCCCGGAACAAACCGCTGACTGCATTGAGGGTGTGCATGATGGCACCAACTACAGCGCCGTAGAACAGAATCGCCCCCACTGCCTGAACATCTGCAGCCAAGGCGCTTGAGTCATCCACTGCGGCCTCAATCAGAGCCATGTCGATCAAATCCGACATCATTGACACCGTGAGGCCGAGGAAGGCGCCACCTCCCATCATCCAGTAGGCCCAGCGGGCGCGATTGCGCGACAGAAGGTTCCTGCCCGTGACTGTGGGGAACAGATGTAGTGCGGCTCCAAGTGAAATTGGCACTAGGACCAGCCATATTCCCAGCAGCAGCAGCGTTGGCGCTATACCAGAGAGTTCGGGTGCCGCTGCTAGGGCATCGGACTGCACGAACAGCGAAGCTGCGGCCAGTGGCAGCAGCATAGAGGCACCCAGATTCAACTCGGCAATACCCGCTGAGTCGGAGTTTTCAATGAAGGCGTCACCACCCCTGAGGGTCATCATGACATTGGCTGCAAGAGCCATTATGGGAATTATCGCCAGAGCCATCAGGAAGGCCATGACTATGCTGTCCTGAGATGAGGGCTGGAGTTGCTCAAAAGTGACTCCCAGCATGTCAGCAGCCATCATCCCATTGCTATCTCCTATCGGATTTATCGTTGCCAGAACACCGACCAGTGTAGCCGCTCCCAGCGACCTCGACCACAGCGGATTACCCGAGGCGCTGGACGAAACGTACAGAGCGACTCCTGCAGCTGTGGCGAAGAAGAAGGTGCCTCCAATCATGTGAGCCAGTAGCCACTGCCCTGCTCCGACTTGGATGCTGCCCGTGATGATGGTGGCAACTGTGGATATCGGATCTGCTAGCATCCCCATGATGATGAGCCAGCCCGGAATTGGCAGGGTTCTCTGTCTCTCAGAGATAGTCAGAAGCAGGTTGATGACGATGGCAATGAAGCCGAGGACGTGCATGCCGGTGCCGATTAGGAAGATATTCACACCCAGTATCTCGGAGTCATGGGCGGCGACGACTAGGACAAGGACTGACAGTGTCCAGAGGAACGATACTAGTGTCGCATTCCTCTCACTGGCGAGTTTGGTGTCGGCGAGGCGAGGCATGATGTGCAGGCTGGAACCAATCAGTAGCATCCCAATCCCACCATACAGCGCCGCGTAGTTGGATGCGTAGATGAGTGAGTTCGCGGTCGGGTCGTAACCCCATGCTGAAAGACTGTGCAGAGCGGTTGGATCTTGCTTCAGCCACAGACCCTCAAAGACCAGTGTCGATGCTGCGATGAGCCAGAGCATGCCCTGAATGAACCACGCCTTGGAAGCGGATCCCTCCCTGCCTTCGACTAGGTCGATTCCCGGCCCTAGGGCCTTCTCGAGCATGAAGTGTGACATCGCCTTGGTGACATCGTTGAAGATCGAGAGTCCGTTCTGCATCAAGAAGTAGGTAAGCAGCATTAGCCCCCAGAAAAGCACCAGAGAAGTCAGAACATCGCCCATTCAAACACCTCACTCGCTAGTCGCTTCCGTCAGCATGGTGGCTATGATTGCAAACACGCCCCCCATGACTCCTAGGATGAAGAACCAGATACCGGAGTCGAAAACTCCGTCAAACATCGGCAGAATCTCGGAAATCACCGGCAGGTCCCTGCTGGGATAGAGGATACCGTGGAGCATGAGCAGGGCCAGTGAAGTCACCAGCCCGAATGCGAGGACAACCCATGATGACGACGGTTCATCCTCTCCTTGGATGAACTCTCCGACTGTACCGGAGCCGCCCTCAGACATCTCACTCCCTCTGCCCCAACCAATCGGGACGCATCTACCACCGAAGATTGCCCCTTAAGCATTGGGCGAGGGACTCTGTCCCTCGTCTAGGGTGCGCGAGCAAGGTCCACCGCTGAGCCACGTCTGTAACCACCAGTTCCCATTGGGGCCGGTAGCCAGAGGTCGCTGTCAATCTCAGCCCTCCAGACCCCTTTGCACTCACAGTCCAGACCTGCGAACTCACGGATGTCGGCAGAGACCGAGTAGCGCTCTATCGCAGCGACCACCTCAGTATCGCAGGAACCGCAGTTGTGAGCACCCCTGAGTTTGCCGCCCGCAGTCGGATGGACGATGATGCGTGCCTTCGACTCAGTGATGTCGACGTGGGTACGCTCGAGCATCTCCACTAGGGACCACAGCCATGGAGTGCGGTACTCGCGGTTGCGGTAGAGTCGGTCGACGATGGTTCGTCGTTGGATGTTCATTGGGTTGACCGAGATGTCGTCCGAGTACGGAGCGACCTCACTGATCCACTTACTTGTGAGTTCGAGCGCGTCGCCCTCTGACATGAACGGGGGCTTGAACAGAAGGTAGGTCTTGACCCGAAGGTCGTTCTCCTTGAGCATGTCAACGGAGCGATGCCACTGCTTAGTTGAGAAGCCCTTGTTGACATGAAATCGAAGGACTGCGTCGTCGTAGGCCTCCAATCCGACAGCCACGGTACAGCCGGGATGTCGCTCGGCAACCCAAGCGATTTTCTCAGGTGTGCACATCTGCGCCTGAGCCTCGATGACTAGGTCCAGTCCCCTCTCGTGTGTCTCCCTCAGAATAGCCTCCTGCCACTCTGGGGGATTCTCGCGGTCCTCGAAGAAAGTCCCAGAGGTATACACCTTGATCATACTGCAACCTTCAAAATCGTCGAGTCTGCGCTTGGCCTCATCCCACTGCGCGAACAGATCGTCGGCTGTCACATCATCGCGGACGTCATTGAAGTAGCCGCAGAAGGTGCAGCCGGACTTCCACCACCAGACGCACCCGCGGGTCCTGAAAATCACCGTGGCAGCGATGCAATGAGTACCGTCAGGTAGAATCTCGGGGGTCTTGTACACCGTTGCCGGCTCGCTGGCGTCCCATGACTCCCGTTTCCTCACCGAACCGGGGGTGTTCTCGGGGGCCTTGACTAGATGGTGTACTTTGACGGCCTTCGAGCCGTCGCCCAGCATCCCTGATGCCTGTGCCATGGACCTGCCGTTGGCGACGACGACTTGAGGATGCCGTAGACGATGCTTTAGGGTCGTAGTTAGGTGACAGGTTTGCGAGAAGTGGTGACATGCGGGGCTTCCACCTGATACAGAACGTTCTGTCTGTGCTGGTGATGCTGTTCATTGCAGTAATCTGGGGAATTTCGGCTGCTCCCGGTTATCTCATCGTAATGTGGATCAGAGACCGTGTGGTCGGCGAGGGTCTGCTTATGGAAGCTGTCGGAACCGGCATTGGACTCGGTCTAGGCTACCTCTGCTGGGGCATCTGCATGGTCCTGCTCTGTGGGTTGCTGGGTGGGCTGTTACGGCCTAGGCTCGATGAGGGCAGGGTGCCCTTGGAATCGTTCACGACCATCCAGTGGGCTTGGTCTATGATATTCCATCGTTCAGCCCTGCTCTTCCTGTGGGTGCTAGTGCCTTCGTTCCTAGGGAACATATACTATCGGCTGATGGGGGCCAAAATCGGTAAAGGAGCCCAATTGAATACGGACAACATCAACGATGCCGGTATGGTGACGCTTGGAGAAGGAGTGGTGATGGGAGGTCATGCCACCATCAACGCGCACCTCACTGAGAAGGGCGAGCTGGTACTCTCCCCGGTCAAGGTCGGTGACGGTGCCTTGCTAGGTACGGGAAGCATCGTCCAGCCCGGCTGTGTAATCGGTGAGGGAGCGGTGATTGCCTCTAGGGCGGTCGTCCCGAAGTGGACCAACATCCCTCCGGGCGAGGTCTGGGGCGGATTACCTGCTAAGTGCATTAGGCTGGCTGACGGAACGAAACCGGGTGATTGAATGACCAAGTGCAAGGGTTCCAACGAGGATGGATCGGTTTGTGGGCGCCCATCGATGTACCAATCCGATTACTGCAAGAAACACAGGGCTCAGGACCCATCCGTGAAGATCTGCATGGGTAAGATGGGGAGTGGTAAGCCCTGCTTCAGAGAGGCAATGACTGGGGCACTCTTCTGCAGGGGACACAGGACCCAGCTTGGGGACATCGAGAAGCTCCAGTGCCCTCGGGGCTGCGGCCAACTCACCTACCGATCAGAATACAATAATGGGTACTACGCTTGCCAAAAATGCAAGGGTACGATGCTTGATGCCAAGTCGCTGGAGAATAAGCTTTCAGAGCACGCTGGAACCCTCACTGATCTCCTTAAGAATGGCAAAGAATGCTCGCTGAAGTGCCCTAGGTGTGAGGCTCTAATGCTAGAAATTAGAGTGGCCTACAAACTCCCTGAGGGAGGTGGCGGTGTAAACATCGGCGGTGATTTTGGCGGTGGTGGTGCTGCTGGACTCCTGCTGGGTATTGCCGTGCTCGCGGTGGTAGCATCAAATGCTGAGTCCTCCAAATCGAAAAAAGGAAAACTAATGGTAATCGATGGGTGTCGAGATTGTGGCACATTCTGGTTCGATGCAAAGGAAATGAATACTGTCAAACAAAGCACTTCGGTCGAAGATGGAAAGGAGGAGATAGCCCGGAGGAAGGCAGAGAGTGCTGAGAGAAATATTGCCATTGGAAGTCACGCGACTACAAATTGCCTGCATATAGACGACTTGACGGACAAGAAATGCCGCAGGGTCACCTATCGCGGCACTCAGTACTGCTACATGCACCAACCGAAGTGATGGTATGGCCAAGAAATGCATCGGAGTGAGAAATAATACCGGCCGTCCGTGCCAGAGACCGGCCGGCGGTGACTCCGACTTCTGCTTCGCGTGCAGACCGCAGGAAGAGAATGAGAAAATAATCAACCTGCAACACGATGTCTATCACTGCCCGGATGACGGTCAGAAGTTGTGGTACGTGCCAAATAAGAAATACCATAGATGCGACATGTGCAGTGGCGTCCTCCTGAATGAGAAGGAGATTGATTCGGTGGTGTTAGAGAATATCTTGGGACTTTCAGAAGTCGTCGAGGATGGGTTGGCGGTAGAATGTCCCGCTTGTAGTACCGACAGCGACCTGGCCGATGGGGAGTCTCCCCTTTCCAATTTCGCAGTGGAGTGGATTTTTGTTGTACAGAAGTCAAGATATCACTATGTCACCTACTGTGGAGTGTCGAATGTTGGTCATTGCAAAGTATGCGGATCAACCTGGTTTCCCGGCCCCGGAGAACGTGATGCACTTGGAAAGAAGATTGGAAATGACAGGAGGCATCTCTGGCGGAACAAGCTCGATATCCCCCAGAAAAATATCCCCGGACCCGGAGAGCGTGATACGTTTGGAAGGAGAAGAATGAGGGATTCGGCGAGGGATTATTTTAGCAAACAGGGGCAATCCTTTGTGCGTGAGGAAAGGATGAGGCTAGTCATTAAGAAAACTGAGAAGAGGGAGCAAGTGAAGGAAAAGATGTGCCAGCATATAGATTCAAACGGGCATCCGTGCACTAACAAGAAGATGCAGAAGAAAGGTTCCGTCCACTGCTACAAGCATCGGCCGAAGTGATCAGGACTCGTCCGCTTCGGACTCGTCGGTGTCACCTTCGTCGTCGCCATCGACTATGTCCTCGACGGTCTCCTTGACCGCATCGAGGGCTTCCTCCATGCGATCCTTGAATGTCTCTTGACTGGCCAGCACATCCCTAGCCGCTTCAACTGCCCTGTCTATCATCGTGTAGCGGGTATGGATAGCCTCGTTGAGTTGCTCGAAGAGTTGCATGTGCTGGACGTACCAGTCGTCGCGCGCGGAGAGTTCTGCAGTGGCTACCCGGTTGCGCTCATCGAGTTCCTCAGTGACCTCGAAGACACGGCCGAGGCGAGCCTTCTCACGGGTGTACAACTCCTCCATCTTCTCAAGTTCTGGCTCAAGGTGCTCGACCCTCTTGCCGGTCTTAGCCCCCTCTATCTCGACCTCGTGGATTCGCGCCTCCTTCTCTGAGAGGAGAGATTCTAGTCCTTCCTTGTCAATCTCCTTGTCGATGGCTTCTTTCTCAAGGACCTCGATGATGGCATTCTTCTCGGCCAACTCGTCCTCGACCTTCTTGTAAGCCACGTAGAGCTTCTCGAGGCGGTCGGTCTCCTCGGCTAGCCTCTCCTCAATCTGACGCGCCTGTAACTCAGGAGTGATGGTTCCCTCTTCTTCGCTCATACGAGCCCTCAGGGTGCTCGACCGGTGCATCCGCTTTAACCTCGGCGGAATCTGTCTCATCGCAGCACGGAGTTATCCGGCTCATCTAGAAACTGCGGCTATAGTTGCAGACAGCACCGCAGTGAGCCTCTTTGAAGCTGGGATGTGCAGTTTCTCGTCGGGCCCGTGGGCGTTGTTGCCTGGCCCCCCTGTGCCGGTGCACAGGAACTGGGCATCGGGGTACTTGCCCTGAATCATCGCTAAGAATGGAATTGTCCCCCCCAACCAGATAGTCATCGGGGGCAACCCGCTAATGCTGTTCGCGGCCTCAGAGAGGGCTTGACTAGCACTGGAAGAGAGGGGCGGGGCGCGGAAGCCGTCAGAGACTGCATCAGGTGTGAATGTGACTTTGGCGCCGTAGGGTGGATTCTCCTCGAGGATTCTCTTGATCTCGGAGATGGAGGCTTCTGAGTCAACCCCAGGAGGGACTCTGAAACTGAGTTTGAGGTCGGTGTTGGTTCTGAGGACGTTTCCCGCAGTCTGTATTGGAGGCATCCCATCGGCTCCGATTACCGACATGCACGGCCTCCAGTTCATGTTCAGGAGCATCTCTGCCGCACCCGATGTCTGGGGTCGCATGCCGTCGACCACCGGGAGATCGTCCCATACCGTGTCGCCTAGAAGTTCGACTAGTGAATCGGACTGTGCTCTGACCTCCTCGGTGATTGGCACGTGCATCCTAGGGATCAGCACCTCGCCGGTATCCGAGTCCTCGACCCTGTTGAGTAGCATCCTTGCTATCCTGAAGGATGAGGGTATTACACCTCCTCCGTGACCTGAGTGGATGCCTTCATGGGAGACCTGTACAGAGAGGGTTCCGGCCAGTAGCCCACGCAGCGCATCAGTCACCCAGATGTGTTCGTAGTCACCACCTCCGGTGTCCAGCACGACAATGAGATTGGGGCTGCCGAGGTCGTCGGTCAAGGCGTCAAGATACTCAGGGAGGTCGTACGAGCCGGATTCCTCGCAGGTCTCGATGATGAATCGGCAGGTCGGGTAGGCAACGCCCTGTTCCTGTAGCATCCTGACCGAGGTCACGCACAGGTAGCCGCCGTACCCATCGTCGAGGGCCCCACGACCGAACAGCCAAGGCTCACGTCGGACCGCCTTCCATGGGTGCAGACCCTCTGACCACAACTCCGGACGGGCCGGCTGCTTGTCGAGATGGGAGTAAAACAGAACCTCTCCGGGACCTGTGCCCTCGATTGTCACAAGCAGCACTGGACTGCGCTCTCCAATGCGGTGGACCTCATAGGACATTTTGTCGATGGATTGGGAGTCGAGCCAGCCACAGAACAACTCGACGGTGGCGTCCAGATCTCCAGTCTCGGCCCAATTGGGGTCGAATCCCGGGGAGAGAGCAGGAATGGCCACGAAATCCGTCAGACTCGGGAGTATTGACTCCTCCCACAACTCGTCGCTACGCTGGGCGAGGGCATCGAGATCTGGTTCCATGGGTTTGTGTGAGGTTCTCAGCACATGGAGTCTTCGTCTGAGCATTCACTGCTCCGCAGGGCCGCAGATAGGCAGTGCGCCGCGATGGAATGGGCATTTCTCGCAGATGTGGGCAGACTCTAGGGGGAGTCTGTCAAAATCCGACAGCGGGGCGTCCGAGGCCAGAGCCATGCCAGCAGTCCTAACGAGCAGTTCTTCCAAATCCTGTGATGCTTGATCCAGCATCTCCTTGGGATACTCGACCATCCTGCCGGTCACTCCAACCAGTATGGCAGGAGGCAGGACGGTCCTGCACCTCAAGTTGGCCGCTTTTCTCGCGTTCTCTATGCTCTGCAACGCTCGATAGTACAGAGTCAGTTGCATGCGGTGCTTGTTCAGTATCTCGAACTCGGCTTCACAAGCGGGCCCGGGGTCGTCCGAATCGAGGGCGTCAAGGAGTCCTTCAGAAGAGTCCTTGTCGATTAATCCGGCATCCTCGGTTTTCAAGTCGACCGCTCGAATGGCAGAATCGCCGTTTGAGGTCGCAGTGCAAAGCACGAGATCGATGATTCCATTCATCTCGATGGTGGCCTTATCCATGCTCACCAGAGGCTCAGGTCCCTCGGGACTCCAACGCTGTCTGACCGAGCCTCCTGTCTCGACGTCGAAGGCGATGTGGAACGGCATCTCCGTTCTGAGTCCCTCGAGTATGTGGTCGTTCACCGATTCACGCTGCACCATCCTGCCTAGGGATCCGGAGCCAATACGCTCTGCCATGCCCTCAACCAGAAGGCGAGTTCGATGAAGGTCAGCGTCTGGAGGAAGAAGCTCCGTGAACACCGTAGAATGGGTCTCGGGGTCTGACAGAAGGTCCTCTCTGTGTTCCGTCCATGATGCTTGGAGCGGGGAGCTCACCGGCTCGCCAGCGAGACCGGGGTTACCGATTCCTATCTCCAGTATCCTGTGGAAGACGGTACCGAGAGTCGCGGGGTCAACGTTGGCTGGCATTCCTTTCGATGAATACGCTTGTCCACCGGAGGCTATCGGCTCTGGGCTCAGGCCACCCCTAGTCTCGAACCACTGTCGCCGTTGGCACTCTTGGAACACTGGGAGTCTATTCGGAGTAATTCTGATTCGAGGGGCCGGGTCCTGCCTAGGAGGAGCGGGATCTTCGGTCTCGACCGAAGATCCAGCGGCGTCATCCAGCCTCTCAATACGCTGCAGCGGCGTCAGCACTGATGATTCGTTAGCGTCCTCAAAACAGTCTGGGTGGTGGAGCACTAGCATACCTGGGAGTGTCAAATCGCCGCCAAGAGAGGCATTGGAGAACATCCTGACGGGATTGAAGGTGCGCTGGCCTCTGGTCCTGATGGCGGGGGCGTCCTCGTCGTCACCCTCATCTAACCACGGTGAAGCAGTTTCCTCTCGCCTCAACGAGCCCTGACGCAATGACTCAATCCACATCTGCCCCAATTGGGGTATCTTCGTGTCGTAGGTCCAAGGCATCCGCAGACCCTCTTCTTCGGCCCACTCAGTTCCTCTGTTCGAGCCAACCACAATCAACCTCTCCTCCGCACGTGTGGCACCTACATACAGCAACCTGCGGGCCTCGGCGTCCTTGCGAGCTTGGTGCAGCACCTGGACGTGGTTCCACAGCGCGGAGTGAGGGGAGGAATCGTTGGACCACGGCTTGGGATTGCCTGCGAAGAGCTCGGGGCTAACTATCAAACGACTGCGGTCCTCGTTCCTCATGTTGGTCTGCCTGTTGGAGAAGATATCAGCTAGTACCACCACCTTGGCCTCAAGTCCTTTGGCACTGTGAATCGTCATCACCCTGACAGCATCGCCTGATGGGACGGTGATGGCCTCGAGAGCGTCGGAGCTGCGCTCCCTAAGACTTCGTATTCTGTCCGCTAGGACCATCGCATCGCCGCCGACCTCAGCACCCAGTGTCCTGACGACATCGACGATCTGTTCGACGTCCTGACGCGAGACGGGATCTGGGTATGCAGTGAGTAGATCGGACCTGTCTATGGTCTCGTCCAGCAGATCGATTAGACGTCCTGATTCGGACAGTTGGCGCCACCTCTCTACCAAGGCCCGTTGGGGCTCGCTCAGGCAATGTCCTACCAGTCGGGACAGTAGGTCTTCTCCTCGTTGTGCGCCCCCGATATAACTCTGCAACTGGGCGTCGTCTAAGCCAATCAGAACGGAGCGGGCAACCCAAGCAGCATGGTGGCGTGACCTAGGCCTAGCGACGAACTGCAATAGCCCCTCAATGGCGTGTGCGGCCGGCCTGTCCAGCAGCCCCCCCTCTCGGTCCGCCTGAGCCGATATCCCGTGGTCATGGAGATGTCTAATGACGATGTCCCTGATATTCGGCCTAGTGGGAAGTAGTATCATAATTTCACTGGGTGGAACAGGGTCTTCGGCGTCCACCTGATGCCACTTCCCGTCTGCTGACCTGACTCTGACTGGGGAGCCGTCGATGAGGCTGCCAACGCGTCGCGCTATCAGCGAGGCCTGGCGCTCGAGGGAGTTGGGCTTGCCTGCACTGAACGGATCCAAGTGCGTGGTCAGGTCAGTAGGAGGATTGGAATCCTCTCCGGTGCTCAATGGGCATATCCACTCGATGGCTCCGGGGGAGTCGCGCTTGTCCGGGCATGCGAACAGTGTTTGAGGGGTGGCATAGAAATCACCGTTAGGGAAGAGTCGATGCCTATTCGAGAAGACGTCTTCCCACCATTCGTTCATCGCTCTCAGAAGACCTCCGCTGGTGCGATAGTTAACCTGCAGAGCAATCAGCCCCCTCCTACGGTTCTCGACCTCACCCCCGCTCGGTGCGGGCAGATCGCGATCGGTCGCATCGAAGGGAATCCAAGCCACTAGGTCCCTTCCTCCCTGCTCCATGTGTTCGGTGGCTGTTGCAATGGTCAGAGCGTGTGCGTTCCTCGGATCGCGACTGTGGGAGTCTCTCCTGAGCGTTGGCTTGCGGGTTAGCTCTGGGAGACCTGCCAGTTCGTGGTTGTTCACCGTCATCAGTTGCCTTGCGAATTCGAGGAAGCCAGTGACTTCTGCCTGCCTGAATGCGTAGATGCTCTGCTTGACATCTCCCACGTAGCAGACCGTTGGCTGCCAGGGGGTGTCAGGAGCATTCGGCTCACCCTCGTCCACACGCCTCTCGCCCCACAGTCTCGAGAGTAGCCTCCACTGCAGCGGTGAGTTATCCTGAGCCTCATCGATGATGAAAGCCCGATAGCGCCTCCTGATTGCCTTCAGAATACCGTGTCTGTTCTCAAGGTCGGCGCGGATGGCGTCGAGTCTCGAAGCTGCCTCTCCGGCCCTGCTGGGATTGGCCTCCAATCGCTCGAGGGCTGCGAACGCCGCATCGATGTGGCCATCACGCCATGGGCTGTCCGTCAACGAGTCCAGTGCATCCTGCATCGAAGAGGGGTAGAACGATCTGCATGTTGAGGGGCAGTTAGCCAAGAGCAGGTCGCCGGCCAGTCTCTGGATGTCATCGAAGTCGTGGACCTCATCCCTTTCCTTGAGTTTCCTGATGATTCCTTGGAAGCCCTGGTGAGCAAGGTACAGGTCCTGTAGGTTGCGAACTTCGGCATCGAGAGTGAAGTAGTGACTGGAAGCAAGGCCATCGATTCGCTCGGGCAGAGGAATTTGGAGAGGGGAAAAAGGAGGGGCCCAATCTGCAGGAGAGGCGGGAGGATTTGTGTCACTTAGCAGCATGGCAACCCGTGTGAAATGCAGCATCAGTCTTCCGCGATCGGAGGACCACGCGGCTTTGAGATCGTTTACTATGCCCCTGATCTCACCCTTGACGCGTGCCTTGGAACTCGCATCTGGAATCCTAGAGTACTTCTCTATGCCAGCCTCCCATGAATCAGAGGGGAGGTGAGAATAAGGGAAGAAGGCCAGGTTCTTCTTCATCAGGGCTGAGGAGTTGAGGGTGCAGACTAGAGTGTGACTCAGCCACGTCAGTTGTCCCCATGCGTCTTCAGGCGGCCCCTCACTGCTGAGAGAGTCCAAGCAGGCCATTCTGGAATCAGCCGGCCAGCCGGCGAGCGCCATGGAAGCTGAATTTTCCTTTACCAGATTGCAGAAACGCTGTGTGATTGAACGAACCTCGGCCGCATGCTCAGTGACCTCATTGGCATCGACCGATGCCATAATCTGCTGGTGCAGCAACTCAGAAGTGATGGTGTCGCCATCCATTATCTTACGAGCTGCTTCCTCAATGAACACTGATTTCCTCACTAGACTTCGCATCATTCTAGCTGCGGAGCGACGCCCTGAGTAGTACTGCGCAATCCTGTCTCTGGCCGCTAGCACATCTGGCGCGATTTCAGCCGGGATGCCTGCATCGACCGCCTCTCCGATGTGAGAGACTGAGCTGGGTAGCCTCCAGAGGGTATTCAAAGCGGACTCCATCAACAGAATCCTGCCGGTGTCCGAGACATTGTCTCGACTTAGTGCGTCCCCGAGTATGCCGCGGTACGGCGATACCAGTTGGTTGAGGAACGAGTCGATGGTTCCTATTGGTGCGTCCTCGAGCAGGGTCAGGAGTTGTTCACTGAATCCCTTGTGTCTGATTCTAGGATCGCTGCGGTGAGTCCCGTCATCGCCGATAGGGCCCGGCTGCAGCCGGGCGATGCTTCGGCGCAAACGGTCCCTCATCTCATCAGCTGCGCGGTTGGTGAAGGTCAGCAGCACGACCTCGCCGGGAAGCAGGCCCCCCCACTCCCTGAGGTCTATGCGCTCTGCCGCTGGGGCAGTGATAATTCCCCCTTGCAACTTAGATGGTCGCTCAGGCTTAGGAAGTAGACGGGTCGCTCTCTGGTCCTCGGTCAGGTAATGCTCGATAACGCGATCTACGATTGTACTGGTCTTGCCAGTACCCGCCCCGGCATCGATGACGATGTGCGCATCCAGATTGAGTGCGAGACGCTGGGCGGTGTTCAGACGCATCAGAAATCAGCCTCCATCCTGACTTCGCAGACATTCTTCGCAGGGCAGTAACCGCATACTCCAGAAGATGGGGTTGGGTGAACCCTGCCTGCAGCAGCACCGGCTGCGACACGTAGGGCCACTGTTAGGCGCTGAGTGAGCCATGCCCTGAAGTGGTCACTGTGCGGAGAAGGTGGCTCATCGGGAAATCTGTGCAGAGATGTAGTGATGTCCGTGCGAGTACCGAGTTGGAGATCCTCGTGGGTGGCAGAGTACTGTGAAGACAGTTCCAGCATATGCTCAGTATGATGGCTGAACAAGGAGATGCCGGCAGCGACCACTAGATCGCCGGGGTGGGCAATCTCCCACGCTCTTGCGTACAGCGCCAGTTGGAGTTCGTCGAGCAGCCCTTCAGAATGGCGTTTCTTCGCAGGCTTGCTCTCAGAGGTCTTGAGATCCCTTATCGCTACTAGGCGGCGCGGGCTCCATCCCGAACCATGGACCCTGAGTGGAGCAACGCTCTCGTCTCCATCTGGGTCTAGCCACTCTTTGGTTGACTTATCCATCGGCAGGATGTCGACCCTGTCTATGTAGCCCCGGACTCGAATCGGTGGGATATCCTCGCCTCTAGTGAGATCCGTGGGTATAGAGATCTCGATGCCTTCTTCATCGAAATCGGCCATGCTCCATTCGAGGCATACTGGTGAAGTATGACGGACTGTTGATTCGGCCCTTACGATGGTTCCGACCCTTCCCGATGGCATTACGGGGCGGGGATCAGCCAGCCACTGATTCCACTCTTCCCTATTCATCCCAGTCAGGACCATTAGCCTGTGAGTTGAGACCGCATCAGTCCTGTCTAACCATGGGGCTCGGCTGTCCAAGGACTCTAGAGCTGTTCGCATCATATCGTTCTCGCTGATGCCGGATTGGGCGACACTGCTGACGGGGCTGCCTTCTCCAAAGGGTCTCTCAGTACCGATTTCGAACCCAAGGGTCTGACATATCAGGTCGTGGTGGACATTGTGAAGCAACTCACCGTGGGTACGTGGATCCAGGTCTTCTGCCTGCATCTCATCCTCCTCTGCCCTGAGTCCGTTCGACAACCAGCCCATCCTCGGGCACTTGAGCCAGTAATGCAGCCTGCTCGGGGACCAGACTGGAACATCTTGCTCGGCTCCCGTCAAGTGACCGTGTCTTGAATCACTGACTTCCGTGCCGGTAGCGTGAGGTACAAACGGACGAGGGTCGATAGTAGGGGTCCGCTTACCTCCGGGAATGAATCCCCCGACCACGGGCCACCTGTCATGTGAGCGAGGGGGTTTGATACCGGCCGGCACCAGACGAGTCAGATCTTTCCTGTCGATGGAGAACAGGTGCTGAACTGAATCCTGTGCTAGGTAGCCATCATCATCGGCGTGGCTCGGTTGCCGTCTCTCGCGATCGTGCTGCAACTCCGAATCCATCGATATCGATATGGCACGAGGGTTGAGCGGTGCTCGGGCCGATGGGAGCATGTTCCTGAGAGAGACCCCGTCGGACTGCCTGAAACCACGTGGGCTGACTGGTCGCTCGGGCTCGGTGTGCATCACCTCGACGTAGCCATCGAGATTGTGAGTTGCTGCCCACTCTCGGATGGGGGCGGCTGGAGGGGACGCATTGTCGATGCTCGGATCGAGGATAAGAACCTCGGGAGCTGCAGCGAGAAGGTGCTCGAGCTGGTGTCTAGCGTCCCTGATTGGACCGTCTGGTCGGAGCAGGTCCAGCGAATGGCGCTCCTCATCGCCGAGGAAGGCCATCTTCGGGGTCCTGAGGTCCCACGAGGAGCTCGATAGGTTGGCTAAGATGATGATATCGGCTGAGCAGCCGAGAGCGGTGGCTGGAGTGAGCATCCTAACTCTACCATAGGCTAACGAAGAACCGCTTTGGATGCTCGAGGAGCGGACGAGGGAAGTGAACTCATCAACCCAGTCCGGACCCATCTCCGGTGCGCTGTGACCTAAACTGGACTGCATCGACCTGAGCGCCTGAATATCCTTGACTACGGATTGGGCTACCGCTGCCGGAGTTGGTCCCTCACCATCGCACATTTCCATCGCGGACTCTAGGCCGATCATTTCGAGGATGGAGAACAGCCAGTCATCACCGCTGGCTGAAGACTCGATCACAGGGAGTTCTTGCCCCGTGTGGCAACCCACCCTGCTGGCCTCATCGAGGGCAGTGCGGTCCTCCCCCCTAAGCAACGGCCTCAGAGAATCGGCAACACACAAGAGCCACCACTGTGTCGATTCTTTTCTGAGGTGGTCTCGCTCTGATATCGGTGGTCTCGCTGTTGTCTGCAGCCATCTAGCGAGAGCTCCGGGACCACCTAGAACATGCTCACTCCGAGCCAGCTCTGTCAGCATGTCCGGGTCAGCACGCGGACTGATCTTATCCTCCGTAGGATGAGTATTTTGACCTTCGAATGGCTTGAGTGACACTTGCAGTGCTAGTGACCTCAGGGACTCGAGGGAGAATGCATCAGGACCGTGGGGGAGGGTTGCCAGAGCAACCAGCCAGTGACCCAGAGAATGAGTGTGGGCCGGTTGGCGCGAAGGGGACAGTGGTACCCCGAGTGCCTTCAGACCCCTCTCCCATCGCGGCAGGTTAGACTCCAGCGCCGGATCCACGATGATGAGTTGGGACGAGGTGCTTGACTCGAGGTGTTCTCGCGACAAGCTGATTGCAGCCTCAAAGGAGTGTTCCTCTCTCTGTAGCAACACGCGCTCAACAGACGACTTTTGGTCCGTTGATTCTGGCCGGTGCGGTGGCACCCATGGAGGAAGGTCTGATTGAGTCTTGATTGGATGTTGGTCGAGCAGGAGCATGCCATGATGTCCGAGCCTGAAGTTACCAGGATGAGCCAGTTGGTGGATGGGGCAGTGCCTCGAAACTGCGAGCATTATCTCGACGTGTGAGCGGGGCACCCCTGGAGGATGGTCTAGCATGATTATGCCATCCACATCGAGGAGTGAGAATGGCTTTCCCCCTCGATACAGGCCATTGATAATGCGGGAAGCCACCATATCGGGGTGAGTTCCTCCTAATCGCTTCTCGAGTTTCTTGATGATGGTCCTGAAGGAAGTGATTCCCGGGCCGTCCCAAGCAGAAGCGGCTGACTCACGCGACAGGTATGAGTGCAGCCCGGCCAGAGCTGCGGTCTTTCCTCTACCCCATCTCATTTCCGGCAGTGGATTGATTATCGGGAATGCGAGCCTTGCCGCCTCGCGACGGCAGGCCTCGTGCAACACCAGTTCAAAGCCGCCTTCAGTGCTCAGCACCCTCGGCAGCCTAAGATCCGCAACTAGTGAGGACTTCAGCGAGTCAATAGTATGGTGGAGTGTGCTGTCAATCGCCTGACTGCTCGGCATCCCAGCAAGCACCTGCTTTCTGGATTCTTCGGTAGGGTAAACGACCAGAACTCTTCCCGAGAGGTCTGACTCAGATCCCGTAGGACCTAGCGACTGTCTCGAAATATGTTCCGTGAGCCATACTGGAATCTTGCCTCTGGGGATCTCCTCACAAGTCACCTGAACGAGAGTTTCCGAGGACATGGCATCACCGAGCATACGCGATGGTGGGGCGGGGTTATTCAACCCACCTCAGGGTCAGATATCATATCTAAGATATCAGCGCTCTCTGCGTGACGGCAGAGAAGCCACAAGAAAACACAGCAGTACGGCTACCAAACCCGGTCCCGGTAGAATAGGAGGGCTGCAACAAACCGGAGGTCCTCTCTTTGACCAATCTATTAACAGCACAGCTGAGACATCGTCACCATCCCATGCGGGTGGGGATTCTACAGTCATGGAGCCTTCCAATCCATCCAACTCAATGGCATCATGCAGCACGTGCAGGTAGTCCCCGACACCATTCGAGCCGTCCGGGAAACTGGCACTATCCTCGACAAAAAGAAGCCATGGTGTCAGAGTGAAGGTCCAGTGATCATCGTCGTAGTCGACGCGTAAATCGGTGATGTTCCATGAGAACTGCATCTCACCTGATTCGGTAGCAGAAACAGACATCCTAGCGGTCCCTATGAAATTCCAAGAAGATCCGGTGGCCAATGATGTGGAGTAGTCGTTCGTGAGGCTGCTCGAACTCGGTTTTGTCCCCATATGCATCCTCTCCCCATAGAATACCGTGGTCGGAGCAATTCTGGGCGCCTCCCCAAATGTAGTCGAGGCGTCACCGTAGGTAGACTCCCAACGATACTCTGTGGCATTGTTACCAAAGGGATCCTCTGGTTCAGACCTGTGCCTGTGATAGTGAATGCGCATGATATCGGAATCTCCTATGGCCTCATCGAGGGCCTGTTCCGTAGTCACGCAGTTGAAACACCAGGTGGCGGTGTAAACCTCGACGACCGGAGCCATCTCAGAGTAGTTGAGCACGATTTCACTGTCTGTCGTATCGTTGGTCAGAGATATCTCTAGAGCACCGAGGACTCCTCCGGTAACTCCGATTCTTGCATCGTTCCACATCGAGCTTTGCTCACTGGTGGCAATGACTTGAGTACGATTTCACTGTCTGTCGTATCGTTGGTCAGAGATATCTCTAGAGCACCGAGGACTCCTCCGGTAACTCCGATTCTTGCATCGTTCCACATCGAGCTTTGCTCACTGGTGGCAATGACTTGAGTAGAGGCCGTTAGGAGTAGTACGACCAAGATAATCGGTGTTGCTCTCACATTAGTGCCTGCACATTGGGATATTGAATGCTTCCGGGTCATTGAGCGGCATCGAAAGCAGCGATGACCCGATTGATGTCCTCATCAGTGATGTGCAGATGCACTACCGCCCTGATAGTCGATATATCGCCGTAGTCGACACCCTGCTCTATATCTAGAACATCAATGCCCCGTTCGGCTAGGCTATTGACCAGAGTTTTTGCTCCGTCCTTCTTACAATTGATGTACACCATGTTTGACTGCACTGCTCCAAGGTCAATCGAATACGCCTCCATGGCATCCACCGCCTCGGCGAGGTGTCGGGCTCGGGCATGATCCTCTCCGAGCCTATCGATGTTGTTCTCCAAGGCATACAATCCAGCGGCTGCGAGTATCCCTGACTGCCTCATCCCACCACCGAACATCTTGCGCCATCTGTGAGCCTCGGCAATGGTAGCGGCATCCCCTACAAGGACGGAGCCGATGGGTGCACCAAGGCCCTTCGACAAACATATTGAGATAGTATCGAAGTCTCTAACCATCCTTGCTGGATCGGTACCACTGGCAACAACTGCATTGAACATCCGTGCACCATCCATGTGGGCGCGACAGTCGTTTCTATGTGCGACTTCACAGATTGCATCCAAAGTCTCCTGGTCGTAGATTGACCCGCCTCCTACATTTGCTGTGTTCTCGACGCAAATCAGAGTGCATTCTGGATAATGTGAATCGCTTCCGGCTACCTTTCGAATAGCCCTCTGAACATTCTCAGGAGACATTTGCCCTCTCTCTCCTTCAACCAAGGAGATTGAGCATCCTGCTAGCACTGCGTAACCGCCTGCCTCGTACATGTAGATGTGGCTCTTGCAATGGGTGACAATCTCGTCGCCGGGCTTGGTCTGCGATTTGATTGCTACTGCATTGGACATAGTCCCTGAGGGAACGAACAACGCGGCCTCTTTCCCAAGTATCTCTGCAATGCGGTTCTGCAGCTCTATCACTGTGGGGTCGTCGCCCAGGACATCGTCCCCAACTACCGCTGCTGCCATCGCCTCGCGCATCGAGGGCGTAGGCTGTGTGACCGTGTCACTGCGCAGGTCGACTCGTTTGCTCGGATAGTCCTTCACAGAACCTCTCAGGACCCCTCTCTCATATCAAGTGCGCTAGGCCTTCAATCCCCTCTAGGAGGACGCTTTCTGCGCTTGCCCTCAGGAGGACGCTTTCTGCGCTTGCCCTCAGGAGGACGCTTTCTGCGCTTGCCCTTTTGGTCGCCCAAATGGCCGAGTTCGGTGTCTATTTTCTTACGGCCCTTTGGTGTCTCCTTTTTCTGTGACTGAGTGTAGACTAGTATGAGTACGATTACTGCTGCTGCTGCTGCTGCGCCCATCGCGATAACAGGGGAGGTATCAGGCTCGATGCAGCTCGACTGCCCCCTCTCAGGCTGCGTTGAGTCGCCCTTACACATCTCCTGATTGGTAGCTGCGGATGCAGCAACGAAGTGGTCAACGTCTGCCTCCTTACAACTCATCTTACCCACAGCGTCCTGATACGTGCCTGCATTGCAGGCCGTTTGGAACTCAGCCCCACTGGTTGATACATAGTATCCGGGTTGAGAGTCGTTACACTCTGCCTGTGCCCCCATTTCTTGGAAGGTGCCTCGCTCGCAGGGTATCTGAGATGGAGAACCAATTGACGGGACATGGTTGCCTGGGTCTGCGTCTATACATTCAGACTGCCCCTCCTCAGGCTGGTAGTATCCGAGCCCGCAAGCGGAGGACACTGGGGCCTCGCGGATGTCAACGTAATGTCCCGGCTCGGCGTCGGTGCAGTCCGATTGTCCGGTGGATGACTGATAGGTGCCTATCAGACAGGGTTCCTGGCCCGCGGAACCCAAGTTGGGGACGTGGAAACCGTAGTCGGCCTCCGAACAGGATGTTGCACCTGTCATCGACTGGTAGGTTCCGAGAGAGCAAGGTATCTGCTCTGCGGTTCCACTCTCATCCGTGTAATGTCCTATCTCGTTGGCCAAGCACTCCGGGGCGCCTGAATTCGGCTGATGATATCCGACAGAACATGCAGACTGTGAATCTGAGCCTGTATCAGAGACGTGGTGGCCCGGGTCAGCCAACAGGCATCCTCCCAACCCACTATCGGGTGCATAACTGCCAGCATCACACTCGGTTTGTGAAGTCGCGGCAGGGCCTGGTGCGTAGTGCCCTGGATCGACTTCGATGCAATCCTCTGAGCCCGTGTTGGGTTGATAGTTACCCGCTGGACATGGTATCTGGAATCCTGTTCCAGACTCAGGTGCGTAGTGTCCTGGATCGACCAGAGAGCAACCAGACGATGCGGGAGTCGGTTGATGCGAACCAGCCGGACAGGCCATCTGATCTATGGCTCCACTGCCAGTGACGTAGTACCCGGGGTCGGCAGGGTGGCACGAGTCTAGGCCAGACGATGGTGCGTAGGTCCCAGGCTCACATGCTAACTGATCTGGAGAGCCGAAGCCTGGCGCGTAATGCCCTTCTGATGCTGAGAAACAACTGGACTGACCGGCCACAGGCTGGTAGGTGCCGGGCGAGCATTTGGTCTGGTCGAATTGCTGATAATCGGAGACATAGTTACCCGGGTCAGCATCTAGACAAGACGGTTGTCCGGTATCGGGTTGGTAAGTTCCCGGTGTGCAGGGTATCTGGTAGGCTAATCCTGCATCGCTGTAATTGCCCCGATCGACATCAATACACGAAGTTTGGCCATCGGCTGGCTGGTAGGTCCCTGCAAAGCATGGGCTCTGGTTAATCGAGCCATTGACGTCGGTGAAGTAACCGGGGGAGGCGTCTATGCAAGAGCTCTGCCCGGCATATGGCTGGTAGGTTCCAGGGTAGCATTCGAATTGCTCGGCCATCCCATGGTAAGGTACGTGGTGCCCGGGGGAGGCGTCTATGCACTGAAGACCAGACAAATACTGACCCGGAGAGCATGATTCAGCAACCCAGGGAGTTGAATCGAATATTGAGACAATGCCGTCGTTGTCATGGTCTCTCTCACCTAAGGAGGCGGATGCATTAGCCGTCGAGTTCGGGGAGGAATGCCCTAGGTCAACATACGCGGGGATGTCGCTATCTTGAATATTCACGCCGTCGAAAGAGTTGCCCAACCCGAGTGCGCCATCCTCATGCTTACCCCAACAGTATACTGATGCATTGGATGCGATACCACAGGTGTGGTACTGCCCTGTGGATATAGTTGCGAAATGTCCGTTGGGGAAGTTCACATATGTTGGTGTGAGTCGAGTAATAGTAGTCCCATCACCGATTTGTCCATCGGTGTTGTTCCCCCAACATACGCTACTGTTGTCATCTAGAATTGAACAGGCGTGGTACCTTCCCACATCAATCGATATCGCGGTTCGGCCGGGTGGCAGTAAGGCATACCTAGGAGAGGTGGATGATGTGGTTGTTCCATCACCAAATTGGCCAACATCATTTTTACCCCAGCAAGCTACACTACCGTTATTCAATAGTGCACAGGTTGTTGTCCCAGACTCGCCGCCATTAGTAGCACCAGTGCCGCCACCACCACCAATTGCTATCGCAGCCAACGTACTGCTTGTTGGGAGGATTGTTATCGGTGTCGGTTCGTCTCTATCAGTAGTAGTTCCATCCCCTACTTGACCTACCGTGTTCAGGCCCCAGCACATCCCAGTGCCGTCGTCCAAGATAACACAGGAGTTCTTCCACCCAGTGGACACGGCAACAGCGGTTCGGCCGGCGGGTAGGCTGATTGGGTAGGGAGTGACCACATCGGTACCACTTTCACCGACTCCTACTATTCCTTCACTATTTTCTCCCCAACAATAGAGAGAGTGGTCATCCATAATAGCGCAAGTGTGATGTCCTCCATTTGACACCTGTACAGCAGTTTTTCCTTGAGGCATAAATACTGGATATGGTGTGGTATGCCACCCAGAATTTCCGCCGTGGCCGATTTGGCCACTGAAGTCCTCACCCCAGCATTGAATTGTGCCATCGATCATAATAGTACAAGTGTGGTGTCCTCCGGAACCGGAACCTTGTCCAACTTCAGTGGCTAAACTGGGTGTTCCGGACTGCCAGCCGAGTAAAACCTGTGTTGGAGTTCTTCTGTCATTGTTGTCACCAGTACCTAGCATTCCAACCTGACCTTCGCCCCAACACTTCGCTGAACCGTTATCCAATACTGCACAAGTGTGGTAATATGAGGCTTGTACTGTGGAGGCCGAATATATCGAACCGGCTTGGGATCCAGGGAAGTGGAGAGTGGAGTTCACATGAGTCTCAAGGGCGGGCTTATCCTCGGCCAATTCGGTTCTGTCGCCTGAGTCAATAGTAACTGATGCGGACATCCCCAAAAGTAGAATCACGAGTGTTATTGCTAGGGCGTTTGAGTGTCGGGCGGGCTGGCGCATCATACCTTGACTAATCTGCCGAGATTTAACAATTGTTCGAGTGCCCTTGGAATACAGGGAATGCGCTGAGAAGTCAAACTCATTTGTCCCCAGCGTTACGGAGCCTCATGGCGAGGGATGGTGCGTTCCGCGAAGTCCCTTACATGGGAGTCATTTGGGTCGTCGCCGAGGCCCACAAGCGAGGCTTCTGGAACGGTAACCCTGACTGGTGCAACCTCGGTCAAGGGCAGCCAGAAATCGGTGATATGGAGGGTGCCCCAGAGCGACTTCGCTCCGTAGTCATCGAGCCTGAGGACCAGGCCTACGGTCCAATCAACGGCACCGACGAGATGCGCCAAGCCGTAGCAGACCACTACAATCGCTACTACCGGAGAGACAAGAAGCCCTACACAGCTGCCAATGTCGGCATCGCTCAGGGTGGTCGACTGATGCTCAGCCGGGTGTTCGGAGCGGTGCAGGGGAGGATGGGTTATCAGGTCCCAGATTACACCGCCTACCAGGACATGATGGATTACGCCTCAAGCAGGCTCGATCCAGTTCTCATCGCTACTTCGGAGAAGAACAACTTCTCGATTCCAGCAGTGGAGTTTGTTGAGGCCGCCAAGGGACTCGACTCTTTTCTCGTCTCCAATCCATGCAATCCCACTGGTCACGTGATTCAGGGTGGTGAGTTGGAATCATACTGCGAGACTGCCCGGAATGAGGGCTGTACGCTGATTATGGACGAATTCTACTCACACTTCATCTACGAGGGTGACCAACCAGGTTGTGGTCCAGTCTCATGTGCCCAGTTCGTAGACAATCCAGACACAGATCCTATCCTCGTCATCGACGGCCTAACCAAGTCATTCCGCTATCCTGGCTGGAGAATGGGCTGGGTACTCGGTCCGCCTGAGATAATCGAGACTCTAGGCAGGGCCGCCAGTGCCATCGACGGTGGGCCAAGTAGAGTCAGCCAGCGTATGGCACTCAGGGCACTCGAGTCGTCCTACGCGGACCAAGAGACAGGTGCTCTGCGTGAGGTATTCGTCAAGAAGCGCAATATGATGGTCGAGCGGCTTACCAAAATGGGTATGAGATGCCTACCAGGGGCAGCCACCTTCTACATCTGGGCCTGTGTTGAGAGTCTGCCAGAGCCCCTCAACGACGGTATGGGGCTATTCTGGGCTGCCCTCGATAGAAAGGTGATGACTGTTCCAGGCGAGTTTTTCGACGTCAACCCAGGAGGTAAGCGAGGCGGTGAGAGTCCGTTCAGACAGTGGGTGCGGTTTTCCTTCGGTCCGCCGCACGACAACGTCGACCTTGGGCTGACTCGTCTCGAGGAGCTGTTCAGGGAGCACGGTGTCGACTGTTGATTACTAAGCCGGGGCGTAGATGTTGTATGCATGCAGCGGTGGTGTGTAGATATGCAGGTTGACGAGTTCAGAATCGGTATCATTTGAGACACGATGGATGTCTGGTTCCTCTGCAGCGCATACCTCTCTGGGCTGATAATGCCTGAAGGTTATCGGATATGCCAGCCCCTCCTCGTTGGTTTCGTAGATTGTCTCGGTAGAGATACCGTCGACGATGAGGAAGGCACAGTCGCTGCCAACGTGATCATGAATCGGAGTCTCCTGCCCAGGAAGCCAGCAGACCGCTACGAGTTCATAGAACTCGGATTTCTTGATCACATTCCTTTGGTATCCGTCATCGGCATAGCCGATGCATTCCTTGAGAGCTGCCAGATTGATCTTGAGATCCTTCAGTTGATGGTCTAGCTCTGCTAGACCGGGTCTCCTGTCGATTGAGTCAAGCCATTCGACCAGGCCTGAAAGGCCTGGGCATTCTGCAAGCAACCCATCTCGGACGCTGGGATCGATTGTAACCTGAGTTACCACATCCCTCGGGGGTGGTATTTCACTCATGACGGTTCCTGCGTAGCAGGAATACTACAATTGATGATATTCTGGCCTCGTGTTCGGTGCGTAGCACCGGAGTTGTTAGAAATACTCGCTGTGATGAGAGTAATCTAGTATCTCCTGCAACACCGGCGTACGGAAAAGACCACACTTTGAGGGGTTGCTTTCCGGAATTCGTAGGATTCTATTATAAATCGTCAGGGAAGCCGGTAATCACTCACTTAGGTGAGGAGGAAATAAAAATGGTTGATACAGACACAATGATGAATGAAATGGGCGGCGCCTTCATGGTAGCCTGGCTCGCTGGCGGCGTAGGGGATCTTGGTGGTGCCCTCGTCCTAGCTGCAGCTTGGATGGCCATCGGTGGAGCCCACATACTGCCCGTTATCACGTGGGGTCACATAATGACAGGTGACGTTACTGATACGGACAGTTGGATGGACAATGGAAGCCGCCTAGTTGCGCAGGTAATTGGAGCAGTGCTAGCAGTACTGCTACTTACCAGTGGCGAGTCGACCGCTGTCGCTGCCCCTGACATGTGGGCATTCGACATGTGGCCGGCACTAGGCCTGATAGCCGGCGGTGCACTGCTGTGGACCGTCTACGACCGCTGCGACGCATGGGTCACCGCCTTCGTGGTGTTGGCTCTGGGAAGCATGGTCGGCGGTGCTACTGGCATGGCGTCCAACCTGATGGGCGATGGCGGCGATATAGCTGCTATGGCAAGCCACTGGGTTATGGACGGCTTGATGGTTGGTATCGGAGCAATGGCTTCGGTTAAGATTGTCGAAATGACCTGATCATTCTGGGAAACTAGACTGACAGATTTACGTAAGGCGGACTGGGGGGCAAATGCCTCCCAGTCCAGCCGTTATATCCCACCGTCCAGAGCATTCGCTCACGGTGGGTTTTCTCAATTTATATCACTTGACTAGTGGCAAACTGCTTGTCAGTGAGTCGATTTCCGAGCGTGAGCCGGGTCCTATACCAAGCACGGTTACAGTTCCTGCAGGAATCTCTGTGTGACCAGCATCAGTCACCATGTAGCACACCAATCCGCAAACTCTAGCATCTCCGAACAACCTCCTCAGTGACTCTAGATCAGGAGTTTCGCAAACTATCTTCCTTGCTCCTTCACTCATGTAACGCTTGAGCATCCTCGGTTGCTCGCGCTTGGCCTTCAGAACACACTCGGCCACAGCATGACCACATTGAGCTGCAAGTTTGCCCCTAGAGAGTTTCAGGTCACGGCGAGTGACCAACACCATCGTAATCTCAGACTCTGCTCGAGACAGGGTCCCTCACCGCCGTTGGAACAGGAGGTGTGATGTGTCTGGTCATGACTTCGCTGAGGGGGTTAGCCAGCCACGCGACGAAGACTACGTTACCCACTGCATGTAGTAGATCGTACGGGATGCCAGCCATCAGATAAACCAGAAACACCTCGCTGCTGAGCGAGTGGAGTGCACTGAGTGATACTATCCAATCGAATGCAAAGGCTGAGACGGCGGCCAGCCCAGCAAGAGCAGGAATCAACATGCGACCGTTGACATAGAGTCGATTCGACAGGGCCGCGCCAACAATTCCTACGGCAGACCATCCAACGGCCTGGTAAAGTGACCACAGTCCGTGCCCCAATAGCATGTTTCAGCACAGAGCTACTGCTGCCGCCAGAGCAACAGCACGAGGGGCACCGAAATGAATACCAGCCAGTAGCACGATGACAGTAACTGGTTGAATATTGGGTATCGGATCTAGGAGGATACGTCCCGAGACTGCGAACGCACCCAATAGGACGAGGAGAATTAGGTCGCTTCCGGAGGACAATTTCCGTTCCGCCCTCCACAGCGCCCATCCAATCAAGGAGAGTATTGCGATGTTGATTACGAGCATGCCTTGAGGCCCAAGTGCTACTGCGTGTGCATCGAACATATGCGCCCCCCTACTAGTGAGGTTCAACTTGCACTTCATGGTTGTCCTGCATATGGCCTCACCAAGTGTCCACACGCCATGTGATAACGCTATCAGAATCTAATTCCAATTCAATAATTCCAATCATCGAAAGTGCTCCATTATGATAGAGCGACCAATATGCCCCACTGAAATTTCCCGACATATGGCTGGGATCAACTCCCGCTATCGAGTCGACCATCAGCCCGAACGAGTATTGCGTGATGTTCAGTTGGAAAGTGTCCCCTGTAGAGTTGACTGCGGCGCTGAGCAACGACCAGCCATCGTCGTGACCAGAAAATCCGCCGATGCAAACCCCGGTCTCGTTCCATTTGACATCACTCATGAACTCAGTCCCGTCGTAATCTATGTGTGTGCGACCGTGGTCAAAATCCTCGGGTGCCTCGGCTTCAGGGAAATGGATGCAAACAACCTGTTGGCCATCCCAAATATCAGGCAGGCCAAAGTGTGGATCATCTTCCTCAACAACCAGCTCCGCGGTCATCCTAGCCCACTCAGTGCTGATTTTTGGAAATGATACTAGGAGCAAAACGAGTATTCCCAGTGAAATTGGTTTCAAAGAGTCGGACACGGAGACTAAAGACAGTTGAATCGGTTATTGAACAATCCTAGTTGTCCAACTCAGATATTTTTCTACGCAGTGCCTCGCTCACAGTTTTGCCATCGGCTGAACCACCTAACTTCTGCATCACAGCACCCATTAACGGACCCATAGCACCCATACCACGTTCCCCGATCATATCCATGTTCTCAGAGATGACCTCTTCGACCGCAGCCTCAACCTCCCCTGTGTCAGCAGGGGTGAACCCGGCTTTCTCGGCCTGCTGCGTGAACCACTCCAACCTCTCCTCGAACTCGGTCTCGGTGGAGGACGGGCCCTCCAGCCAGAGTTTGCGAGCTAGGGGGACTAGTCCCTCGCGTGTGATGATGTCTTCCTCACGCGCGTGCACGGCTAGTGTGAGCACTGGCCATGGGACCTTTGATTCGTCGTGTCCGGTGCCTTCCGCTAGGTCAGCACGAATGTTGTCCAGAATCGTTGAGGCCCATGCCTTGGCTGGGACTGGTTTGCATCCACATAGCCCTCCCTCAGCTCCCATAATCAGAATATCGTCCATCTCGGAACTGAGGATAGCGTCCATCTGGTTCTGGGACAGTTCAAGATTCTGTAGCCGCTCGCGCCTCTGCTCTGTACTCAGCGGTAAGTTGTCTCGGATGCCGTCCCAGTGCTCGATAGAGACTTTTAGAATCGGTATGTCGGTCTCAGGGTACATCCGCGCCCCACCAGGAAGTGGCCTCATTGCTGTCGTCGTTCCGTCAGCTGGCTGTCCCTTCCTGATTACGACATTGCGAACCTCGCGAGTTATCCTGTGATAGGCACCCCGAGCACGCTCGACCACCGCTTCCAGAGCGAGTTCCGACTGCCAATCTGGAGCAACACACAGCACGAAAGCGTCGGGTCCCTCCAATGAGAGTGTCTGACGAACCTCTGCTACCTCGGTTTCTGATATTCCGTAAGCAGGCAGCTCGTCCGAGTGAAAGATTCCGGCAACGCCGGCCAACTTCGCTGCACTCGCAAGTTCCCTGCCGAGTCGAGGAAGTTGTGCTCCATCGCTATCGAGTTGTTTGCTTCCAATCTTACCGGCGAAACCAGGGAGCGCTACCCCCTGCACCCGCAATCCTTCGGAGAGTGAATTACGCACCATCTCTGACTCGCAGGTTATGAAACGGTCTGAGAGATCATGGATATTGAGGGAGAGTCGGGACGTAGCCGCGACAGATACTCGATTCTCAACAGGAATCTTGTCGTCATCCCTATCTGGAGGCAGTGGAGGTAGGTTGGCCTCGCTGCGGAGTTCGTTGGCGAGTCGGTACATATGCAATTGTCGTGCCATCTCAAGACTAATTATCCGTGGAATCCAATCAAGATCCTGACAGCCCTTGATCTCCACGCGGTCCCCACAGGCGATGCTCACATTGAGATCCTGTCTGATTGAGCCCAATCCTCTCCTAACTCTGCGGGTGTCCCTGAGCAAGGTGCCCAGAGTTAGTGCGGTCTCCTTGGCGTGCTCAGGGGTCTGCACATCCGGGGCCGTAGCGACCTCGACTAGTGGCATACCGAGTCTGTCAAGGGTGTAGAAGACTGTCTCTCCCGACAAGGAGGACAGAGTATCCAGTTTCCTCGCTGAGTCTTCCTCTAGGCATATTACATCCACACCAACCACTCCGGAGGGGGTGTCAACTGCACCATCGGTAGCGATGAGCGTGGTGCGCTGGAAGCCACTGGTGTTAGATCCGTCCACTACCGTCTTGCGCATAGCTTGGAGAGCGGAGACTGGTTTTGCATCCATCATCGCAGCCATGGTGAGGACCACATCGACTGCGTCACCATCGTGCTCGAGGGGAGGCGCCTCGTCCATCTCAATTAATCCGGCGTTGGGGGGCTGGATATAGACGAATGATCTGTTCCTCCTATGCTCGAAGCGAGCAGCGATGTCGATCTGGCCTGCCTCGCCCCTAGAAGCCCTGAGGCGGCGACTTGAGCGGGGCCAACTATCTGGAACCTCTGCTATTCCATAATCGAATAGTTCGCTTGGCATCCTCGAGTGCAACTTCCCAGTGGCCAACTGTTGATGAATCTCCAATCCACACATGAATCCGAGGGCGGTTGGATCGAGGTCCTGTGGGTTGTCGATATCACCCCGCGGCTCCATAGCCATCGGCCTCCAGAGAAGGCTCTGTTCAATAGACTCAGCGGGCGAACGCATACACATCATTACGAGGACTGAACAGGTCGCCGCTTATCCGCAGACGGGAGAGAACTTCGTCAACGGTCGTCTCAGAGATTTTTCTGACCGAGGCCCTGTTGTAGATTTCCGTGAGGTTAGCTGTCCCATCGCCCTCCGAGCAGATATCCCGGATAATGGAGCGGAGTAGGGTATTGTTAGTCCGGGCGCTGGTAGAAACTCCTGAGTAGAGCTCTGACTCATCCTCGATCCCGGACTCCTCCCTCCAGTGCCTGAATACTGCTAGAGCTACTCTCGCATCCTCAGAGGAGGCTGTATCCCTGAGATGCATCCGAGCGTGGGCCTCAGTGAGGCGGATTAGAGCCTCAAGAGCGCGTGCTGTGATTGGTATAACCTCGGACTCTCCTGACTGATCATCACGCCCGAAGGACTGGCGTTCATTGGTGTAGTAATTGAGTATCTCGGCTCGGGCGTTTTCGTCGAGGTCAGGGTGGATGTTGCGCTTGGCGTAGGCGATGTACTTACGAAGGAACTCAAGGGTGAAGTGTTCGTTCTTATCAACACTAGTGGCGAATATCTGATCCGCCTGCCCCTCAGTGGGATCTAGATCGAGGGCTTCCTCGATCTTGAATTCGCTGACTCCTTGAGTCCTCATGTCCAGAATGTGCCGGCCAATCAACTCATCATCCTCGACCCTGACCTCATCCCTAATCATCCATATGATGTCGAAACGTGAGGCCAGAGGTGGTGGAAGACCGGTCTCGTTGAAAGAGCGCATGACGCTCTGATTTGGCCCTCTCTTGGAGAATCTCCCCTCTTTGGGATTCGCTGCGGCAAGGATGGAGCATCTGGATGGGAGAGTAGCAGTGATTCCACCCTTGGCCACGTGTATCTCCTGCTGTTCCATGGCAGGGTGCATGACCTTCCTGTCCTCATCGCTAATCTTGTCGAACTCATCGATTGCTGCCAAGCCTCTGTCGGACAGAGGTAGGACACCGGCCTCCAAAGCGAATCTGCCATCTCCGAAAGCATCTCTGACCGCAGCTGCGGTCAAACCGGCTCCTGAGACCCCTCCTCCAGAAGCCAATTTTCCTCGCGGAGAGAGCTTTGACATGTAATTTAGGACTTGGGACTTAGCCACACCAGGATCGCCCATCAGAAGGATGTGTATGTCCCCTCGTGTTCGGGTCCTGTCGGGATTTATTCTAGACACACCTCCGAACAACTGTAGAGCCAATGAGCGCTTGACATAGTGCATCACCCCAGTAGCAAACACCGAGGGTGCTATCGACTGCTGCATGAGCCTCATCAGATCCTCCCTCTGGGAGATTTCGAGTATCTCATCCCTGTCCTCCTCATTGATTTGGATTTCGTTGAACGGGATGCTCTCATGCTCGGAACTGATCAGATGGTAGATGATGTCGAACATGGGGGTCTTCCGGTTGCGGCGGACCTCGCTGCGAACCACGGGCATCACATTCGCCACTATCCTCTCTCCGGGTAAGTGTCGGTTCACCTGATCTCCCTCAACGAGGACAGAGGCGCGGGTGGGTTGTGCCCCACTGGGTACATTTTCAGGAAGTTCCTGTATCTCTATCCACTGGTTGTTGACCATTCTAGAGATGTTGACCACGAGATTGAACCTCGTCGGGTTGTCCTTTGAGTTCTTACTTCCTCCACACCCGGAGTCAGCCGGGCATCGAAGAGGTTCAACCAGTTCCCTCTCGTTCTTTTGACTTATCTCAATGGTGTTACCGCAGGCTTCGCAGGTGAAGACAGCTACGTGCAGGCGCGGCTTAAGGTCAGATATCTTGGTGATGATGGCATCGACGCTGCGTAGGCGCTCGATATCGGCAGTGCCAATATCACGGAGAGGTCTCTTACTGTCTCGAGGTAGTTCGCCAACTCGTAGCACAGCATCGATGTCTTCGCCCCTCTCTCGGCATATTTCTATGAGAGTTTGAGAGCCTCGATCGAGAATCTGACGAGGGTGTTCCAACACGTCGTCAGCGAACTCCGGGTCGAAGGCCTGCAGCTCGTGGAAAGGGACTTCCAAGTAAGGAGGAGCTTGTTTAGAAAGTAGGAGGAGAATCTGGTCCTCCTTGGCCTCAGTGAGGAAGGTTCGCCATCTGGCTGAGGAGTCGTGTGCCGCCATTGTCATGTTTTCACCGCCGGGCTTTGTGTCTCCGAATTCACGGCATATAATAGTAAGGTCCGTCCTTCTCAACCCCTGCTGTTCCAGTAGAGAAAAACGACCCGGGCAGGGTGTCGAATGAGACACTGGAGGCTTCCACTGCAGAACGCACTCTGATTCAGCCGGGACTACTAGAAAATCATCTTGGGTGGCATTCAAGCGTTGAGGCTCGATGGAGGGGCATGGAGTTCTCTCGTCAGGGCAGGGATATATTCGTCAGACTAGATCCGGGCGATGAGATGCACGAATCCCTTCGCAGTCTGTCTCAGCATGGTATCAATGCGGCCGCTATCACCAGCGGTATTGGCAGAGTCATTGGGGCTGAAATAGGCTATCTGGACGGAGATGGAGTATACCAGACCGTGGTGCACGAAGAATCAATGGAACTACTCAGCACAGAGGGGAATCTCGCACCCGGTCCGGATGGCCCGTTCACTCACATTCACGTGGTGTTGTCCGATGACGGCCACGTGGTCAGAGGGGGACATCTGTTCAAAGCGACGATTGCTGTGACCGCTGAGATCCACCTCAGAGATCTCAGTGGAGAAGGGTCTCCCTTCGAGAGGGTGGCTACAGACAACCAGTTCGTGCGGCTCTCTTTCTGTGGTATCGAATAATCTCAGTGACTGGTGCCACCGAGGAAGTACTCGGCGATTTCGGGATCGGTCAGGATGTGGCTGGCATCGCCGGTGTGGACTATCTTGCCACTCGCCATGATGTAACCGCGGTCTGAACGAGAAAGTGAGAGGCGCGCGTTCTGCTCGACTATGAGGACGGTTATGCCTTGCTCGCGCAGCGAGTCTATCCTGTCGATAATCTGCTGCTGGTACAGCGGAGAGAGCGCAGCGGTGGGCTCATCCAATAGCAAAAAGCTCGGATCTGAGATTAGGGCTCGTGAGATAGCGAGCATCTGACGCTCGCCTCCAGACAGCGAGGCTGCTAGGTCGTGCACCCTGTTGCGCAGGTCAGGAAACATCTTGAGTGATCTTTCAATTCTCTCGTTGAGGGTTCTGGTGTCAAGTGTGTTGCCTCCCATCTGCAGGTTCTCCTCAACCGACAAGGAAGGGAACACGTTGTTCACTTGTGGGACATAGGCTATCCCATGATTGACCAGTTGGTCGGTCCTCCATCCAGAAACGTCCTTGTCTCGATACCGGACATCTCCAGAGTAGTGGGTAGCGATTCCAAAGATGGTCTTGATTAGTGTCGATTTGCCGCATCCGTTAGGCCCGATTACGGTGACGAATTCGCCCTCATCGACGTGCATGTCTATGCCGTGCAATATCTGTACTGAACCGTACCCGCCTTCAAGGGCATTCACTTCAAGCACTCGAGTCATGTCTCTTCCTCCTGCGGCTCTCCGGTCGCTCCCAAGTAGGCCTCGATGACTTCCCTATTGCCCCTAACCTCATCGGGCGTGCCCTGCATCAGGATCTTGCCTTCGTTCATGACGATGATACGGTCAACGCCCTGCCTGAGAATGAAATCCATGTTGTGTTCAATGATGAGTACTGAGATACCGGTCTCATCGACGATGTTCCTCAGGTTGTTGAAGATCTTCATAGCGAGCGGACCGGCGACACCAGCTACCGGCTCGTCGAGTAGGAGGAGTTCTGGGTCGCCCATCATAGAGCGCCCGATATCGACTAATTTGCTCTGACCTCCAGAGAGTTCACTGGTCAGATTGTGGGCCATGTGAGGGACCTCAAGTTGGTCTAACACCGAGTACGCCTTATCCAGACGCTCTTCTTCCGCTAAACTGCTGTAGGGTCTAAGAAGCGCTTGTAGGGAGTCGGTGAGGCCTGAACCGAACTGTTTCCTCGGTGGTACCATGAGGTTCTCTATGACTGTCATCCGGCGCCACAGCCTAGTATGCTGGAAGGTGCGAGTAAGGCCGAGTTTCTGAATCTCATCAGGCCTCTTCGCAGAGACGTCCTGTTCGAACACCTCGACTGTTCCAGCGGTCTGGTCGAGCAGCCCACTGATACAGTTGAACGTAGTGGACTTACCGCAGCCATTGGGTCCGATGAGGCCTACGAATTCACCTGGACTAATCTCAAAGGAGACGTCCTCAACAGCAATAAGCCCGCCGAATTCCTTGCGTAGACCTTTGACTCGGAGCACTGTCTTCATTCAGCTTCACCTCCGGTGAGACGAGGTGGTCTGCTCGGGACTTCGGGCAACAGGCCCTTCGGGTTGTACTTCAATGAGAACACTATCATCAAGCCAATCAGCAGGACCTTGACGTAGGCCATGTCAGCAAGAATTGAGCCGCTAATGAAGGCCTCATCTATCGAGCGCTCGCCTAGGAATATCCAGTTTACGATGAATATTGTAGCACCACATAGACCCGTTTCGACCATTCCCCATTTATTGATCAAGAGGCCTATCAATCCAATCGCGAGGAAGGTCTCTAACGGAGTGAAGTGCGGCCAGAACCAGAGTTCACTGCCTGTTACCAGCCACTCAAAGAAGCGGTCGATCATGGCAGCAGTTTCATTGAGTGGGAGATCTGATGAACCCTGACCAGCCACTAGGACATTGAAGACGAATTCCATGAGGACGTAGATGAAAGCGCCGATGATCATTCCCTTGTTGTTGGCCGCTCCGCCAATCACGAATGCGGCCCAGACTAGGAATGTGGATCTCGCAGGCGCCATGAAGGATGGTTGGAAGCCTGTGAGTTTCCAGGCCCAGAGAGCTCCCGCAAAACCTGCGATAGCAGCACCAAGTGCTAGGCTTGCCGCCTTGTGTGTCAATACATCGTGCCCGTGGTGCTGCGCGACCTCCTCATCCTCCCTGATGGAGCGGAGTATCCGTCCCCACGGCGACTTCAGCACCGTCTCCAGAAGCCACCAAATCGCAATCAGGCTGACTATACCTATGATGGCGAGCATCATCATGTAGGGCGCCGGCTGGCCAAGCTCCATCGAGTATGGTGTCGCCTCATATACAATATCGGAAATGTCAGTAAACCCTGATGTCTGATTTAATACTTCGACATTTGTGAACTCGCCACTTGAGCGACCCAGCAACTCGGCGGGACTGCCTATTCCGACTACCTCAGCACAATTATCAGGAGTCATTGGCTCAATAATGTCGTCAGCAGTTCCAAATTGGAAATCAGACCCCATGAGGAGCTTGTTAGGAACTGTGCTGCCGCAGAACCACCAGCGCTCGAAGGGCATAGGGTAACGCGAGATGCCTATCGACGAGCCCCACGAACCTGCTCTCAGCAGAGGCTCGCCCATCAGCAGAACACGTACAATCTCGCCGAGCGATATCGTCACGATGGCGAAGTAGTCCATCCGGAGCCTGGCCGTGGGATATGCCAATAACCAGCCGAATACGCCCGACAGGAGTACCCCTGCGACGACCGCCCAGAAGATTGGCCAGTCGTAGCCGTGCAGTTCCTTCGGGGCGGTCAGAATGCCTACTGTGATTGCTCCCACTCCGACGAAGAAAATGATTCCGAAGTTGACCATTCCAGTGACGCCGGTATGCAGGTTCAGAGAAAAGGCCATCAGCGAGAAGATGGAGAGGGTCAACAATACGTTGGAAACTTGCAGTGTCTTGATGAAGCTCTGGTTCTCGGATTCTGCTACCGGCAACCACTCGACAAACAGTAGAAGGAACACCAGTAAGGAGATGAATGCGACCCACGAACCGAAAGGGCTCTCTCTACCATACGGCGCTAGGCGCCTCAGTTCTCCTAGGCCCGACTCTTCCGAAAACGCACCGAGGACAGCGAAGCCGGCAAACCAGAGCAAACCGAGCACTAGGATGGCTTTTGCGAAGAACGGTGGAGCCGCCGTAGTGAGGATTATCACCAAGACGGTTAGGAGCAGATACTTCCCTTTGCGGTCGAATCCCGACTGGAAACTGTCCAGACTATCGTACAGCGCTGTGTGGAACGAATCAATCGGGGCCCGTGCCGAACCAAGAACCTGAGTCAAGGCTACCGAACTAGAGTTCCTAGACTGGGTGATAGGTGCAGTCAGACTGGCGAGGAAGTCGGTCAGTGGCTCCAAGGCGTCATCCTCGCGACCCTGGAAAAGGAAGTAGCCCTCGACCACAGCAATCAACCAGACCAGTATCGGGACGGCGGGCCAGATGACGTCGCCTAGGTCCACTAAGGTGTTGACGAATCCGAGTTCGGTGTTCATCAGGTCCAGCCACGAGTTGTTCAAATCAGCGAGTGCGTCTGCGAGCCACTGTTCTGCAGTGGTGGCGTCCATGTTGCTAGGTGGGCTGCTCTGGACATCCGATCCCGTGAACGGTGAATCTGTGAGTACGAACTCACCATCAGTCCGACCAGTCACCATCTCGAAGTTGGTAGCGACTGAATCGGAGGCCTGACAGTCGTCGGAGCAGGCCCCATGGGCAAACGAGTTGCCAGCAATGAAGCGGGTGATTCTGCTGAACACATAGGCCCCGATGGTCACGATCATCATTGATTCGCCTCTGGCGTTCTTCTTCTGTTGGAAGTTATGCGCCCCCAATGCGCCCAAGGGTGATATGGCGAGAATCGTTCCAAATTTCTTCGATGGTTGCTCCTCGGCTCGTTTTCGTAATCTATCGACTTTCCATTTCTCCCAAGCAGACCCAATGCCCTCTGGCATGATCATGAGTATCGCTACAAGGAAGACATAGGGCATCACTCCGTCCAGAGCAGTGTAGTTGGAACGTTCCAGAGGCAGGCCGATGCCAATCAGTACAGGTGAGGATAGGGCTCTGACGAAACCGACAATAAGTGAGCCGATTATGGCACCAGGAATCGAGCCGATGGTTCCTAGGACAATGACTGCGAAGGAAGGTAGTAGGAGAGTGAAAGCGGTCTCTGGGGTGAATCTCAGAGTCATTGCGAAGATGGCTCCTCCCATCCCTGAGATTCCCGCCGACAAGAACGCGCTTGTCAGTTGGATGCGTTCGACGTTGATTCCGCTGCTGGCAGCTAGGTCTGGGTTGTCGGCTACTGCCCTCATCCTGCGCCCGAGGCGAGTCTTCCTGAGCAGGATTAGTAGGAGGATGACGGAGGAGAAGACTAGGACAGGGATTGCTCCCTTGTAGTAAGCGTAGCCGGTGGTGGCCTCGGTTATGCAATCGTTGGCTGCATTGTAAAAATCAAAGAGTGGTGCGCTGGCTTCGCTTACCTGCGCCTCTAGGACCCCATTGCCATCGATATCGGTGCACTCCCCTATGGTGGGGCCGTGGGTGTACGTATCGCCATCTTCGAGATCCCTGACGCCTAAGTTGAGTCGTAGCTTCTGGGTCGGTATATCCCATCTCAAAGTTGGGACTCTCCAATCGGCATCCGGTTCAAACATCTTCTTGCCGGCACCGAAGCGGAGGTAGGTGATGGCTCTCAGGGCTAGAGCCACCCCTAGGGATGCAATCATCATCACTTGTGGTGATGCCTCCTTCTTGCGGAAGCCACGATACACGAGCCTGTCGATGATGATACCAGCGAGACCAGTGAGCACGAACGCGGCAATGAGTGTCCAGATGAGGACCGACCATGCCAGAGTACCGTCCAGAGGTGCATCGTACATCGGGAAGAAGTAGTCCGACCAGACCATGACCATCGAGAGATACATGCCTAGCATGAAGAACTCACTCTGCGCAAAGTTACCGTAGCGTTGGACCTTGTAAGTGAGTGTGAGCCCGACGGCGATTGCTAGGTAGGTAGACGACCAAGTTAATGTCGATGTTCCTATGGAGATGACGTCGAAGGTCAGTCTGACGTCATCGTTCAAGCCCTTGAACAGGTTGTCAAGACTCAATCCCACCATAAACAGCAGGAACAGCGGCGACAAGGCAATGGCAATCGATCTGGGCCAGCCTGCAGAGACGTCATCGAACAGGATCTTGACTAGGAAGAAACCACCTGAGATTGACTCCATGACCTGCAGCAACCAGACCATGTCGTTGGGGACATTTCCCCCGATGAGGGAGTCTATCAGATTGAGTAGGCCCCAACCGTTCAAGAGGCCTATGTTGGCATCTAAAATGATGAGTAGCGCGATAGTTGTTCTACGCTGCCCCTGTGACAGATCTTTCCACTTGCTTAGTTGAGAATCGAACATCAGCGTCACCGGCGACGAAACCGCCCATCTAACGCTGTCTGTAAGCGGTAATCATTGTTGGGGGGCACCACGGCAGGCAGTTAGCCCGCCGTGGTGCTTTACGTTCCCTATTTCCTATCCAATCAGGCTCAAGTGATGGTCACAACACCGTCGGCGCTAACCGAGGCGTGCCTGTTGCAGTCGAAGGAGGCTGCACCGTCGGTGACGGTGAAGTCGCCGACGCAGTAGCCATTGCCACCCACATCGCCATTGGCGCCGAAGGTGTGGACGCCACTGGCGCCTACGAAGCCCTGTCCGACAGCGCTAATCAGCATGCCAAGAGGTGTGCCTGGGGGGCTTGAAGCGCCCGCGAAGACAGCATATCCCATGATAATCATAGCGTCAAACGCCTCAGCAGTGTAGATTCCACCAGCGCAGTCAGGGATTGATGCACAGATGGCTGCGAAAGCCATCGATCGCTCGTTCGGCGAAGCCGAAGCCGGCTTGGTAGCCACAATACCAGCGCACGTGGCGTTGGTCGCCATCGATACGCACAGTCCCTCCTCAGCGACACCGTCGCCTCCGAAGATCTGTCCTGAGAAGCCCTGAGTTGAGAGCTCCTCAACGATGGCCGCTCCGTCAGCGGCGTACGAAATTAGCACTACACTGCCACAGTTGCTGTCCATAACCTGTTGCACCTGAGAGGTGAAGTCGGTGATGGTATCTTCATAGCCAATCGAAGCACAGAGGTTGTCTGCACCGTGAGCGGCTGTGAACGCGTCAGCGAAGCCTGAACCGTAGTCGTTGGTCATGTACATCAGAGCGACATCGGTGCCGCCGTCTGCTGCGACCACGGCATTCAGAGCAGGGCCCTGAAGGGCGTCACTAGGCACAACCCGGAAGAAGTTCGGGTATGCTTCTGCGTCACTGAGACCGGGATTGGTGCTCGCGTACGATATCATCGGGACACCTGCAGCGCTGAGAACCGCGTTAGCGGCCATCGTTGCGCCAGAGCAGGCTGCTCCAACAACTCCAACAACTCCAGCATCGATTAGCGTCTGTGCGCCAGCCGCGGCTTGGTCGCCGCCGCAGCCTGAGTCAGCCATTACCATCTCGAACTGCAGACCGTTGCCCCATCCTGCGGTGTTCATCATCCCAAGGGCGATGTTTGCCGCAACACCGAAGCCCGGTGCGTAGACAGCGATAGGTCCGGTCATCGGGTTCAGGAAGCCGATCTTCACGGTAGCACCGTTGAAGGGGGTATCCTGGATACCGTCGATAGCCGACCACCACTCCATGCAGTTGAAGTAGATGTCAGTGGATGACAGTGCTGTAAACGAGCAGATGTCGTAACCTGCACCGGCAACGTCTCCGTTGTCGAGGAAGGTGTG
>Ga0206683_10000143_pt1 | contig 51125 bp, 42 predicted proteins | sample M280m12015metaG_FD_155483 | JGI IMG/M metagenome (GOLD analysis project Ga0206683, IMG submission 155483) | Ammonia-oxidizing marine archaeal communities from Monterey Bay, California, United States - M2 80m 12015 | ecosystem: Environmental > Aquatic > Marine > Intertidal zone | place: USA...
TCCGCGGGTTCATCGAACCACCGGGGTCCTGGAAAACGATCTGCATTTTCTTACGTATCTCCTGCCTCTCTATCTCAGAAATTGGGGCTCCATCATAGATTATCTCGCCGTCAGTAATGGGAATCAGACCCAGAAGGAGCCGGCCAAGGGTTGTCTTGCCACAGCCGGATTCCCCAACCACGCCAAGTGTCTCTCCCTTCCTGACTTCAAGCGAGACCCCATCTACGGCTCTCACATAACTCTTGACAGTAGAAAGAAGGCCGCCCTTGATTGGGAACCACTTCTTCAGATTACGAGTCTCCAATAGGGTGGGATATTGAGCATCTGTCAATTAACCACCTCACTAGGAGGCTCATAGCCAGTCACACATAGAGGACAGTTCTCGACCCAGTGACCAGGGGAGATTTCCTTGACTTCGGGCTTGACTGAGAGAGTTTCACCGGTCCTCCCCATCCTCTGGCAGAACCTGCATCCAGGAACATAGTCAGAGGGGGCCGCAACTTGTCCCGGGATCGTGGAGAGTTCTGACTTGGGGACAGAGTCGAGCCTGGGGCTACTGTCCATTAGCCCCTTGGTGTAAGCATGTCTGGGATTAGCGAATATGTCCTCCACTGATGCCTGCTCGACCACCCTTCCCGCATACATAACGCCGACACGGTCACACATTTCGGCGACCAATCCTATGTCGTGGGTGATAAGTAGGATTGCCGTGCCCTTGCTATCTCTCAGTTCTTTCATCAGTTCTACTATCTGTGCTTGGATTGTGACGTCAAGGGCCGTTGTTGGCTCATCGGCAATTAGTAGGCGCGGTTCACAAGCCATCATCATGGCTATCATGACCCTCTGCCTCATTCCCCCAGAAAGTTCGTGAGGATACATCTTTGCTACCGCAGATGGATTCGGTATCTTGACATCATTGAGCCTGTCCACTATCACCTCGACGTGTTTTTCATCTAGTGTATTCATAGAAGAAAGGACCCATGAGATAATCAAGAATGCTATCAAGAATGATGAGAATATTATGTGCGTCTTAAGAAGAAAGACCATCAAAGATATGAACAAAGCCGCCAGAATATCATTTCCTGATAAAGACGCTATGAAGTGCCTAGTCCCACCTGTGAACCTGGATACGAATCTGGAAAATGTAGACCTCATCCCCCTATACAGCCTCTCCACAGGGGTGCTTTTCTCGGGAGGTAGTTTACCATGCAGGCTCATGACCTCGTGAATCTGCCTCTCGACGGTGTAAAGAGGATTCAGTGCCGTCATGGGCTCTTGGAATATCATGCTAATTTCGTTGCCCCTTAGCTCCCTCATCCTCTCATCTGATGCATCGAGTAGCTCCTCGCCCTCGAATCTCACAGAGCCAGAGTCAATAACCCCAGTTGTGAGGCCTATTACAGTCAGAGAGGTTACTGACTTTCCAGATGCCGATTCACCGACTAGTCCGAAAATCTCCCCTCGATCGATTCCGAATGAGACGGAGTCCAGTGCCCTGACATCCCCGTAGTCGGTTGGGAAGTGAAGCTTCAAGTCGGATATAGAAAGGAACTTTTCGTCACTCATGACTTTGACCTCCTTTGCCTTGGATCCATGACGTCCCTCAGACCATCGCCAAGCAAATTGAATCCGAGAGTGGTGGTTAAGATGGCCAGACCGGGGAATGTTACCATCCACCAGTGTGTCGGGAAGAAAGACCTGCCATCGGATATCATCTTCCCCCATTCGGCCGAGTTGGCCTCTGCGCCCAAACCAATGAAGGAAAGCCCGGATGCTGTGAGGATTGTTCCACCCACATCCAGTGAAACTGCGACGATCATTGGGGCCCAAGCATTGGGGAGGACGTGCCTGAATAGAACTCTGAAATCACTAGCGCCGACACTCTTGGCGGCTTCAATGTAGGTATGTTCCTTCACTGAGAGGACCTGTCCTCTGATTAGTCTAGAGTACCCTGGCCAGCCAGTGAAAACTAGTGCTATCATAATCTTCTCTAGCCGATCTAATTTAACCTCCTCAAATCCGATTGCACCTAGGTCGTTTATGTCATTCATGGCCGTTACCACGGCCATTGCCAGAATCAGCCCCGGTACTGCGAAGAAAATATCGGCAATTCTCATAATGACCTCATCGATCCTTCCTCCGAAGTATCCGCTAATGCCCCCAATGACCAGTCCTAGGAAACATGTGGTGAATGCGACTGTGAAGCCGACCCTGAGGGACTTCCTTGACCCATAGAGGATCTTACTCATCATGTCGCTACCGGTGTGAGTGGTTCCCATCGGGCACAATTGGTATTCCTCGGGAAAGAGCCAGAAGTCATATGTGTAGAAGTCTGGACATCCATTGTCATTGATTCCAGCGTCTGCGAGAACCCCTTCCTCATCATACAGATAGAGATTGTAATCTGAACCGGACTCTACATTGAGGAATGCGCTAAGTGTTGCGTTGGCAGGGATTTTCACTGAATACCACTCGTCATCCTCGAAGGGCGAGGGGGATGCGGGCAAAGCGGAAAACGATGGTGCCTCTGACATCTCAGATATCGATAGGTCCAGGTTGAACTCGGCGGATTCAGAATTGGTGACTAGGATGCTTTCGTCCCACGGGCCCGGGTGGGCTTCAGGATATTCGAAGGGGGATGCGAAGACATAGCTCCATTGACCGGATTCTTCGTCAATTGAAAACATTCCATGAGATGCAACCAATTCACCATCTATGCATCCCTGACATCCCCATCCTGACGATTGATCGTCGAACGGCTTCACGGACTCGATGACCATCACTAGGTTCGCCTGGTCCCATCCTGCATCATGGTGGACCCTCAGGCTGACAGTGGTCCCCGCCCTGTTTGTTACCCCGTCCTGTATGCCGTCGTTATCATGATCATAGATATCGGTAAGGGGGTTGTTGTCAGAGACTTCATCATAGTCAAGGAGCCCGTCTGAGTCATCGTCGAGATCGAGGTAGTCTGGACCGCAGAACATTCCAGACGTGTTGTCAAACCAGGATTCCTCGTCACATGTTGAGTTCCAGTCATTATCGAAGTCCGAGGGGGACTGGTCGGCGAAGTCAGTGATGCCGTCATTGTCGTCGTCTTGGTCCAGTAGATTGAGGACGAAGTCGCCGTCATTGTCCTGATCACCATTCGCCGTCTGGACGTCGAGTTGTAGTTTCTGATCGGCATCTGATGGACTGGAGGTTACAGTGTCCTCCTTGGGGCCACTGAATGGGGGGAGTTTCTTGAATGTATACAGATTCAATGTCTCCCCGGTCTCTGGATCATCCCTGTAGATGGGCCATACCTCCTGGCCCGTTATGCTGGACTCCTGTTCCTGCTGCGCGATGGAGTCAGCATAGAGGGAGAAGTCGATCACTAGGACCACCATCAGAAGTCCGATAATAGAGAGTGCGCTCCTCCTGAAGCCCCTCCAGCTGTCCTTGAGAGTCTGGGCCGAGCTAGAGAACCTAACCGAGAGTTCATCGTACCTGGGGATTGAGGGAGTGAGAACACTCCATACCTTCTCGGCAATCCTTGCCCTCTCCGGGATGACCAGTGATAAAATCAGGATAGTTGTCAGGGTCAGCGCCATCCCCTTTCTGAAATGATATAGTGCGATTACAACGACTAAGGCGATGAGGATTTTCAGTAAGTCTCGGAGGGTTAATTCCCTTGCTGCCTGAACAAATAGGTAAATCGGTACGAAGATGGCGAATGCAATTGCCGAGAGTTGGAAGAACAACAGTAGGAGCCACAATAGTGAGCGTAATGAGAATCCGGGGGACCCCACGAGGATGTCGAGTAAGATGGTGCCAGCGATAAACGCCACTATAGCCAGAATTATCTTTAGATCCCTAGAAGCCATGAATCATCCCAACCTGACCCTGGGATCGACCCAAGCATAAGCGATATCGACGACGAGGTTCGAGAGAAGGAAAATCACTGAGGTGACCATGGTAACTCCCATTATCACGGCGAAGTCTGTGAGCAGGATGGCCCTAATCGCAGCCATCCCCATACCGGGTAAGGCGAAAATGGTCTCAGTTAGTACTGCGCCCCCAAGGACCCCCCCGAGCATGAATCCGAGAATTGTCACTATCGGGATTAATGCGTTCCTGCAAGCGTGCTTGATGATGACTGTGCGCTCATTGAGGCCCTTCGCCCTAGCAGTCCTCACGTAGTCCTCGTTGAGAACCTCCAAAAGGCTTGAGCGCATGTATCTCAGCAGACCACCGGCAGTGCCCAGAGAGAGGCAGACTACGGGGAGTGTGAGGTACTTCAGAGACTGCCAGAAAAGACCCAGTCTGGTCTTGCCCTCAGGGAGGTCCCAGGTTTCAGCTAGGAGAGAGTCGATTGTGTAAAGCCCGGTTGAGCCGTGGGGCGCGATTACCACTGGGTCCATGTCCGTTGGATTCAGCAGGAAGAATGCGGAAAGAGTGAGGAATACGCCAATTATGCCCGCTGTCACCTTGTCTCGAGTGGTCTCTGGGCTCTTCAAGTTCCCAAGCCTGCCGTCTACCTTCATGTCATATGCGGCCACAGAAGCCACTATTGCCATGAGTAACGATAGCCCCAAATTGCCGATGTCGAACACACCTCCTTGATCGGGGAATTCGGACCCGGGGGGCTTCCTCCCGAATAGCGGTAGACAACCACCCTCCGTCCCAAACAGTGGATCGCATATGCCGAACTGTGTGGCGAAGAGGTACTGGAACATCAGGGCAAGCCAGAAAATCGGCAGGCTGACGAATGCGATTGCCACGAACCTGCTGATGTGGTCGATGGGGCGGTCCTGGTATACGGCACTCAATGCCCCTAGGAAGATGCCCAGGGGGGCCCCGAAGAGTATGGCCCCGAAGGACATCTCCAGAGTGACGGGGACGGCTTGTTCGAGAACATCAACTACTGGCTTTTTGTACGCCAGAGAGTAACCCCAATTTCCATCTATCAGACCTCCGCTATTGTACTCGAGCGAGTTGAAGGAGGAGTCCTGGAAGGCAACGTTGTCATTGACATCCTCGTCACCCCATATCCACCCGTCTCCGTCGGAATCATGGAACCCCATGTAGTGGAAGTACTGGTCCATGATCGGGATGTCGTTGCCATCCTCGTCCGTGAAGTGCATCTGGTACTTCAGATCCGCCAGGGTGTCGTCCGGGCACTTCAGCCCGCAGTACGCCCTAGCCGGGTCCGATGGGACGAGGTGGGATATTGTGAATGTTAGAAGGGAGACGCCTATCAATACGGGAACGAGGAGGACCAACCTCCTGACAATGTATTCCCACAGTTCCATCTAGGCCCCCCTTCTGGGGCTGACTGAACCCCTGTAGTGTTTTGGGCGCGACGGCAGCGGTCTGGGACCGCCGCCGCCGGCCTTACGAATCAAGCGATACTATTGCTCGATCTAACTCTTGTCCACGTTGAACCAGGGTATGGTTGCTGGTGGAACTTCACTGGGCATCGAAACCCTGTCAGAGTGGACGTGGTAGCTCAGGTACTGCGCCATGAAGATGAGCGAAGGCTCCTCCATGAAGAGATCGTGCGCCTCTGCGTAGAGGGCAGCGCGAGCATCGTAGTCTGTCTCGGTCTTGGCCTCTAGTAGTAGTGCATCGATGTCAGCGTTTGCGTACTGAGTGTTGTACACGTCTCCGTGCTCTGCTGCGCTAGCAACGAACGGGAACCAGTAGTTGTCTGGGTCGTTGTAGTCAGGAGCCCAGCCAAGGAACATGAAGTCCCAGTTGGCGGTTCCGAACATCCTGTCCAGCATGTTGCCCCATGGCTCGCCAGTAACTGTGTTGGCGATTCCGACGAGGTCAAGGTTCTGTGCCATCAGGTTGGCGTTGGCCTCCCTGTTGACGTTTCCGTCGTTGTAGAACAGGCGGATCTCGTCTCCACCGAACCTGACGCAGTCGTCAGTGTCCTGGTTTCCGTCAGCGTCCACGCAGGTGTATCCAGCAGCGTCTAGAACGGATCTAGCCATGTCTAGGTCGTAGCTGAAAGTCGCGTCCTGAGTCTCCACGAATGGCATCCCTAGTGGGACTGGTCCGTGCAGGGGAATCGCGAATCCGTCGTAGATGTCGGAGATGGCGGTGTCGTAGTCATAGATGTACGACAGTGCCTTTCGGACTGCTCCATCGGCCATGAACTGGTTGTGAGCAACGTCTCCGTCAGCTCCCTCGATGGTCGGGTTGGTGTTCATGATTCCTAGAGCCACAGTCAGAGAAGCCTCTGGTCCGCAGTCGGTGCCCTGGTCTGGGTCTCCGGTGATTGCGGTTGGGTTCTCGGTGTTCAAGCAGACCTCTGCTAGGTTCCCGCTTGGGACCGAAGCGAAGTCGACCTCTCCGTCCTTTAGGGCGGCTACGCGAGTAGCCTCCTCAGCGACCTCGGACCTGGTGATCTTGTTCAGGTTGAATCCGCCGTCTTCCCAGTATAGCCAGTTAGGAGTGAGCACTAGCTCGGTCTCCTCTACGTAGCTGTTCAGGACGTATGCGTTGGTTCCTAGCGGGTTCGAGTTCAGGAACGCGTTGCAGTGGTCATCGGAACTCTCGTCGACGTCAGCGGTTGCTGGGTCGTCCGCGGTTACGATTCTGTTAGCCTCGCAGGTCTCTGCGTCAGTAACGGCTCCAATCCAGAATGCGATGGTCGGGATGAATGCCGAGTAGGCAACATCCAGAGTCGCGGAGAAGGTACCGTCGTCGTTGACGACTAGTCCGTCGCAGGATGACATGGTCTCGTACATGATCCATGCAACACCGGAGTCTGGGCTTCCATACTCAATAACTCGGCACCATGAGTACCGAACGTCCTCAGCGTCGAACGTTGCTCCGTTCGAGAAGAAGACTCCCTCACGTAGTGTGAAGGTGTATGTCAGACCGTCGTCGCTAATGGTGTAGCCAGTGGCGAGCCTTGGAACTAGGACGGGTGCTCCGTCTGCTCCTGGCTCGTACCTGTACAGAGTGTCGTAGACGTTCTCAATGACTGCTCCGGACGACGTGTCGTACGCGTCTGCGGGGTCCATCATTGGTGGGTCGACGTCAGCGGTCATTGCAACGATCTCGCAAGCGGATGCAACACCGGACAAATCGTCCTCTTTGCACTCTCGGAGATCCTCTAGAGCTGCCATGGCGTCGGCCATCGACATGTCGCCGGAGCCGTACTTGCTCATGTAGTAAGCCTGGTCGTAGGCGCAGGAGCCGTCGTCGTCAGTAGCTGACGAGTCGTAGTTTGTAGCTTCCATGTCCATGCAACCAGCTGCCTCAAGGTGGTCAAATACGCCGTCGCCGTCCGAGTCGGCGAACTCACACGAACCGTCGTCGACGGTCGCATCAGCGTTGAAGTTAGTTGCAATTTCATCCATGCAACCCTCCACATCGTCGTCTCCACCTAGGCAACCGGCGGCGACTGACGCAATCATCAGCGTAACAAGAAGTATAGCATTAAGCCTGGACTTCATACCTCGTGCGTGGACGTGTAGACTATTTAGTATCTCTGAAAATTATGGAAAAATAGCCATTTTTGACTGCATGGCTCCTGGATAATAGTTTACTTTCTACACTTTGTAGGGGGTTGTGAATGAATGGTGGACGTGCCGAGATTTGAACTCGGGGCCTCTTCCATGCCAAGGAAGCGCGCTTCCAAGCTGCGCCACACGCCCAATAGAAAGGGCGACTATCGAGGCCCATTTAAGGAGAATGGGTGCAGGGGGCAGCAAGAGTGAGTGGAGATGGCAGGGCGTCCCGAAATTCCAGATGGCCTGATTGAAAGTGTCATCCTTGCACTTGACGGCAGGGAGGCTCCATTCATCATGAGCCTTGACGGGGGAATCTCCCTCGAATGGCTGGAGGCTGGTGACAGCAGATTGGGGATCACAAGATTCGAGTGCGACCACAACGAGCTGTATCGCAGGAGGAGGCTTGGATTGCCCCCTGGCCCGATCACTATCGGCATCAACAATATCCTGGATGGTGACGAGAAGCTGTTCACGCACACGCTGGCACATGAGCTACTCCATGCAGCGGGACTCTTGGAGCACGACGGGAATCACGCTGAAATCGTGAAAGCGGTGGCACCGTCCCCGAAGCTGAACGAGTCCCCCGTATTGAGGGGGATGCGGGAGGAGGTTCTGTCCAGCCTACCCGAGAGGCAGTGGATCTGCGGGAACTGCGGCCACTCCTGGGAACGAATGAGGGTTACTAGGCCCAACAGATGCCCCAAGTGCGCGAGATCATTCAAGTCCGCCTAGGGCGTTTTCCTTCTCATTGTAAACCGCCAGTTGCCCGGTCCGCAGAGTGTGGGATTCATGAGGGGGGTGCTCGGCGCAGATATCAGGGCGATTAGTGTAGTCTGGATATCATCCCGGCCTTCTAAGCCGGTGACACGGGTTCGAATCCTGTATCGCCCACCACCAAACCCCCTCTCTCGCGAATCGCTCATATAGGGGCAGCAGGTCGGCCGCCCGCATGAAGAGAGGTTCTCGCGCATGGAAGAAGCGAGGCCAGCAGCGCTGGAAGTGGCGCAAGAAGAAGCTCCGAAGGCGAAAGGCGGCTAGAAAGCGCGCTAAGCAGTGATTCTCCAGTAATTATGCTAGCGTGATGTTGATAGGCTGGGCTGCATTGCAGGTACAATGACTCGTGCGAATGCTACAACATACGTTGCGCTGGCCCTAGTTTGCCTTATGCTTGGAATGACTGCCTCAATTAGCCAGAATAACATGGAAATGAGGGGACTTGAGGACGTTCCTGATAAGTCAATGACGCACGAGGCCCCCAATATACCGGGCTTCACGCCTGGCTCCATCTTCTCGGATACCACGATATCCAACGCTAGGGGTACGGCCTGCATGGTCAGGCACAACGGGACACTAGCGTGCTGGGGGGCGAATGATGCCGGGCAACTCGGAAATGGCCTGATGGAGGATGGAAACTACTCCGAAGTTCCAGTCGATGTGATTGGAGTGAACGGGCTCAGCTTCAGAGAGGTCGCCGTAGGGCAGTTCGCAGCCTGCGCCATTACCGACACGAACGAGTTGTACTGCTGGGGCGGTGGACAATACGGTCAGTTAGGCAGGCCAGTGTGCGTATACGTGGGTAGCGATTACTACCCATGCAGGTACGCCCAAGGAAAGCTGCCAGCCAAGGTCGACTTCCCTGGCAATCCAAACGCCGAAGTCAGGACCATCGTGGGATCTGACCTGAGCGCTCACTTCTGCGCGATTATCGACGACGGAGACGTGTCGTGCTGGGGCCATAACGAATTCGGCCAGGTGGGGAATGGAGATTGGTGCAGCAAAGGAGTAGTCTACTCGCAGATCCCCGCGACGGGGGACAACTGCAACATCTACAATGGCATAACCAGACCGCAGATGGTCGAGATGCCCGAAAACCGGAGCGCTATCGCTGTATCAGCCGGAATGCAAAACTCGTGCGCGGTTCTCGACAACAACAGCTTGTACTGCTGGGGGAGAAGCGACGCAGGATCAATGGGGCAGGGCGACGACTACCTCTACAAGACCACGCTTGCAGACCAGATGATGACGGGGGAACAAACCTGGCTCAACATGACCGATGCGACGAATTTCGCGGAACAGGGCAAGGCCTTCATGTACCCATGCCCGTTTGGAGGCACCCACTGGATTGAGTGGACTGGCAAGGAAAACAACACACTGACAGGCGTGACGACGGACGGGTTCGGCCATGGTTTCGATGCTGGATCCGACGTCGACTTCGCGTTACAGCTGGAACCCATATACGTCCCCATGCCGAACGGCACTGGCGTATTGGCGATTTCTTCAGGATTCTCGGGGCACACGGCGGTTCTCGAGGACGGGAACGTCGCCGTCTGGGGATTTGGCAATGATGACGTGCGCTGGAACTCCTCACCCACCCTGAATCCCGGTCTTGGGCCGGACGTGAATCGCTCGGTGATCTCATTCAGCCAGGGGCCCGAGCACGGATGCGCCATACTCTACAACTTCGAGGCATGGTGCGGCGGGATGAACGGCAACGGGCAGCTCGGACTTGGGAACATGACGTACTACGAGGACATCACGCCAGTAGTCGGCGGGCATGAGTTCGTCGCAATAGAAGTGGGGGGCTCGTGGTATGGCGACCAATCCCGATGGAACTCAACAGGATGGATGGCCGAGGTCCAGTCAACCTGTGCGATTAACACGACTGGTGGCGTCTTCTGCTGGGGCTCCGACAACTACGGTGGGCTGGGTAACGCTGGCAATGGAAGAACGGCTTTCCCCGGCGGGATATGGGTCGAAGCTGGGACTGACGGAACAGCGATGTTGAGCGACAGGGACCCAGATGGCGATGGTATTCTGGGGATGCTTGACGAGCTGCCATGGGGATGCCCGGCGGGATACTACGTTATCGACGGCTCCTGCACTGGAGTCAGCGAGGCGGGGCACTACTCCCCGGAGTTCTCTGAGTCGGACTGGGAGTGCCAATCTGGCGAGTTCCAGCCACTGGCGGGACAGGGGTCCTGCATTGAGGCGAGTCCGGGGCACTATGTCTCGGGAAGCACCGCGACATCCCAGGAGTCCTGCGAACCAGGCTACTACCAGCCCGATTCCGGACAGGTATCGTGCTTTGGGGCGGACATGGGGCACGAGACAAACGTTGAGGCCACTGCGCAGATGATGTGCGGGACTGGGTACTACCAGCCACTTGCAAACCAGTCAACTTGCTTGGCGGCTGACCCAGGGAACTATGTCGAAAACCTTGGATCGACCACGCAGACTGAATGCACGCCCGGCACATACTCAGCCAACCTAGCCGCATCATCCTGCTCTCTCGCTTTCGCTGGACACTACGCACCCGGAAACGGTTCTGTCACACAGACTCCCTGCGAGCCCGGGACTTACTCGGACGAGTTGGGACTCAGCGAGTGCAAGATGGCGGAGCCGGGCCACTACGCGAGCGAGTCTGGGGCCACTTCCCAGACTCCCTGCTCAATGCCCCAATTCCAGCCATCGCAGGGGCAGATCGAATGCCTTGACTCGAATCCCGGTTTCTACGTGAACTCCGATGGGGCAATATCAGAACAGGCATGTCCTGCAGGAACTTTCCAGCCCTCCAACGCGGCTACCGAGTGCATGGACACCAATCCCGGGCACCACGCGCCTTCCGAGGGTACAGGGGACGAAGTACCGTGCCCGACAGGTCATTACCAACCCGACTCCGGGGGCATGGTCTGCCTCACGGCCGACCCAGGAAGCTTCGTGGACTCGGAGGGCTCGTCAACTCAGGCAGAGTGCGGCGAGGGGAATTACCAGCCCGACTCTGGTTCTGACTCATGCTTGGTGGCCGACCCAGGGAACTACGCCGATGGTACGGGATCGGAGGTCCAGAGGGAATGCGTCCCGGGAACCTACCAGCCAGACCCTGGCCAATCCTCGTGCATCGACGCAGAAGCTGGCAACTCTGCGGAGGGCCCGGCTGCCACTTCGCAGACGATTTGCCCCCCTGGAACTTACCAACCAGAGGTAGCCAGGGCCTCGTGCATCGAAGCCACTGGAGGAGCCTTCGTGGCGGATGAGGGGTCCTTGGACTTCGAATACTGTGGAATCGGGACCTACCAGCCTTCTACCGGGCAAGCCGAATGTCTGGAGGCCGAGGCGGGATACATCGTCTCGCTAATTGGCTCTCTGAACCAATATCCCTGCGAGGCAGGAACCTACCAGCCCTCTGTCGGACAGACGGAGTGCATCGATGCCCAGAAGGGGCACTACGTGGAGGCGGAGGGCTCACCCTCCCAGACTCCCTGCGAGGCCGGAACCTACCAGCAGCTAGCCAAGGCCACGTACTGCGTAGTCGCGGGAGCCAACCACTTCGTTCCCGAGGCGGGCGCCTTCTTCCAGCAGCCCTGCCCCTCCGGAGAATCGCAACCCGAGAAGGGCCAGACCTCCTGTATCGCCGAGACGGTTGAAGACTCAGGTGGCTCTGTACCTGGCTTCGCATTCATTCCGGCCATTGTGGCCATATCATTGGCCGCCATTAGATCGAGGAGACATTAGCCTGATTGCCATAAAATACAACAATCCGTGACAGGATTGATAGTTGGTGTGTTATTGGAACCAATATGGTAGGAATACGGGAGTACTCCGAAAGTGACCGCACTGTCGCGACCTTGTCCCTTGTGGCCTTTGTGTCGGGAATATCCGTCCTCTGGATGATGTTAGGGCCGGGGCAGTCATCCCCCCCTCTGTCCGAGGTTTCGGGCTCCCAAGTCATGCCTGACATTCTTCTGGCCCTATTCAGAACGATTGCGGCAATGGCATCTCTGGTAACGCTCTTTATTATCGGTTCCGACAAGAAAGGGCTCACATACAATGTGTTGGATTTCGAAACGAAAATATACGGCCCCAGGAGGCTGTTCGGCACGAATCGATTAGCGGCCTTCACGATGTGGAGCTTCGGACTCCTGGGGATCTACTTCGCCATAGCGGCATACGTGACCTGGTCGCACATTCTTGGGGCGGACGTCCCTGGGATCGTGCTTCTCATATGTCCCGCGGCTCTAGCTGCTTCTTGCGCTTGCGCCCTTCTGGTTTCCGTGACTGTGACTTTCATACTAATCCCTGAAGCCAATAAGAGAGGTGACAACATCAGTCACTACTTCCTATGGGACAACCAGATCATGCACAATGGAAACGTGATCATTCTCGGAGTGGAGTTGCTCGTTACAGACATATCGGTCGGACTGGCCCACATATCATTCCCGGTGCTTTTCGGGGCCGCATATGTAACCTACTCAGCGTTTTTCGCGATGAGCAAGGGTGGTTTCTACTTCTACGATTTTCTAGACCCACGACTGAATGGGGCTCCGATAATTCACTTGATTCTCCTTGCTGTCCTAGCCGGCGTCTACATTGGAGTGGTCATGTTGGCGGCTCTAGTCGATTGGAATCGCGGCGTGGCCGCAGTCGCCATCGTGCTGATACTCTACCTGATTACTACGTTCAAGAATCCTAGAGAAGTGACACTAGATTTGTGAGGGCCGAAGCCTGGTCAGGTGATTTTGTTACGCCACTGGCTAGAAGTACTCCCGAGGTACCAAGCTCCACGGCCATCGCCACATCTGCTCCGGTCTTCACCCCCGCACCACAGAGAACTCCGACGCCGCCGTTCGTCTCCCTCACTGCTTCTGCCGTGCTGGAGACCACCTCTGGATCGGCGCTAGTGACCGAGACATCGCCCCCGATAAGTTCGGGTGGCTCCACAGCCACGAAAGTGGGCACCAGGGCGGCCAGCGCCCTCGCCTCATCGATGTCGGCCGCGCATGCGCACACCTGGAACCCCTCAGGAACCTGATCCAACAGCATAGCGACGTGCTCTAGGCTAACCTTGTGCTCAGCGTGGTTGATCAGTGTCCCCGAGGCACCCCACTGTATCGCTGTCTCGGGGCTTATCCATCCAGTATTGGAACCAAATCCTACAGGGTCCATGTGCTGGCACCAGACTTCCAGATTCGGGGCCGCTTGAACGACCTGTGCGAGATCGAGAGGGGAGACAGCGGCTACTAGTCTAGCATCAGTCTCTATTCCCTCCATGAGGCGGGCTAGTGCCACGGCAGAAGCGCCATGGGCCTCTTCGTAAGTCTTGAAGTTCACAACCACCAGAGTGTCGCTCACGAACGTGCGAGAGGCAGGGGTGCTTTGACCGTGCCGACTATTCTGATTCGCCATGGCCGATTATCCTGCCATCTAACGTGGACTCGGGAGAAACGGATGACCCCTCCCCCACTAGACACCGGCTTAGTACAGCGTCTTGCCCCACCATGGACCCTCCCAATACCACGCAATCAGTCAGTCTGGCGCCACTTGAAACCACTGCTCCGGGACCTATCGAGCACCCAGATATCTCCCCCTCACATTTAGATCCAGGGCCGAGCCAAGAGTCGCCTTCTATGTGGCCGCTTGAGAATCGATCATTCTGGATGCACACCTGGGCTGCCTCAATGAATGAGTCAGGAGTACCGGCATCCACGAAGTATCCTGAGAACTCCAGCCCAGCCATTCCACCCGATTCAGCAATTTCTGGGAAAATTTCTCTCTCCATGCTGTATGACCCACTTGGCAGGGAATCAATGGCCTCCCTGCTGAGGACTGAGCATCCCGCGTTAATCAGGTTCGAGAACTCGGTACCGGGCTCTGGCTTCTCCTGGAACCTCCTGATCATTCCCTCATGGTCCAAATCACAAACCCCGAACCTACTGGGGTCCTCGACCTTCCAGAGTGAGAGGGTCGCCGAGGCAGATTTCCTATTGTGATGTTCAATTAGAGACTCGACATCCACACTGGAGACCAGGTCCCCGTTCAAAATGAGGACGGGGCCACTTCCAGTTAGGTGATTCCTAGCGTTTGCCACTGCACCGCCAGTTCCAAGAGCCTCTTCCTCGACAGAAAGTACGATCTCATATTCCGCTCCCCCGGATGAGGAGAAATCTCTCATTTCGTCGATTCCATACCCAGCTGCTACTACTACTCTGTCGACCATCTCCGAGGGGACGCACTCAACAACACGTTCCAGCAGGGTCTTGTCGAGAAGGGGGAGTAGTGGCTTCGCTCTGCCCGAGGTCCAAGGACGGAGTCTGGTACCAAAACCGCCGGCCAGCACGAGCACGTCCATGGATGGGCGTGACAGCAGGTTGGTTTGAGCGCTTCGCGTCCAAGTTAGGCATGGGGCTCTTGCGCATCCTTCAAAGACGGGTTGCCAGTGGACGGGACGATATCATGAACATCCACGAGTATCAAGCAAAGGCGATGTTCCGAGAGTCTGGCATAAAGGTCCAAGATGGAGTGCACTGTACAAGCGTGGATGAGGCGCTCTCGGCCTACGACTCACTAGGTTGCGCGGTGGTGGCCGTGAAGAGCCAGATCCATGCAGGGGGGAGAGGCAAGGGGACCTTGTTCGACCCTACTTCGGGAGAAGAGGTTATGCAAGGCGGAGTGAAGATCGCTTTCTCCAGAGAGGATGTTGAAGAGTACGCGAAGAATATCTCTGGGAACCTCCTTGTCACCAAGCAAACCGGACCTGAGGGGAAGATTGTCAGCAACATGTACGTAGAATCTGGCTGTTCGATTGAACACGAGTACTATCTTGCAATCCTTGTGGACAGGGATACAAAATCGGTACTATTCATGGCCTCCACTGAAGGGGGCATGGACATAGAAGAGGTCGCCGAGAAGACCCCGGATGCAATTCACAAGGCTTGGGCGCACCCAATGGAAGGCCTGAGAAATGAGGATGCTGAATCGCTCGCTGCCTCATTGGGCCTGTCTGGAGAGTCTTCGGATGAAATGGTGGATATGCTGGGGTCTCTGTATGAACTATTCATGGAGAAAGACTGTTCGATGATCGAGATTAACCCACTTGTCAAGACAGAGGATGGGAGCATGGTAGCATTGGATGCTAAGGTCAGCTTCGATGATAACGCAGACTTCAGACACCCATGGAGAGATGGCTTGAGGGACCTCTCTGAAGAGGAGGAGGTTGAAATCAGAGCTCACGAACTAGGCCTTTCCTACGTGAAGCTTGATGGGAACATAGGATGTCTAGTCAATGGGGCTGGACTGGCTATGGCATCCATGGACGTCATCAAGCTCTACGGGGGCGAGCCAGCAAACTTCCTCGACATTGGGGGGGGAGCCACAAAGGAGTCGATTACCGCGGCTTTCGAGATCATTCTTGAGGATTCCAGCGTGGAGGGCATCCTAGTGAATATTTTCGGCGGCATTATCAGGTGCGATATGGTAGCAAGAAGCGTAATCGAGGCTTCCGAAGAAATAGGCCTGGATGTCCCCTTGGTGGTGAGGTTCTCTGGAACTAATCACGTGGAAGGGAAGGCAGTATTGGACGGCAGTGGAATGTCTGTTCACACCACCAGTACCCTTTCAGAAGGTGCACGGAAGATTGTGGAACTCATAGGGAGTGGGAACTGATGGCGATTTGGATTAATGATGATAGCAAGATACTGATCCAAGGAATCACGGGTCGCCAAGGAACATTTCACGGAATTAGAATGTCCCGCTACAACACCAACGTTGTCGGAGGAGTCACCCCCGGCAAGGGTGGGCAGACCGTGGATCTGGAAGGCAGGAAAGTCCCTGTTTTCAACTCCATGTCAGAGGCCATTTCCGAGACTAGTGCGGATGTTAGCGTGATTTATGTCCCTGCAAGATTCGCCTCTGGAGCGATTGTTGATGCTGCGGAATCTTTCCAGGCAGCAGGAGGGGGTTTGATCGTATGCATCACAGAAGGAATCCCTACCCTAGACATGGTTAGAGCCGTCGCCATTGTGGACTCGTGTCCGGATGTTAGACTCATCGGGCCGAATTGCCCGGGGATCATCTCTCCTGGTGAAGATGGCGGGTGCAAAGTTGGAATAATGCCTGCATTCATCCATGAAAAGGGCCGTATTGGAATTGTATCCAAATCGGGCACTCTGACATACGAGGCAGTCGCTCAGACGATGAGCGTTGACGAGGGGCAGACGACCTGTGTTGGAATTGGCGGGGACCCAGTCAATGGCACTGGATTCATTGATTGCCTGTCAGCATTCGAGAATGACCCAGAGACGGTCGCTGTGGTTATGATTGGGGAGATAGGGGGCTCCGCGGAAGAAGAGGCTGCTGAATGGGTGGAAGCCAACATGACGAAGCCGGTTGTTGGATTCGTTGCAGGCTCAACCGCCCCCCCTGGGAAGAGGATGGGCCACGCAGGTGCAATAATTTCTGGCGGGAAAGGCACTGCTGCAGAGAAGTTCTCTGCATTCGAGGCTGCTGGCATCTACGTAGCGAGAGACCCGTCGGAGATTGGCGAAGTGCTAGTTAGGGCTCTAGTCGATGCTGGATTGCGAGAGTCTTAGATGCATGGTGCCCGGGGAGGCACTTGGAGGGAGTTTGCATGGGAGGACTGGAGCCATCTATTGACAAGTTACTCGAAGAGACGTCGAGATCGTTCTACCTCACTCTGAATAAGCTTCCATCGGGAGTCAGGAAGCAAATGGGACTTCTGTATCTGCTAGCAAGGATTGCAGACACTATTGCCGATTCCAATAGTGGTACTACGGAAGAACTGTTGGAAACTCTGGAATCCTACAACGATAGAGCGCAGGGACTATCTGATTCAATGCCAGATATGTCCGATCTCGCGAAATATCAGAAAAACCCCGCAGAAGCCAGGCTTCTTTCCAGAGCGGAGGAACCCGTACAGTTACTATTCGAACTACCCGAGAGGGACAGGGAAATCATCAGAACCTGTTTGGGAATTATTGTCGGAGGCCAGAGCCTTGATTTGCAAAGATTTGGAGCGGGGAAAGGGGACGTGATAACGCCTCTGAGAAACTACGATGAGTTAGATGACTATGCATACAGGGTAGCTGGGAGTGTTGGTGAGTTCTGGACTAGCATGTCTCTTGAACATCAATTCAAGGTAAACAGGGAGACCGAGAGGGAACTCTTTGAAAAGGGCGTAAGATTCGGAAAAGCGCTACAGCTAATCAACATACTGCGAGACATCCCTGAAGACTTACGACTAGGCAGATGTTACATCCCACTCGATCAATTAGAGAGTCATGGACTCGTCCCAGAAGACCTCAAGGAACCAGGCAATATGGAGAAATTCAGAGAGCTATTCGATCAATTACTAGACAGAGCCGACGAACATCTGGATTCAGCGATTGAATATATCGAAATGCTACCCTATTCCCAATTCAGACTAAGGGGTGCGTGCATGTTACCTGTCCTCATTGGACAGAGGACTATCTCGCTTCTGAGGGAAGACAATGTTCTTGATGGGGAAAATAGAGTGAAAATTTCCCGGGATGAAATAAAGGAGCTGACTAAGAAGACGGTGCTGTCAATATCTTCGAAGAGAAGGTGCTCCAAGCTACTCAACTCCCAGAGGAAATAATCGAGCCCTATGGGCTCGAATGATTATTCGCCCAAACTTGGGTGAGGTTCAATAGCAGGCCTTTGGCGCTCAAAACGAAGGAGCATGACTGAAACGCACGAGCCGGACACCGTCCGACCGTTGGGATTGGTTAGCGAGCGGAGCATTTCGATAGTTGAGCCAGATGTTGAATCTAGGAGCATAGAAAGAGTCCGTAGAACCGTGGGTGTGACCAAAGAAGCTGCCAGAGCGATTAGCATTACTGCCCTAGAAGCAGTTCGTGAAGGGGCCATTTTCATGGGTGTAATTGGCCCTAGAGGAGAGTTGGTCAACCCATTTTCCCATGTGGATGCTGCGATTTGGTCTGAGCCAGAGGTTCCGCAAAGCATCATTGAAACCGCCTATGACTACTGCGAGGAGTTGACGAGGAGGGAAGCCGGGAACTTCTACCACTCTTTCAAGTACCTCCCGGACCTTCAGAGGCGTTCCATTTGTGCCTACTACGCATTCTGTCGAAGGGCCGATGACATTGCCGATGGGGACTATGTCGATCACTTTCCCGGTGGATCATCTGACGATCCGGAGTCGAAAGACTACAGGGAGAGGATAGAGAGGCTGACAAGTGGGGAGCCCGTCGTAGAAAGATCGTCATACAATGACAAGATGTCACAACTTTTCTACTACAGGAAGAAATTATCCACGGCTTATGAGGATGTAACTTCCACAGACCCAATTTTCATTGCACTGAAGGACACTGTGCAGACTTTTGGGATTCATCGCCAATCGTTGGATGATATGATCAGCGGCATGGAAGATGACTTCCACAGAAACCGCTACGAAACCTTCGAAGATCTCTATTCTTACTGCTATCGAGTTGCTTCAACAGTGGGCTTGGTTTGCATCGAGATATACGGGTACGATGACCCTCTAGCGAGAGAGTACGCAGAGGCTTGGGGAATCTACATGCAACTAACAAATATCCTGAGAGATGTTTCAGAAGACGCTGCTAGGAACCGGATTTACCTGCCTGTTGAGGATCTCGCCAGATTTGGCATCACGCCGGAAGACGTCCTAAATGGGGACTCCGTCCTCTCCAATCCAGGATGGAAGCCGTTTGTCACGGACTTCATCGAACAAGCTGATCGCTATAGGGACAGGGCATTCAAACTCCTCCCCATGCTAGACAAGGCATCTAGGTACTCCCCGGCTGCAATGGCAAAGTTCTACGAATCCATCATGTCGAAGATAAAGAAGAAGGGGGGCGATGTTTTCACCGAAAGGATTCAGCTGTCGAAGTCGGAGAAAATCGCACTTGCTGGCTATGTGTATGCCAGGTACCGCTTCTTGGCAATTTGAACACAAAGGGCCGCCAAGGGCGAGATGGACAGAAGAAGTATTGAGCGAATTGCAAGAGGGAATGTCATGAGGATAGCGGTATTGCTAGAGGAAAGGTGTAAGCCGAACAGCTCGGCTTTCATGTACCTCGAGAAATATGCTGGCATGTGTGGCGGTGAGTGCATACAACTCGAGGATGGCAAATTCAGGATTCTTGAGATGGCATGCCCAGTGTGTTTCACTAGGGCCAAGCTTTGCCCGGGCGACGCGGTCAAGATCATCAATCTGCCCGAGGAGCTAGATCATGATATGACACATCGTTACAGCCTCAATGGATTTCGATTATTCCGACTACCGACACCTGCAAAAGAGTCAGTAGTTGGAATTCTAGGACCGAATGGCATAGGCAAGTCCACAGCAATAAATCTCCTATCCGGATCAATAAGGCCGAACCTTGGTGACTGGCAGAATCCACCTCCGGACTGGGAGGAAATTGTCTCTACCTTCCCCAGGGGGGAGTTGCGGGACTACTTGGGTCTAGTCTCTGAAGGCGAGGTCAGCATCGCAGTCAAGCCCCAGTACATCGACAAGCTACCCAAACTCTGGGATGGAAAGGTGAGGGGGCTGCTTTCACGAGTAGACGACAGGGGCGAGCTAGAGGAATGTGCCACGAGGATAGCAGTTGACCACCTTCTGGAGAGGGAGCTGACTGGACTCTCCGGAGGAGAGTTACAACGTGTCGCTATCTGTGCCACCATACTCAAGGAAGCCGATGTTTATTTCTTCGACGAGCCTTCTTCCTACTTGGACATCTATGAGAGGATGCGGATGGTTGGCATCATCCAAGACTTGGCTTCCAAAGGCAAGAGAGTCTTGGTAGTAGAGCACGACCTAGCGATTCTAGATGTTCTTTGTGATCTTCTGCACATAATTTACGGAGAGCGTGCTGCATATGGGATTTTCACGCCGCCTCGTTCAACTCGGACCGCCATTAACGCATACCTAGATGGCTTCCTGCCGGAGGAGAATGTGAGGATTAGGAACAAACCAATCCGATTCGTCAGAGGGAGGACCAGGGGCGAGGACATTGGGATCCCCATCCTGCAATGGGGGGATATGGAGAAGAAATTGGGGGATTTCCAACTGAAGACCGGTCAGGGTGAAGTTCGCTCTGCCGAGGTGATTGGAGTTGTCGGGCCCAACGCAACAGGAAAGTCGACAATGGTCCGAATGATTGCTGGGGAGATCGAGCCAGATCAGGGGTGGTGCACCATGGAGGCCAATGTTTCTTACAAACCTCAACATGTCAGTACCGACTTTGAAGGAAGTGTCCAGGACTGGTTGGACACGGAAATAGGCGGGAGGTGGCGCTCGGGCGAGTTTCACACCCAGGTAATCAGGCCACTTCAGGTCGACAAAATGCTTGATTTACAAGCTCAGAGGCTTTCAGGGGGGGAGTTGCAGGCAGTGAGCATAGCGATTTGCCTGGGCAAAGAGGCTGACTTGTATCTAATGGACGAACCGAGTGCCCATCTGGATGCGAATGCAAGGATGGAGGCAGCCAAAGCCATCAGGAGAACCATGGAAAGTAACGAAAAGGCTGCTATGGTCATTGATCATGACATTTACTTCATCGACATTGTCAGTGACTCGCTCCTAGTCTTCGAGGGAGAGGGAGGGAAATCTGGATTCGCCATGGGGCCACTGAGCCTTCGAAAGGGGATGAACAGGTTCCTGTCAGGCGTCGGGGTGACCTTCAGGCGTGACCACGAGTCGAAAAGGCCTCGAATCAACAAGCCGGATAGCGTTAAGGACAGGGAGCAAAAGGCGTCTGGCGAGTATTTCTATACTAACTAAACCATTGGATTATTGAATACGAATAGGGGCGTGGGCACGTGAACGACGAGACGAGTGGTGATGGCCCGGAATCTGAGGATTCACAGAATGAAGAGAGCCATGGCGAGAAAATGGAAGCTGAGATTGCCCGGTTGGAGAAGGAATTGCAATACTCTGCTGCAGAAATTGCGAATGTTAGACAGCGGGCCGCCAGAGACAAGTCAGAGGCCATCAAGTTCGGCGCATCTAGCCTATCCAGAAAGATGCTGCCACTTCTGGGTAACTTGGATAAGGCGATCTCCAATTTCGATGATTCTTCCTCGGAGGCTTTTCTGGATGGAGTCAGAATGACCCTGGAGGGGATGAAAACAGCCCTTGGTTCGGAGGGAGTTGTTCACATCGAGGCCGTTGGGAGCCAGTTTGACCCTACGTGCATGGAGGCGATAGCTACGGTTTCTGCACCTGATGGGATTGAGCCGGGATCCGTTGTCGAGGTGGTGGAGGAAGGTTACTTGCTACATGAAAGAGTACTTAGGGCCGCCAGGGTAATAGTGGCTGAGGCGAGTGAAGATGAGTCAACCGATTGACCCTGATATCTCCAAATCTATGACCCTTCCATCCAGATTCTACACGGAAATCGAGGGCTTTCGGGAAATAGTCTCGGGTTTCGGTGACTGCTGGCACTTTGCCGCTCACCGGAGCCAATTGGAAGGAGCTAGTTCGATTCCACTTAATCACATGGAGGCAATGGTTGGAGAGGCCATGGCACTGACCATCTCTGAGGAAGTTAGGTGCTTGTCCAATGTGTGCACCCACAGAGGCATGATCCTTGTGACTGAGAAATGCGACTCTTCATCCATCAAATGTGGATATCATGGCCGTACATTCGGTCTTGACGGTTGCTTCAGGAACATGCCTGAATTTGGTGGTGTGAAAGACTTCCCATCTACTCAGGACAGTCTGCCAGAATTCCCAATAAGGGAATGGAAGGGGATGATCTTTACCGGCATCTCGCCATCCCGCTATGACTCTGTCTTCGATGTTATGGAGAAAAGAATAGGGTGGATGCCAATTGACGGATTCCAGCATGACGAGTCACGTCATCGTTCTTACGAGATAGATGCAAACTGGGCACTTTACGTTGACAACTACTTGGAGGGGTTTCACATACCCTTCGTACATGGAGGCCTACATGAGGCCCTAGACTATGACTCGTACTCAACAGAGCTATTCGAGGGGGGCGTTCTTCAGATTGGCATTGCCAAGGGGAATGAGGACACTTTCGACCTTCCAGATTCATCGCCCGACTTTGGGAAGAGGGTCGCTGCTTACTACTACTGGTTATTTCCAGGAGTGATGCTGAACTTCTACCCATGGGGACTTTCCGTAAACATCGTGATTCCGATCTCCGTGAAGAGGACGAAAATTGTCTATCATGGATTTGTATGGGATGAGTCAAAACTAGGAAAGGGTGCTGGAGGGGACTTAGACAAGGTCGAAGAAGAGGACCAGGATATTGTTGAAGCCACACAGAGGGGCGTATCTTCTAGTTCCTATGACAGAGGGCGATATTCGGCCACAAGAGAGACCGGTGTTCACCACTTCCACAGAATGCTGTTTGAAGATAGATGAGATGACTATATAATCGGAATAGCGTTAACGTAGACGATGAAGCGTACTGCCGCTCAGGCAACATCGTTACTCCTAATCATCAGCATGCTCCTCTCGGGTTGCTCAGGAGACGTTGTGGAAGAAATCAGCGGATGTATGGATGAACTGGCGGAAAATTACAATCCGGACGCAACGGCAGATGGGGAGTGCATCTACCCAGACTCCGACGGAGATGGGGTTTGGGACTTCGATGAAGTTCCAGGTTGCATGGATTCCAGCGCTACGAACTATGATTCAGGGGCAACTGATGATGATCTAAGTTGTGAATACTGGGAGCCCACTTATACTGACCAGTGGGAAAAACACATTCCCGAAAATGAAGAGTGCATGTGTTCTGACGGGTCCGAATATTCATTCTACTCCAGAGAGGGCGACTCGGACGTTGCAGTTCTTTTCCTGAATGGAGGGGGCGCTTGCTGGAACGAGTTCACTTGCACAATTGAGAACTCGTCCTCCACTGGGGCCTATTGGCAGAATCCAACAGGGTGGGGAGGGATACTGAATCTCACGAACAGGGAGAATCCACTAATTGACGCGTCAATGGTTTTTGTCCCCTATTGCACGGGAGACGTTCACATGGGCAATGCGACTGTGAGGTACGGTGACAATGTAATGCAGCACAAGGGATACCCCAATGCTGTGGCCGCCTTTGATCACTTCGTGGAGACCTTGGGTAGCGCCACTACCTTCTATGTCCTTGGCTCGAGTGGGGGGGCCATAGCTGCAGGATTCTTCGCGGGCAATCTGGCAGAAGCCATTCCCGGTGCAAACATCACTGTGTTCCACGACAGTACGGGCGGGGTAACTAGCACAGGAACTGTTGACCTAAACGCCTCTTGGGGACTACAGAACGCCACTCAGAGTTGGCTAGAGGGACTGACCTACAACGGGTCTTCCCTCAACTGGAACAATATGACTAGTGCGCATCCCGATATTTTCCTTTCCATGTATGACCCGACGATTAGAATAGGCAGATTCGACTCAGCGCAGGACAATACAATGAGATACTTCAATGGACTACTTGATAATCCGCCCGAAGACTACAACTGGAGGCTCAGGGTTTCAGAAGAACACATAGAGAGCGAGGGGCATGAAATCGCAGGGTACATCGCTCCAGGCGATGGCCATGGGATCCTCTTCTCTAATTGGTTCTATGAGTTAGAAGTTGAAGGTGTGGTATTTATGGATTGGTTCATTGAATACATCGAGGGCGGGATGCCGGAAGATGTTTGGTGCACATCTTGTTGAGTTTGTTTGATATCCTGATGCTGTGTCGCGGCTCCATGTCTCGCAGAATGTCGTCGTTACTAGTAGTTCTAATTCTCGTCCTCCCAGGGTGTCTTGGCACAGAAAGGGTCACTGATGAAGAGACACAGAATCAGGAGCAGGAAGTAATTGATCCGATAGAAAATGAAACGGGAATTGAGGATGAGATTCTGGAAATTACCAATTCAGAATATTGTGATGAGACCAACCAATTGCACTGCATGCTACCATTCCCATCGGGAGCTTTCCTCCGGGAAGATAGTTCCGAGATCACGGGATATAGCCTGAATATCGACGGAGAGGCGATTCCCGATACCTCCTCTGCCGAGAGCGGTAATATGGTGATTCTTGATCGCCTTGATGGGTTTAGCCCGTCAACTCAGATTTTCACAGCATTCGAGTCAATTCCCGATATTTCTGGAATGTCAAATCAATTCGACATCTCCCCCTCTACAGAGGAAGGCCATTCCAGCATACTACTCAACATGGACACAGGGGAGAAGATCCACCATTGGATTGAGCTGGATGCCAGAGCCCAAGAGGGAGAGTCGACCATACTATTCTTGAGGACCATTGAGGGACTTGATCACGATGCTGCATACGCAGTAGCTTTCAGAAATCTTGTCGATGAAGAAGGGGTTCCTATTGCACCTTCAGATGGATTCAGGGCACTCAGGGACTCAATTAATACGAGTTCCGAAGGGATAGAGGAGCAGCGCTCCAACTACGAGGTTTTGTTCGAAAAATTGGGGGACTCTGGTTTTATTCGCGAGGGGCTTCAGGCGGCGTGGTGGTTCCATACGGCATCTACTGAGTCTATCCTCGAAGATCTCCTAATTATGAGGGACGATGCAGAGCTCCGACTTGGCGAATCTGGGATTGGTTGCACCATTACAGAAGTCCAGGAAGACTATGCCCAGGACAACACCTCACTGCGCCTGATTAGAGGGACTGTTACAACTCCTCACTACATGGAGGCGCAGTATGCGAGATCCCCTCTAATGAGGGACTCGGGAGGAGATCCCGAATTTGTTCAGAACAGAGAGATCGAGTTTACCATGCTCATTCCCAAGTCTCTTGCCGAGAACAATGAATCTGGTCCACTGACTGTGTTTGGACATGGACTATTCGGAGATGGGGATTCCTATGTGATCAATGGCAGGGAGCTGGCAAATGAATACAAGACAGTTGTCATAGCCACGGACTTCAAGGGATGGAGCTCAGATGGGGACTATGACGCACTGACATTTGCTTTGGTTGACATCACTGAATTCCAATACCAACAAGAGAGGCAGATGCAGGCAGTTATCAATCACATCTCCATGGTTAGAACGATAACAGGGGTCTGTTCGGACATCGCTGAGTTCACACATAATGGAACTAACATGATTGACAAAGACACTGTGAACTACATAGGAATCTCGCTCGGGGGACTTAGGGGGCCTTCCCTACTAGCCATGGTTCCAGAACTAGAGTGGGGAGTTCTTTGGGTGGGCGGGACGTCTTTCACTCACCAGGTAGAAAGGTCGACGCACTATGGTTCTGAAGAAAACCCCAGTGAGTTCTACCAACTTCTCTCCAGTGACTTGTCCTTGCCTTCCAGAATGGATAGGGCTATTGCCATAGCGCTACTTCAGTCAATATGGGACTCTACTGATGGGGAGACTTTCCTGCCATTCAGAGAAACCGGCTTTGGCGACAAGCTAGAGCCTTTCGACATGTTCTACCTGACATCCATGATGGATGCCCAAGTGACTACCCTTTCCGCAGATAGGGCAGTCAGGACCGGAAACGTTCCAGTTGTCAATGGATCTGCTTATCACCCATTTGGGGTCGAAATCGTTGATGGCCCCATCAATGGTTCTTCCGCCGCCTACTTTGATGGCGACTTCCCCTCACTTCCTACGGGAAATACGAATGGGCCCATGTGGCATCATTCTCTGGCTCACAATCTGGTCTTGGAAGTTCCAGAAGCCAAGATGATGGCATATGGATACCTGCTAACGGGAATCCTAGTGGATTATTGTGACCCGAGCTGTACCTTTGAGGGCGACTGGTAATCATCCGACTGGTTCTCCGCCTTCACCTAGGAAGGCGAGTCTCTTGAGGCCATCAATTCGCACCAGGTAGTCAATTACTGGAAGAGGGACCGTGGCACCTAGAACCTCTCTCACTGCGCCTATGTCTACAATCGTAGACATCATCCTAGAGGTTTCCCTGACCCTCCAACCCTCGTATAGGTCCCTGTCCTCCAAGGGGAACGCCTCTACATCCCATCCCCCCTCCTCGTAGAGCTCAGCGGTAAACGAGTCACTGGTGAACAGGACTCCTGATTCTCCATGATACCTCTCAGCGTGAGAAACCCAATTTGGAGGATCCTCGATATCGGGGATTGACACAATCTGGATTTCTCCCATTTCATCGACTGAATCTGCCCAAGCCCTGACCATGCACTCCCTCTCGCTAGCTAGCCATGGATTTCTCAAAGTCTCCGGACGATTTGAAGATCCAATGGCTATGGTTAACTCTGATTCGGGCATGTTGGCCACCCTCCACCTTTCTGCTGCCATTATCAACAACTCGTGACCCTTGTGGAATGGCTGAAAACGCCCCAAAACTACTACGCCGGGGAGTGGTTTTTTCTCGGGAGGCGCGGGAGAAATTGTTAGATCATTCATTTCATTCCCTCTAAGAATTCCAACAATCTCCGACTGCCCAGATACCATGATGATGGATCTAGATACTCCCTTCCAATGAGCAGGGGGTGGCTCCCCCTTCTTGACCTATCCATGATATCGAATAGGGCTCCTGATGAGTCCTGGTGGGATTCCATTGTTGGAAGGATCCGCGGGTCCATGGATGGGTCCAAGGTCTCGCCCAAATCCTCTCTACGTGACATCCAATCAATAACGACTGACTCGGTGAAAGATGAACGGTCGAAATTCTCTATGGTTTCTGAGAATCTTTCCCAGACCTCCGGTTTGAGGAATGACTCTGTTCCAGAAACCTTTGCACCGGACAATGGCTCTACGTATAGGAACAACCTAGCGTCCCAGCACCTCCACTCACCCATTGAAGACCAATGGGACAAAAGAAGCAGGAGTTCTAGCTTATCTTGCAATTGTAGGTTCTGATTTTTCAGAGGGGAACTGTGATCAAGATCGGTGATTCGATCAGCCCATTCCAATATCTCGCCTTCGAGATCTATGTCGAATTGTCTGTGGAGTGACTCTTCTTTCTCGGGCCTTGCACCCCTAAGAGCCATCCCTTCCATTCCTGAAATCACATCTCCAAGAGGCATGGACAACAAATTGACCAGTGAATCATCATCGACCAGAGATACGATTACGTCAACCATATGAATCCCCATATCGACCAGTCGGCGGTGTCGCATGAACCCTCGCTTGTAGGGACTGGTCACTCTGGCGCCACCGAATTCAAGAACTTGGGTGGTTGCGCCGAATACAACCACGAAACGGGAAGTGTGCAAACTTGGCGACTATCGAAGAGCAAATCAAGTCCCTCGAAGAGGAGATTGGAAAAACTCAGAAAAATAAGGCCACGAATGCCCATATTGGAAAACTGAAGGCCAAGATTGCAGCTTTGAAGGCTCGGAAAGAAAAAGCGCAGGCTCATGCGAAGTCTAGTGGAGGAGGGCATGGTTTCGAAGTCAAGAAGTCAGGGGATGCCTCTGTGTCATTGGTAGGCTTCCCAAGTGTGGGGAAGTCTAGCCTTATTTCCCAATTGACTGAGGTTGAGTCTGAAGTAGGTAATTTTGCATTTACAACCCTTACTTGCATCCCTGGGCTGATGGAGCACAGGGGTGCGAAAATACAGATTCTCGATTTGCCCGGACTAATCAAAGGGGCCGCCGATGGGAAGGGCAGAGGCAGAGAGATTCTGAATGTAATCAGGGGATCTGACATGGTTCTGTATGTTGTTGATCCATTTCAGGATTCGCACTTCGACATTTTGGACAAAGAACTCTGGATGTCAGGGATGAGGCTCAATCAGGAAATTCCGCAGGTGTACATAACGAGAACGGATAGAGGGGGGATAGTCGTAAGATCTACTGTTGAGCAGACCAACCTGACTGACGAGGAGATTCAGGGCATCATCAGGAGTTTCGGCATAGTTTCTGCCACGGTCACCCTAAGGACTGATGTTACTGACGATCATATCGTTGACACGCTTGCAGAAAACAGAATCTACAACAGAGCGGTGGTCGTGGTGAACAAAATTGACTTAGCTACTGAGGATGACCTTGAGAAAACACGGGCGATGCTACCTCCTGGATGGCCGGTTCTAGAGGTTTCGGCAAAAACTGGAGAGGGGATTAAAGAGATGAAGGACTTCATCTTCGATAATCTGCACTTCATGTCGGTTTATCTCAAACCCCAGGGTCAAGATGCGGACATGGTAGAACCCCTGATTGTGAAGGACACCTCCACTGTCCGGGATGTCTGCGTGAAGTTGCATCGGGACTTTGTTAGGAAATTCAGATATGCACGAGTCAAGGGGCCGAGCGCCAAATTTGACTGGCAGAGGGTCGGCCTCGATCACCGGCTTGGTGATGGGGACGTCCTAACTGTAATTCTCAGAAAGTCATGAGCGATGAATTGACCCGTGATAGCCTCTCGGGAGACCATGGATGGCAGCATGGGGGACCTACTTCCTCGGGCTGAGTTGCGTGGCCTTATTGCTCACCTAAGAAGAAGGGCGTACATCCTAGTAGGGGTTTTCTTCTTTGGTTTTCTAGGTGGATTCCCAGCTTCAGGGGAAGTTATTGAGTGGCTTCTTGACTCTTCCTCGTACCGTCCTGATGGTGTTGAGATTGTTATTCTCCACCCCATGGAGGCGATTCTTCTCAGACTCAGAATTGGTGTTAACGTTGGAGTAATTCTTGCTTCACTAATCCTGATGTGCGACATATCCTGGAATGGGAAGAAAATAGTCGCTGAGTCGAGAAGGACTGGGGGGCACGAGAATGGGAGCTTCGGTGGGGTCTTGTTCGTTATCCTCCTAGCATTCCTACTGGGCGGATTGGGGGCCGCATACTCTCATGGTGTTCTCGTCCCACTCCTACTTGACTACCTGTCTGATGACGCTGCTTCTGCAGGATTGGCGACAACATGGCAATTGCAATCCTGGGTCGGATTCATCACGGGACTATATTTCGCCTCCATACTTGGCTTCCAGGTCCCATTGATTGCTTCAATTCTACTAAGGGGGGGCATTATCGATAGGAGTTCGATTTCTGACAATAGGGGCAACCTGTGGTTCGCTGGACTAATACTTGGTGCGCTCATCTCCCCTCCTGACCCGGTCTCTATGTTTCTTGTCGCGGGCCCGATGCTCCTCCTTCTGGAGGTTTCATTGATTGTAGACAGGATGACTAGGAATCAATAGATATTCCTCTGTTCTTTGCGTCCTCAGCCCTAGCAGCAGCCCTTCCGTCTTCCAAATCGACAACTCTCATCATGAAGGCCCCAATTAGGATCAGCAAAGAGATGCTGAAAACTCCGACCCTGCTATCGAACATGACAGTCAATGTGGCATACAGGAGTGGCCCGATGAATGCAGCCACCTTCCCGAAGAAACCGAAGAAACCGAAGAACTCTGCGCTCCTGGTCTCGGGGACCATTTGTCCGAACATACTCCTTGACAGCCCTTGGGAGCCACCAAGAAGTGTGCCCATGCCGCATCCTAGGATTAGGAACTGGAGGCCGACGGACAATCCAAGTGGTTCCCAAACTATGTCCCTGACCGTCTCTGGAATTACATCTATAGGACCATCTCCGAGACTTGTAGGGTGATCCATCCCGACCGCACTCGATGAATCGAGGGGACCGCCCAACACGCTAGCGCTGAATCTAGAATCATCCATCGAGGATAGTAATTCCCCTAGCAAAGCCTGATCTTTGACTGAGACCATGTATGGATTGTCTTCAGCGGCTCCCCACTTCCAATCGTAAATACCGCTATTCTCGCCAATCTGTACAGGCAGGACTTCAGAGAATTGTCCCGCCCATGACTGCTCGTCGAATTCATCTTCCGAGAAATCGGACTTCTGTGCAATACTGTGATCGAAGTTCCAGTTCATGTATGATACGTATGATCCAGCTGTGCTCAGCCGTTCCTGGAGCCATGTCTGCGGCAGTCCTGAGGGGCTGTCCATGTAATTGAGCGGGTCAGTGCCTGCTTCCATTTCCTCGGCATTGGTAGCCCAGTCTCCATCAATGTCATCGTCATATGAGTCGGCGATACCGTCCCCATCCGAATCCCACTCGAATAGAACGTCATGCTGGTCATGAGCGTCTAGTGAGAGGGGTGCGAATGCGCATGCTGCGAAGCATAGGACCACCCATCCAACCAAAGAGGCGTTTAGGGCCTTCTTAGTCCCCCAGTTATTTGCAAGATAGGTGAATCCCAATGCGCTTGGCCATGCTACGAATTGTATGGCTAGAATCGTGATCATCAGTTCCGTAGTCGTGACTCCGAGAACAGTGGATCCGAAAACGCCCCCCATTGCAGTTACGGTGTTAATCCCATCAATGAAGAAGAAGTAGGCTAGCATGTAGATGAACAGTGTTCGGAACTTACTGACTTCCTTTAGAGTCTTGATGACCTCTGAATAAGCACCGCCCTTGGAGAAAAGCATCTTGAGCCAATTGTCGCTGAATGTTTCTTCTGGGGATTTATGATCTAGTGGGGGTTCTGGCACGTACTTGAAAGTCAATAGTGCGAAACCGTACCACCAAACACCCGCAGATGCCAGACATAGCCTGATTACGAAATCTCCACCGATACCAAGAACCAGGATGAAGTGCAAGAGAAGGAGGATGCCCCCCCCTAGGTAGCCATACGCGAATGCGCGATTGGAAATATCGTCCATCTCATCGTCAGTGCCCATGTGAGGCAGCATGGCATTGTAGAATACGCCAGCCCCATTCAGACCTATGTTGGCGAGAAGGAAGAATACCATCAGCCATATCCACTCTGAACCACCATAAAGGAAATCGAATCCTATCAGGAAGGTCGAGCCCGCGCCGATATATGTCAGATATCTCAGCCATCTCATTTTGATTGGCTTCCTATCTGCTATGACACCAAAGGCGGGCGCCAGAACCGCGACCATCAATGTGGCTGCAGCTACTGCATACGCCCAAACAGCGTCAGCAGTCATATCGATATTTCCGATTGTAGTGGTAAGCCCATTGGCCTCCAGGAATAAGTATGCATACCAAGCAGGTAGGATCGCCACAGTGACACTCGTCTCAAATGCAGACTTGCCCCAATCATAGAAAGCGTACCCTCTTACTGCTTGCGGGTCCGAGGCCCGGTCCAATTCTACTGTATCTGACATGGTTATACCTGAGCCTCGTCCATGCAGAGAGGTAATTATCCTTGCCGCTAACACAATTACTTTGTTAATCCCTTATGAGCCTGCATTCTCTCGGGTGTTCGTGGTCGGCCTAGGCGCATGGGAGCAACCGGCGGAAAACTCAGTCCAGGCTTTGGTGCATGGAATCAATTTCTCGGATGGGGTTGAGTTTGACATCAGGATGGATGGTGATGGAGAACTAGTGGTTTATCACGATGAGTTCGTTCCTGGCGAGGGCGGCATTGCTGATAGGTGCATCGAAAGTTTACCAACCAGTGAGTTGAAATCTAAAGGCATTATTACCTTTGATGAACTCCTTTCCAATTCTAATTTTACTGATGCATGGGGGTTGTCAGGGAAAACCGTGGACATAGAAATAAAAATTCCCCATCCGGTCACAAAAATAGATACCGATCAATATCTGGAGTCTGTTTTTGAGCGTATTAGTGAGGGAGTCAGGCCATTAGACCTCCCCGACAAAACCACCATAGTTTCCAGTTTCTCCCCTAGGATATCCACTGTTGCCAAATCTTCATCCTTCGAAATTCCAGTTACTAGGCTGATGCCGAGAATCAGATCATGGGGGAGATACTGGAGGATAAAGCGGATAGTGGCCATGCCGCATTTTGCCATGACATCTGTTCCAACCATGGCCAGTAGTTTCAGAGAAGAAGGAATGGAATCAATTGGGATGACTCTTGATTACATTGTTGGATGGACTAGGTTCGTTGGCCCTGGATCGACTGTCGGGATTCGAGGAAAGGGACTTCGAAGACTCCATAAATCACTGAGGGGAATGGGGATATTTGTTTGGCCTGCGCCCCTGAGGATTGAGGACGACCTCATTGATGCCGGGGTCTCACTAGTTTCAGACAATATGAATCCAGACTTGTTAGCCAAGCCTGATGGCAGTGTCAGGTGGCCCAGACCAGCTAGTCAGCCATTGGACGATGAATGGAGAGATGCATTCGCTACATCCGATGTTGATGAGTATGAGGACTTGATCAAGGAGGCTAGTTCCTCCCTGCCCAGCTGGAATGAGTTGTCGTCGGAAAGGAAATCGGAGATTGTGGTACGGAGGGGGAGGAGTTCGTTATGGCAAGGTTCAGAGGAAAAATGGAGGATGGAGTCTGAGCTTGGTTTGCCATGGGGGTGCCCTAGAATCATAGGCCATAGGGGCTCTGGAAAAACACACAATGGTTAGTTATCAGAGTCTTCTATGGGGCTGATTCTTTGGCATGTACTTGGGCCTGTAAATCGGAGTTCCCCTTCCTTCCCGGGCATTTCTCTCATCAAGAATTTGTGCGCAGATACCAGCTACTCTCGCCCATCCAAAGAATGTGGTATAGTAATCCGGTTTCCTGAATCCTACCGAGTGTAGCAACGTGCCACTGCCCAAATCGACGTTTGGATATGGATTGCTGATCTTTGGTATTCTCTCCTTGAGTATCTCCGGGGTTATTTCCCTTAACACCTTGACAGTCTTGTATAGTTCGTCATCCGGGCAAATCTCTTCGCCAAGTCCGATTAGCAGCTTTGCCCGTGGGTCCTCGGCCCTCAGGACTCCGTGCCCGAAACCGTAAATTGGCCTACGTGCGTCTATTTCCCCATTCACAAATTTGGAAACCTCTGCAGGATCCGCGGTTCCAATTCTCTGTACGAATTCAAGAACCGACTGGTTGGCCCTCCCATGCAGGGGACCAGACAGTGCGTTCATTGCACTTGAGAGGGCCGAATATACCGATGCCCTGCCTGAAGCCACTGCTTTGCCGGTGAATGTCGAGAGGTTTCCGCCACCGTGGTCCATGTGGAGTATGAAGAAGAATCTCAAGACTCGTTCCATCTTCCTTGCCTCGTCCCCTTCGATACCGAGCATATGTACAAAGTTCTCAACAAGACCGAGTTCTGGGTTTCGTGGCTTTAGTTGCTCTTTCTTACCGCCCCTTAGAAGGAAGACTCTGGCCATCAACTCAGGCATTCTCGCGATGAGGTTCATTGAGTCTGCTCGGACATCACCAGTGGCCTCCGCGGTCCCCAGGGCCATTATTCCGATAGCTAGCCAGTCCATCGGGTGCCCACTTCCTGGAGTTAGTGACTCGAGAACTCTGAGGGCTCCGGTTGGAAGCGACTCGGCCCTATGGATAAGCTCGGCACGGAATTTCTCCGATTGCTCAGGGGTGGGAAGTTCCTTGTGCAGCATTAGGTAGATTACGTCCTCTTCCTCCAAATCTACGAGGTCGGCAACAGGGTAACCCACATAGTGGACTCCCTCCAATGGATCCACATAGGAGGTCTGGCATGTTCCCACTGGAATGCCTCTGAGGCCAGTGTCTAGATGGGCCTCTGTTACGTTGAATAAGGAGTCTTCATCAGACAATTGTATCACCCGGGCCCATTGGAAAGGGGGGTGTGTCATAACCCCTCCGTATGACGAGTTTCCATTGGAAAGAATGCAGCATAATTTGCCATTATTGATAAATTAGGCCGGAAAATATGGCCTTACGATATTTTCTCGTCACCCCAACGGTCATAGTTGGGACATTGGGCGCGGAAGCCGTGACATCTTGGCGCGAGGAGGTCGAATTGCTCGATTCCGAGCATAGGCACATGCTTGCAGGGGGAACTCTGAGTAATTTCTTCCTCAGAGGATCTCTTACTGGTGGGCACCCCGTTTTCGTCGGGGGTTTCTATGGGGCAATGATTGGAGTGGCGATGATGCTTCCATTCGCATATAATGGCGTGATCAATGGGGGGCACGAAGTTTCGTATGTTGCTAGAGACTGGGGCTTTCAGACTCTGATTGTAGTTTCTATGACCTCATTCATGGGGGGTTTCTCATCGCTTGTTTCATCCATGGTAAAGAGGCCACCGACACGATTGGAAAACAAACGGAAGTTCATCTTCCCACTTCCATTTTTGGGACTCGTTGCGATCTCTGTGAGCATGATCTTTGAGGACTCTGCCTCATTTCTGCAGTGGCTTGGATGGGGGCTATTGATTCTGCCTGGACCCCTATGGATCCATCTCTCTTATGCCCCAAGGTGGAGGATTCTTGACAGGATTGATAGGGGCATGGAGCCATTTGAGGGGATGGGTGTAACGATTTACGGGGCCATGGATGAGAATAGTGAAGAGTCGGACTCAGAGCTAGAAGAAGTGGTGGAAGTAGCCTAATCGCTAACGGTTCCGCCTTCGAATTCAACAATAGATTTCCTGAGTTCTTCGGGAATTGAGATTGGTTTTCCCGTGTCGTAATCAACAAGTACGCCGACGACCTTGCCTATGGCTGCAACTTCCCCTTCTTTGGTGAGGCTGGATATCTGGTATACCATATCGAAGGAAGAGTTCCCGATTCTAGATACGGAAGTCCGTACTTTGACAACATCGGGGTAGACTATTGGAAATTTGTAGTCAACCTCTATTCTAGCGAGTATGGGCCCAATATTCGAGTTCTCGTATATTTCCATCATCCCGACCTTGGAGAAATACCTCATTCTAGCAGTCTCCATCCATGTGGCGAAAACGGAGTGGTTAACGTGGCCCAGCGCATCCATGTCACCCCAGTTTACTGTGATGTCCGTTGAAACGGCCCACTCACTTGGATCGGATGGATCTGACATATCGACAGCCAACATATCACCTACAATAAGCCTAACTTTCGACCACTCAATTCGAAGGCCGAGAGTACGACGTCGAGGTCTTCTCTCGATAGTCCCGAAGACATCTGTGTCCTAACTCTCGCCTTATCTCTTGAAACCATTGGGAAGACGATTGCGCCGACCAGTACTCCCTGTTGCTTCAGACTTTTAGACAGCTCCTGAGCGATTCTACTCTCTCCGCACATCACCGGTATTATCGGAGTCTCGGAGTTGCCTGTGTCAAAACCCATTGAATTCAGTTGCTCTCTGAAGTAATCGGTGTTTTCCCACAGCCTTGAGACATGCTCTGGCTCTTCCATGAGGACTTCCACGGCTGCTTTCTGTGCAGCGGCAACGCCGGGAGGCTGGCTACCTGAGAGAAGCCAAGAGCGACTATGGTTAAGTGCGTGAGTTCTTACTTGCTCTGAACCAGCTAGGATCCCTCCCTGGACCCCCATTGCCTTGGAGTATGATCCTATCTCAAAATCCACTCTTCCTTGAAGACCGAAATGGGCGACTATCCCCTTTCCCCCTCCCAAGACCCCTTCTCCATGGCAGTCATCTACGAATACCATCGCACCATACTCCTCAGCTATTTTTGTTATATCGTCAAGGGGCGCTATATCCCCATCCATGCTGAACACTCCGTCAGTGATGATGAGTTTCCTATCTGCGTCCTTGTTCTCTCGCAGTACGCTCTCCAGTGCTCCGACGTCATTGTGCTGGTAAACTGCTCGTGAAGCCTTGGTGAGTCTGACACCATCAATTATTGATCCATGATTCAACTCGTCTGAGATAATTAGGTCCTCTTTACCTCTGACCAATGTTGGTATTAAGCCGACATTTGCAGTGTAACCCGCTGAGTAGATTAATGCTGACTCGACGCCTTTGAATTTGGCTGCTGCCCTCTCGGCCTCTATGTGGATATCTAGAGTTCCGGCGATTGCCCTTACGGAGCCTGATCCGGCCCCATACTTTCGTGTAGCTTCTATAGCGGCCTGAACGACCTTTGGGTGAGTGGTCAGATTGAGGTAGTTATTGGCTGAGAGCATTATCGTCTCTTTTCCATCGACAATGCACCTCGGCTCACTGGCAGACTCGAGCGTTGGAGGGTTCCAATCGAGGCCCTGTGAACGTAGCTCCTCGTATCTCTCCCTCATCCACGACAAGTCGGCCGCCATGACTCCCAAGTGGAGGTGGGGTTCATTGCTCCATCGGAGCGAGCGTTTCATGTCCATGGGGCCACTCGGGGAATTATGGCGGACAGTGGCACCCGGGCAATTGTTCTAGGAACGGCACAGGATGGGGGCTTCCCCCAACCGGGTTGCAAACTACCTTGCTGCCAGAGGGCTCGGTCGATAGCGGGGATTTCCAGAACCCCCGTGTCCCTTGGGATAGTTGGTTCTGATGGATCGTCGCATATCATCGAAGTTGGGAGGCATATGGGTGAACAGTTTGAGATTTGGGATAAGGCAGTTGGTTTCGAGTGGCCGTTGAGTAGTGCTAGCCTCACTCATGCTCACCTTGGACACACTGATGGCTTGAGGCTTCTGGGGAGAGAGGCCATTGGCGGACATGGCATTATTCTGCACTGTAGCAAGTCGATGTTGTCCCTCATCGATGAGAACCCCACTTGGCGGATAATGGTGGAGCAGGGCGTACTAGTCCCAAAGCAGTGGGAGAGCATGGTCCCATTCGAGCCAGCTCCTGGTTGTGGCTTCACCATCACCCCCGTTCCCGTGATTCACAGAGCGGAATTGTCAGACAATCATGCGATTATTGTCAGTGGGAGTGAGTCAAGGCTCCTTTTCATGCCTGATCAGGACTCATGGGAGGCTACATTGGAGGGAGCTGAAATCAGGGAATGGCTAACTTCTCTGGATGTCGATTATGCCCTGATTGACGGCACCTTCTGGGACTCTTCTGAATTAGCTGGCAGGGACATGTCAGAAATTCCACATCCCACAGTTTGTGAGTCCATTGAGTTGCTTGGGAATAAGGAGTCGGGAGACCCTGATATTGCATTTTTTCATCTAAATCACACAAACCCACTCAACGATAGGGGCAGTGAAGAGTTTCTTACAATTGGGAGAATGGGTTGGAGGGTCAGCGAACCTGGCGAAGTGTACAACCTTGGATGATGAGGAACCTTATCAATAAGTTTCCAGAGGGTCGGGCATGCTTCTGTCCGGATTGGTTTCGAGTGGACTTGGGAGGGCACATGTTTTCATGGCGCAGCCGCATTACCAAGAGCAATTCAAGATCGTTCTAGGGGCGAGCGCGTGGCCTGGCACCTTGAATGTGGACTTGGATATGGACAGCATTTCCAGTTATAGGAAGCTCAGGATTATTTCTGGACTTGAGGAGGGGGACAAGGATGCGTCGATTGCGGCAACGAGAATACTGGGTTTCGAAAGGGATGGTAGATCCTTCGGAGGCGCTACTGCCTTCGTAGCAGGAATATCATTGAATGGTGAAACATGGACTGATTGTGCGGTCCTAATCCCGGATCTGACTCGTCACACAGAAACCGCTGAAGTGATATCCACGTCATTTCTGAGAGAATGCATTCCATGCGAAGACGGAGATTCGGTTAGTATCAGAATAGGCCATACTGATTGATCCACTCCGTGTGTATCATCGATGACATCTCTAGCTTGCATAGTCCCTTCCAGATATCATGCTCCCTGAGTCCCTGCGGAGGAGCTGAGAAGTTGGAAGTGTCAGGAGTTGAATTTAGGCCCATTCCATCAAGGAGGCCATGTTCTATCTCCCAAAGGACCAGCCCCTCAGGCGGATCCATTCCCAGGTCCATGGGATTAAGCGGATTATTGAGTGCGTCCTCCAATTCGTTCACCCCGACCTCTCCGGAAATGACCCCGGTTACAGCTGATGACATCCTCCTGACTTGGTTCCACAAGAATGACTGGGCGCAAACCATAATCCCGATTGGCCTGCCCTCTGAGTTGATCCATGGCTCGCAAACGTCTACTGTCCTCTCAGTGCCCCTCCCTTCCTCTACCCTGCAGAAATTTGCAAAGTCATGATCTCCCTCCAATGCTGAGCATGCGCTTTGTAGGGAATCCATATCAATTTCAATCGGCCAACGTCTGGAAATCTCCGAGCGATAGTAGTATTTTCTGGAAACAACGGGCCTACTCGGAGACCACACGGGCACTCTTCTCGCCCCCCAAGCAACTACATCCTCAGGGAGATGGTCATTTAGTGCCCTCAGAATTCTTGGGTCGTCGATTGACCTTGAAACTGCTTCAGGGAGGTCGATTCTTGCTAGGTTCATCCTAACACTTACCCCCGCATCTGTCCTACTGGACATGCGCAAGCAACCTTCTGTCCACCAACCAATTTTCCTGAGGGCATCCGATATTGACCCCTGGACGGTCCTCACGTTGGGTTGTATCTGGGAGCCGTGGAAGGTATCCCCCCTATACCCGATAGCGACCAGGAATCGGTCGCTGTCCAAATTATCCCCTCACTCCTCGGTAAGGAGGTACTCCATAGCTTCGTCCACCGAGGAGAAACCTAGGCCGAGTATTGAGAACTCTAGAGCAACTGGGATGAATTGTCTCGCATTCGGGTTACTTCTGTCGTAATTTGTCTTCATATCGACCAACTCGATTAGTGTCTTAGCGGCCTCGTATAGGTGGAAAGAAACGTCTACATCATCCAGTTCGTCCCCAAGTGCCTTGAGTTTCCTAAACTCGCGAACGGCCATGGGAATTCGGTCGAATGTTAGCAATGCTCCTGCGTAAGACGCGAGATAGTCCGGATTCTTTGGATCCATTGACGAGGCCTTTCTGAAGTAAGCGGCTATCTGCCCCTCGTTAATTCTGTCATTTCCCTTCTCGTCCAAGTTTCCATTTTCTTGAACCTCGAATAGTGCGGCTTCGGCCCAGCCATGGAACCCTGCGGGATCCGATTGGTGATTCTTGGAATACGCATCGAAAATGTCCATTGCGCCCATGAAGTCTCCTTTCGTTATCATCTGAGCGGCTTGAGTAATCATTTCTTCGTCGGCCATTGCAATCCCTCTGGGAGCGTATCGGAAGTAATTGGGTTATGAACGGTGCGGATGGGGGCTATCTATCATCCATTAGCTCATTGATTAGTCTGTAGACCTCCATAGGCTCGTTGATAGCATAAAGGCATGAACTTGGGTCGTCGGGGAAATCACCCCTGGACCTCTGAGTGAAAACCCACCGAGTCAGAAAACCGAACAGTCCCGACCTATCGGAAGCTTCCGGACTAGTGACTTGCATTTGGTCATCCCTCACTCCCCCATCAGTAATGACGTGCAAGCTGCCAAAACCCAACATCTTCCCAATAATCGGTGGATCCACTTTCAGGTTCTCTACCTTGTCATATGGAATCCCGACAGAGCTTGTGTCGAAATACAGGAATTTCTTCCTGATGTGAACCCTCCTATCCGTGATAGCATATTGGAATGAATTACGATAATGGGTGGTCATACCTATGGCGAACGAAGAAGAGAGGATTCCCAACAGTGGATAATACCAATCCAGCCACATTGGAGTGTCTGGAACGTTGTCGAGAAAGTTTCCGAGTATCTTTCCTGACCAGTCGAGTACCACAATAATGAATGGAATGGAGCCATTGAGAACTAGCCACGATGTTGTCCAACCTCCAGAAGTTGAGACGTTCAGATAGTGATTAATCTTGGCGATAATCATCATCACGATGACGAAACCAAAGACCCCTGAGATGTCCAGAATGACCTTGGCGAGCCCCACTACAAGATTCAGATTCCCCTCGCCGTCCACGTCCTCGAACTTCGCAGCCCAGAAGAAAACCAAGTGTACGAGAAGGACCAGCGCTGCTAGGAGGTATCTTCCTAGCATGGACATGGCAGATGGGCCTCCAGACCATATTGGGGTTTCTGAGTCGGTAATCTCAGTGAATCTAGAACGTACCTCATCGGCATCCACGTTTTGTCTGTATGTATTTACAATGTCACTCAAAATTTCACCCCTAGTGTAGTACTCCCCAAGCATGTTCGGCATTTCCATGAATCCACTGGTAGTCATCAATTGATCTAACTTCAGATCCTTCCTCGATAATTATTGATTCGACCTCTAGGGGGTATTCGTTGTAAGTCAGGTGGCTTACCCAAGATGCTCTTGTTGGCTGATCGAAAACCCATTTTGCCCTGCTCACGGCCCTGACTTGGATAGTCGCACTCGCCTCCTCGTTCCATACCCTCACATTGAATCTGGGGAGGATGTTGCCATCATTGTCCCTAAGTGCGTCCTCCTCGGTCGGCATTGACAGTTTTACCTCACAGTTGTCGAAGTTGTGAGTTTTACCACCCTTCTTGTCATGGAAGACTCCAGTGCCGATGTTTGGCTTCCTAAAGACGTCACGGAGCCTCCAGGGGGTGTCATCCGTCGCAGTCCACATGGGGGAAACGTGAGGCATGAACCAATCCAGGTATGAGCCATCATCGAAGTGTAGCATTCCCCAGAACCATGGAAATGATGGGGCCTGGACTGTGACTTTCTGGAAGTACCCAGTCCCTTCCATTTCCTTTCCGTCAATCACCAGTTTACACTTTGTGGCCTGTAGCCTGAGTATGTCATAGCCCATACCGAGGAAGTAGACGTTGTTACGATAAGTGAGTTCACTGGGAGGGCCCCACCAAGGGGTCAATTCAGCTTCGAATGTCTTGGGCGCGCCCTTGGAACGTGCTTCCGGGTCACTGGTCAGGTTGATCCAGAATGACTCGTTACCTGGCGTCATCCCCAGGGACATGTCCTCGGCAGTGAGCGGGACTACTGCCCCTGCCCCCTTGCCCTCACCCTTGCCAGGCCACAACGAATGGGTATCCGGGATACTCGCCATCCTGCACTCACGCATTACTAGGGGCTCATGCATCTCGGATCCGTCATACCACCACGCACAAACCATTCCCGGCAATACATGCCCCCCCTCTTCATCGACAAGCATTTTCTTTCCCGGTTTCCACCAATGTCCGCTGACCCTAATCGCTGGAGTGTCCTTGGTCGACCACAAGACCATCAGTTGCTTGGATCTAGATGGATCATCCGGGTCTGGCACCAAAATCAGGACCCACCACCACCACCAAGACAGTCTTCTGATAGGAGGCATGACATCCAACCTCCACAGAGATGAGAAGTCGCCCTTGAAGTTCTGATTGATTGACTCCATCTCAATACCTCACATTATCTCCTTCCTTCGGAAGATGGAGCTTCCCATAGAAATTAGGACTCCTGAAACAAGGGACAGGAATGTTATGGAGGTGACGATAGAGATGTACGGATTACCTGTTCCGAGGGTGTGTACTGGCGGTTTCCAAATCCACTGCAAACCAGTATCAATGCCAAATGCCTCCGACATCTGAGAGTACTGCAGAGTGTCGGGCCATGCAGCTAGAACTGTTGCGTCGACCATCTGTAGCCCCCAGTGCGATATTGACAGGAATGTGACGGATGATTCGGGGGCGAAGAGGGTGGTGAACCCCATCGCAAACTCCCATACTCCGATGATGATGCAGAGATACACCCCGTACTTCGGCATTATCAGCCCGATTGTGTTGAATAGCGATCCGTATGCTGCAAGTACCAGAATAGTCGCTGCCGCTATTCCCATCCAAACAGGGAAGTCACCAAACCTGATCAATTCATCACCCGGCCCGATCAGGGAGGTTATCAGTGCCATTAGCAATGCGAGAACGATGACGAAAGATGAAACAACGGCCATGTAGCCAAGAACCCTGTAGAATATGAACTCTCCACGATGTATCGGCTTTGAGAGCAGATAATGCAAGGTACCCCTCTCAGTCTCGTCCCTGACCAAACCAAGGGCCAGGAATAGTGGCAGGAAGAGGCCCAATAGCAAGACGAATGCTATCTTGCCGGATGCAATCACGAATGCCCTGTGTGATGACTCCCCGGCATACTCCTCATCCACTGGATCCTCATCGACATAGTCATCGGGATCGATGTAAATAACCTCTCCCGTAACTGGATCTACGACCCAGACGACATCACAAGGAATACCATTGCGATTCGCATCTGGTTCGTGCTGGTATTCCCACCAGTCGTCCCCTGTTATCCATCCTATCCTGAAGCAGTCCCCGTCGTCGTCAAATCCTTGACTTCCGGAGTCCCCTTCTGCCCAATCAATGCCATCCTCGTCTATGTACATCTCTGGAGGATCAGGCTCAACATAGAAGACCTCAGTGAAAATTCCCCAAGATAGGTAGCTTCCCTCAGGGACATACAGTTGGCCCGATGCCCTCACCCTACCGTTGAATGCATATGTTCCATCTTCCTGCAAGCAAGAAGAGGCATAGGGTAGCCACCAGTCTTCGAATGGTGCTCCTTCGGCGCAATCGTTCGATTCGTAAGTTTCCCAATCTATGATGTTGCTCCACGTCCCACCGGTGTAATCATAGTCTATCCAAGACGCATCCAGGATTGCCTGTCCTTCCCATGTCTTGTTTCCACTTACCGTTCGATCTGGATCGTTCCAATCTATTTGTCCTTGGAAGATGAAATTACCAGAGCCGGGGAATGATTCGCCGTCCCAATCGCTAGTTCCGTACTTCCATTCTTGCCCCATTGGATAACCGTCGTTATCCATATCAAAACTGTCGCCATCATTATCGATTGACTCGAATCCGTCCCTTACTGAATCGATGTAGAAAACGAGTAGTAGGACCATTAGGAGTGTCCCGAGGCCGAGTACCGCCCATGTGGAGACCTTGTGTCTGAGTTGTCGAACAGTTAGTTCGACCACCGCCCCGGCCTTTCTATCGAGGCTTGTCCAGACACTTTCGCTTAGTCCCCTTCCTTGAGAGTCCAACTAGTCACCCCCTACAAGATACCCTAGCAAGGAGTCCAGATTATCATCGGGATTCTCCACCGAACTGACCTTTATTCCGGAATCAACTATGACCTGTGGCAATATTGAGTGGGCGGCAGATAAGTTGCTAGTCTGGATTTCAAGGAATCCCGGATTGGGAAACCTCACTCCATAAACTGGATCTCGAGAGATGAAAGCCTCGGCTAGCTCCCTTGGCGACTCTGTCTCGATCAGGATTCTGTGAGGGTGCTTGTCGAGGAGCCCCCTGATTGCATGGAGGTTGCCCAGAGCCAGTAGCCTCCCATTGTGAAGGATGACAATCTGCTCAGTTATCCTCTCAATCTCCTCTAGTATGTGGCTGGATACGATTACGGTTTTTCCTCGGTTTCCGAGCTCCCTGATTACGCTCATTATGCTTGTTCTGGCGAGTGGGTCGCACCCATGAAGCGGCTCATCCAAGATAATCAGATCAGGGTCATGGACTAGTGCGTGTGCAATTTTCACCCTCTGCCTCATTCCCTTGCTGTACTTGCCGACCTCCTTGTGGCGAACATCTGAAAGGCCGACGAAGTCGAGGACGTGCTCAGCACGATTTGTTGCCTCTTCCCTTGTCATTCCATGTAGCCTAGCCATAGTGGAAACGAAGTCCAGTCCGGTCATCCACTCGTAGAGAGGCTCGGTTTCGCTGACATAGCCGACCCTCCTGAATGGGGCTGTGCTCTTCCAGGGGTCTGTTCCGAAAAGCCTGACTTCCCCCTGGCTCGGCCTTAGTCGGCCCAGTAGGAGCTTGAACATGGTTGATTTGCCTGCGCCATTGGGCCCTAGGACCCCTGTGACGCCTCCATCGATAGCCAGAGATATGTCATTTACTCCGATTACTTCTCCGTACCACTTCGATACAGACTCCAACATCACAGCCGGTGCATCCGTACTCATTCCCTTGTCACCTCCAGAGAGCTAACCCTACTAGCGAGCAACGCGATTGAGATTCCATTCATCAGTAGAAGCGAAACCGCCGAGAAGGCGAGGGAGTGATCGTAATTCGATTCTATTCCTATGAGCCATTGGCCGATGTGTGCCAGCACGTCATAGGGGCTGAAAATGTACAATATGGAAGAGTCGAACTGCGATTCAATTAGGAATGCTACCATTTTGGTCCCATATATTGTAGCCAAGAATGCGACACCAGCGAAAAACCTGCTTTGGCTAATGCTAGACAGAGCTAGTCCTATCGAGGTGTAGGTTATGACAAGTAGAATTCCAGCTAACAGCCCCCCTAGGAACATTGGGAATGTGTCGATAAGAAACGCCCATCCCTCACCTCTGAAAACTATTGCACTGGTATAGTATAGCAGATAGGAGAAGACTATCACGAAACCAAGAACAACGGCTGAGCTAACAAACTTCATGGCAGTGTAGTCAATTCTGGTAACAGGCCTGGAGAAGTAAATTGCGCTGGTACCATTGCTCCTGTCATCCGAGATCATTCCCCCGACGACTAAAGCAGTGAGCAGGGGCCACATACACATGTTTCGAGGGAAGAAACCCAGGACCTGCCCCCAAAGGTTGTAGCGATTGATCCCCCACATCCGGGATAGGATTTCACCAAGTTCCCCGTTCCCCCCCATGGATGCAAGGAAGAGCATGAAGACCGGGGAAAGTGAGAAGAGGAATATTCCCAAGATGGTCAGTCTGACCATAACTGGGTAACTTCGGTGCCCCTTGGATGAGAATAATCCGTACACATGGTGCCTGAAAATGGAATAGTTTCGTACCCACCGAGGCCCTAAGGAGCCCCTCCATGGCCGGTAAGACTGTTCAAAAATAGCACCCTTAATTTCTGCATTCTTAGCGACCGTGGCTTTCGCATCCCGGTCCCCGTCGCCTGAGCCGAATGCCGATTCCATTCGGGTTACACCGTCGGAGATATCCATCTCTTTACTCAAACTGAAACCCCCATGTGGTCATCCGTCATGAGGTCGTCAGTGCCCTTTACCCCTTCACCGAGCTTTTCCATTATGAGGAGGAAGATGTCCTCAAGATCGGGTTCGTAGTCAGTCATCTTCCTTACTTGCACCCCACACGCAGACGCTGCTTCCATTATCCGCGAGTATGTCTCATCACCCCTCTTAGATACCCTCATGTTTCTCCCGAGTCTTCGCACAGACATCCCCATCGAACTGAGTTGTGATTCCATTTCAGAAGCCCCTCCCCAGACTGATATTTCGATTTCCTCCTCAACCTGGCTAACCAACTCGTCGATGTTGCTCTGAACGACTATTCTCCCCTTGTGTATCATTACTATTCTGTCGCACACCTCTTGGACATCGTCCATCACGTGGCTGCTCATTATTACAGAGCGCCCTCCCTCTGTCACGGTTTTTCTGAGAGTCTCAAGCATGAACCTCCTGGCCCTTTGGTCGAGACCGTTAGTTGGCTCATCGCAAATCAAAATCTCAGGGTCGTGAACTAGTGCACAAGCCAACTTTGTTGCCTGCTTCATACCTGTGCTAAATGTCTCAATCTTCCTATACCTCTGATCTTTCAATCCAACATACTCCAGAACCTCATGCGCCCTCTGAGTCGCTGAAGAGGTATTCATACCCAGTAATTCTCCCGAATAGCGAACTTGATCGATTGCATTTAGTCCGGGATCCAATGAGTCATACTCTGGCATGTAACCAATTTTCGAACGAATTAGGTGCCCCTCCGTCCTCATGTCCATATTGAGGACCTTCCCCTCTCCTGAAGTTGCTCGGATTAGTCCGAGGATGCATTTGAATAGTGTCGATTTACCAGCCCCATTCGGACCTAGGATGCCAGTGGCGCCATGAGGGATAGTGAGGTTTACATCATCCAAGGCGAGGTGCGGGCCGTACATCTTGCGAAGTGCACTCGCCTCTATCAGCGGCTGAGGTGTTGATTCGAGAGACATTTTGCCACCGACTCCCTAAAGGGAGTCGTCACCCGCTCGATGGTAGGTCTCTTGAACTAATCCCCGGATAGTTCCAATTTCATGGCCTGAATTGGTTAGTCTTCCTTTAGGGCGCCGTCCCGGATTTTTACGGCTATTCCCTTTCTGAATAGGGACATCTCTAGAGAAGTGGACTGTGCAACTCCGTGGGCGACAAGTTCCCCAGACGACGAGATGACAATGCAGGGTTGTCCGGGAGTTATGTGCGGATCCGCTCCTTCGATGTAGCCATGCATCACATTCCTCCCCTTACCAACAAATGGGATGGCATCCTCGGAAAGTAGGACTCTAGGAATTCCCGGGTGATCTGACTCTGGGATGGCTTCAGATGAATCGAATCTGGGCGGGGGTTCAGGATTAAATGAGTGTAATCTTCTGGCCCCCCCTATGGATAATGAAATTCCCCCATCGGTCAGCCTTGGGGAAAGGAGGTGCTCGTCATCAACAATGACATTGATGATTCTGTCAGTCTTGGATTTTCGTGACTCCATATTTTCTGTCATCTCACACAGTTCACTTGGCTTAATGGCGCAAAGGACCGAGAGTTTGTCCACTACAGAGCACCTGTCCATCCAGAGTCTTACGTCCGTTGTCCCCTCAGGGTGATTTTCTGGGATTTCCCCGGGGTTGGAGATGACGTATGGGATGCCACCTAATCCAAGTGTTTCAAGATCCTCAACCAACTGCTCATCGTCCGTCGAATCTAGCCAAATCGCCTCAGGTCCATCGATATGGCAGAATGGCGAGACGTCCTCGAAGGAGAATGGTATTACTCCCACGGGAGTAGATATTACGACGACAGATTTTGGGACTTCGATGAGTGCCTCTATGGCCGTGTGAAGGCACGTATTCCTCCAAGGTGGAGGCTTTCCTTCCAGAACTACTACCCTCTCAGGTGGGCCGCTTGACCCGTCCCACCACGAGCCCGGCAGTCTCCACCTTAGGGAAATGAGGGCCATAATGTGAAGGATGTGTGGCCTTGAATCGATATCGTCGGAAATGGGCTCCCCGCCACCTCTAACTGGGTTCGTGGATGCCATCAAGTCGAGAAGAGCGTTTCCTGCCTCGGTCTCCTCCAACTCCTCCAACTCATCGATTACCCAAAGAAACGCCTCACGCAGTCTGGGCGAGGAGTGACTCCTTTTTTCTGCGAGTTCCCAGATTGTGCCATTCCTTACCGCCTCTCGGCACCTGGCGAGTTCTGCTTGAGTTACTTCCAAATTGTGATGTGAAAGGAGCACCGTTCTTTCGTCTCTGTCCATCTCTCTGACCTGTGAGGGGGTCTTCCCAAACAAGGCTGATGAGTTAGTTGGCCACTCCTGCAGGCCCTCCAACTTGACTGTGCCTTCAGGAGTCAGGAGTCTGCCATCCCGTGCAAACAATGCATAGGCTGCACTATCGAAGAGGTCCACCCCTAGGGCTATTGAAAGTGGAAACAGCAATGGGTGACCACATCCGAACATGTGTATTGGACGATTGCGAGGTATGGTGGACCTCGAGGCGAGGATTATTCCGAATAGCTCTCGGTATCGCTGCTTCTCCATGAGAGGGACTATGCCGCCAATTGGGTGTACAGCAAAGCCTCTGTACTCTGACTCGGCTATGCCCATCAGCCCTCCTGCCTCGGCACGTAGGTCATGGTGCAGGCCACCTTGAATTGGGCCATTGAGTAGGAGTTGTTCGCCCGCCTCCTCCAATGAGGGCGTTGCCCTGAGGGAAGTCTCTGTGACTGCACCCTCTAGTTCATCCCTACCCATGTCTGGACGCCCGAACACATCCAGCATTGTTCCGACATCCACGCCGATTTCCCTCTGGAATGACACTATCTCTTCGACGCCGACTTCGACATCCCCATACACATACGACTGGAACGTCCCGGAATCGGTCACTACAATGCCGGGAAAATCGAGAAGCTCGTGTACCCCTTTCTCCAAAGCTGGCGACCTTAGCTTCTCGTGCTTCCAAATGACATATGAGTTTGTAATCAGCGCATCTACCCCATATCTCTCCCACATCTCTCGAGGCTCTATTGTCCTCAAATTGGGGTTGACTACTGGCAACAACATGGGAGTAGTGAGGATGCCATGTCTAGTGTGAAATTTACCGATTCTGGCTGCGCCGTCCCTGCTCACGATCTCGAAAAGTCCCAAATCCTGTGGCCGGCAAGGGTTCGGGTCGGGTCGCTTTGCCATGGGTTGCGCTGGGCGTTTTCGTCATCAACCCTCGCTCGCGCGTGACAATGCCGTCAGAGAGACCTTGCCGTCGACGAGCGACATCTGAACTTCATCTCCAGTGTTGACCTCGATTGTTGGATCGGCATCGAATCCATGGGCGTATGGAACATTCAACAGGGACGCTGCTGGAAGGGTCAATGGGCATACGTCCCGATTTACGATTGCCTTGGGGCCTTTGCCAGTGTAGATTAGCCCCATTAGAACGAATGGCGCGACCGTGGACCCTGATCCCTTTGGATAAATCAGAATCGTGTCCTGAATGGGAGTTCCGTCGAGGGGGTGACCGGGTTCCTCGATGACCCCGGTGTCCCTATTGACATAACCGAGATATGTAATTGGGACGTCGGTAACTAATGCCTTGCCGGAGACTTGCCATGAGTCCTGGCTGGGTATTCCGATCCCACTTACGAGTAGCTCGCCAGAAATATGGGTCTTGGAAGTGGCCATCGGTTTGGCCTCCTTGGGATTCAGTACGGGCCTAGGCCCAGTCAACAGCTCTGGGTCGAAGGCATGGGATACGCAGTCGCGAATATTGGCTACACTGGTTGGCATCTTGTTTAGGCCACTAGTAAGGTAATGCTCCGCCTTCAGGGAGTTCGTCAGAAGGTGGTTGAACCTCGACCTATTGTAAGGGGTGACTTCAGGGCACGTGTCCTTGAGTACTAGGGCGCCAGCTTCCTCAAGGATATCGAGAGTACCGTCTGCGGCTATCAAATCGTAATTGTGCGAGCTCATGAATACCCATAGGCGCTGGTCGGGTATTGCCTCGCCCAGTTCCATCCTAGCCCTAACTGAGGCGGCCGCAGAGCGAGCCTCGCCGACACTTGCCTGAGGGCAACCTATCACCACTAGATCCACTATGCCCTTGGGGGCGAGTGCTTGGTAACGTTCGTCCAAATCTGACTGTGTGAAGGTCAACTCACCCTGATACGAGGAAACCTCCGGAGGATCCACTGTCAGGCCGTCCGCCCAGAGCATCGGGCACCCGTAGTTAGCCGCAGAGGCAGTAAGTGCCTTACGCATCTCGAATGTGCCTAGGGGGAGACCAGTGATTCTCGGCATGGGCCCCCATGGTATTTCCCACTCTGGCAGTAATTTCTTCCCAATCCAGTCACCGAGAATGCTCCAATCAGTAGGATCATCCATCTCGCATTCCACGTTCACCAAGATGTTCGGAACTCTGTTCTCTTCTATGTGCAACCCCCAGAGGGGTGCCCAGCCAGTTATCGCTGTGGCAAGAGCGGAGAGGCCAGACTCTCGGTTCGTGACCAATGAGGTGTATGAGTTGGAGAAGCATACGGCATTCGACTCGGCCCATGAACCAATTCCATCTTCGGGATCTATTCCACGGTCATAGGGTGTGCAAGATAGGGTCGCCTCAATTCCGAGATTCGAATAGGACTGCACAATCTCAAACTGCTGCTCAAGGAAGTCGGGATAGTCGATTCCCATTTCTTCCATTTTCTCGTGATCGCATCCTGCAGAGTTTAATGTGGTGGGTATCGAAACCTTGCCTCCGGGGTCCCCAGAGAGATCTGAAAGGAACCTCCGGAGTCCATGCCCCCCCGTAATGACGCTGACACCCGAGACATGTGCGTGTTCCACCCTGACGAATTGTTTGGCGCCCGCCGTAGCAGCAAGATCGACTACCAATCGTGATGCCTTCTGCTTGGTAGGGCCCTGCTCCCCCGAGAGCATGGAAAGTAGTTCAGCGGGGACTTCCACGGAGAATGCCGTGAGATGCCACTCCTTCAATCCGACGTATTGGAATACGGTAATTTTCGATTTGAGGCGGTTTACAGGGAGTCCCGAAATTGAGCGAGATGGGTAAAGTCACCTTATGAACCGGCATTAGCACGGGCCAGCATGGAGTCCTCCGGGGATATGTCTAGGTCGGTTGCTGTCGTGGCTAGCGTCCTCCTGATCATGGCCCTGGTCACAAGTGCCATTGGAGTAAACTCGGTTGACATCGGCGGTTTCCCAGCGGTGTTTCTCTGTGCTGTGATTGCCATCGGAGTCCAGTGGTTGTCTTGGGTGCCTGCATCGGCCAAACAGACAGAGCGATTCTTCGACCTCATCGGAGGAGTGACGTTTCTGGCCGTTGTCGTTTTCAGCCTATGGGCAGGCTCCCACTCAGAGCCTCCGAGTTCAAGGGAGTGGATAGTCAGTGCACTAGTTGTCATCTGGGCCTTGCGACTCTCGGGTTTCCTCTTCCTGCGGATCCATCGCGCTGGGAAGGACGGGCGCTTTGACCAGCTGAAGACATCCCCCGTAAGATTCGTAATTCCATGGACCCTGCAGGGACTCTGGGTATTCCTAACGATGAGCGTGGTAGTGGTGATCAATAGCCAATCCGGACCATCCCCCGATCTTTCGATATGGGATGGAATGGGGATGGCGCTGTGGCTAATCGGATTCAGTATCGAAGTTGTGGCAGACAGACAGAAGACCGTGTTCAATTCCAAGCCAGATAATCAGGGGAGGTGGATTAACGAGGGGCTGTGGGCGCGCTCCCGTCACCCCAACTACCTGGGGGAGATTCTCCTCTGGACCGGTGTCGCGCTCTTCGGAGTGTCTTGCTTTGAGGGATTGGAGATGGTGGCTTGGGCCTCGCCAGTGTTCGTCTACTTACTCCTGACCAGGATCAGTGGAATCCCGCTTCTCGACGAACGTGCTCTGTCCAAGTGGGGGGATAATCCGGACTATCTGCAATACAGGTCCGATACCCCTGCACTGATGCCTAGGTTGAGAGCGCTGAAACCCTGAGCGGAAGGGTACCCTTGTGCAGGGAATAATTTCATAACTCATTGAGCCCTATCCAGATTCATGACACAGTGGGAGTATAGAATTGTAGAAAATTCAGATGCATCGTATAGCCAGATTACTGAAATGTTGAATGATTTAGGAAGTCAGGGTTGGGAATTAGTTTCAACGAAAGGAAAAAAGGCGGGAAAACTCAAGGTATTCTACTTCAAGAGACCCCTTTGAAATCCCATTGACTCATCACCGAGTCATAGGGTACTGTA
>Ga0206683_10000144_pt1 | contig 51118 bp, 39 predicted proteins | sample M280m12015metaG_FD_155483 | JGI IMG/M metagenome (GOLD analysis project Ga0206683, IMG submission 155483) | Ammonia-oxidizing marine archaeal communities from Monterey Bay, California, United States - M2 80m 12015 | ecosystem: Environmental > Aquatic > Marine > Intertidal zone | place: USA...
GCTGCAGACTGGCATACTTCCATGCCCTGCTTCTTCCAAACCTACTCTTGTAGTACTCAAACAGAGAATCTTGTTTGGCACTGGGCGGGGGGAGGGGGAGGCCTATGCAGACCACTGCATCAAGGATATTGTCAGAATAATCAATCCCCTCAGAGAGCTTCCCGCTGAGGACCCCGAAGATCACTGAATTCTTGCCCATAGATTTCAGTTCGTGGAGTCTATTTACCATGCCGTCAACAGAGCGCTTCGACATCCCCCTTTCTTCCTTAAGGCGTTGCCTCCCGAAGATATATCCGGTGTCTGAAATCACCCGCTCCATCATCGAATAGCTAGGAGAGAAGATCGCAACATTGCCAGGGGTATTCTTCAAAACTGACGTAACATGATCACCTATTTTCGCAAAACTAGACTCTCTCTCAGAAAACTTACTGGTCACGTCACTGGCAATTAGAACATGTCTATTCTGAGGCGGAAATCCCGAGTTGTATTCCTTTCCCGTGTAACCATCTTCGGGAATACCCAGTATATCGCAATACATGACAGGGGGGAATAGTGTACCAGACATTAGTATGGAGCCAGCGCATTCCTCGAAGATGGGCCGCCCAACTAGTCCTGGATCAAGTAGGTGACTAGTAATTCTAGGTTCATCCAGAACATTGTCAAAAATAAGTGAAAAGGCATCACTATTCCTGTATTGGATACAAACTTCCAGCATCTCAGCAAGTCTAACGCAGTCATTCTGCTCCTCCTCGTCCAATGATTCGTCTTCGTCAATCTTGACTTTCATTAGTCCTCTGTTCATTTCCCTAATTTGTGTGATATAATCATTTTCCGGGCTATCCCCTACGCCTTCAATAGCTCTGCCCAGTATTGTCAGAAACTCATCGGCATCTATCCTCAGATCATCCCAGTTAGAAGCCTCATTTTCCTGAGTTTTCTGATTGAACCACTCCCTCAATCCATCGTCATCCCTGATGGCCCTAACTTGTGCCTCTAATTTCACGGCATCACTAAACCCATAGGCTTCTGTTGTATCCAATTGCGCCGCAACTTTCTCGAGATTCCCCTTGTATTCCTGAATGTCGGTGAGGGCCCTTCTGAATACCTGATCAGTCATCCTCCTTTCTAGGCCATTTCTTATCCTATCGGGGAGGTTATGCGCTTCGTCGACAATCAGTATGGACTCAGAAAGCTCTATTCCCATTGCTGGGAGAGAACTTTCCCTTACTCCTTCAATGAAGATATGGTTGTAGTCACAGACTAGGATATCAGCATCCCTGACCGCAGATCTAGCAGATGCCCATGAACAGACTTTTTCCTGCTTGCCGTAGTTAATGCTCCACTCCACATGTCGAGGTTCAGAAAGTATGATGTCCTTCATTCTGCTTCTCTTTACCTGCCTGCCCTCCTCCGTCGTACTCTGTTCGCAATTGCACCTTCCCGTCGACTTATCGACCGACTCACACATCCCCTCCCGCCCGATAATGTCAACCAACTTCACTCTGGGTATTCCTACAGGCAGCCTAGAGTTGATCATGTTGACAGTTTCAACAACGATTCTGTGTTGCGATTGCCTCCCTGTCATGAAGATAATTTTCGGACTAGTTCCTTCGCTATTGTTTGCTACGGATAATGCAGAAGCCAAAGATGCCGCAGTTTTGCCAATACCAGTCGGCGCCGCTGCCAAAAGAAACCCTCCAATTGATAGAGAATCAATGCCGTCCCTGATCATCTCGATTTGCGACTCCCTCATCTCCTCATGAGCCAGGTAAACTCCTAGTTCCGCAGCATCGGGAGTAGTCATGGAAACCGTCCTGTCAGTAGAACGACCAAGAAGATTGGGTTCAAAGTCTGATGGATGTGGGCATCTAAGCCTCAGTCCTCATCGTAGAGTTGGCCTTCCTAGCTCTTGACAGAAGCCCTTCGAAATTGGGTGCGAGAGGGCGCATAGTACGCCCCCCCGCGTTGGTTCCGTGCATCCCGTCCTCACACATTTCCCTCGCCTCAAATAGCGTTTGAATCATCATCATGTCTTGCGCGGAGGGCATCCATCCGCGCAGCAAGGAGGTCCTCAACTGTGGCATCCTCTATTGCCACACGCCTAATGTGTTCCCTAGCTGCCTGCCTAAGGACAACATCCGGGTTCTCCCCGTGTAACTTGCAATAGTCACTAATCCTGGCACTCAGGTCGGGACCTAGATCTACTTGTACCCTATCGCCCGAAATCTGGTGCTCAGATGAAAGATACTGCCTCAGGGCATATCGAATCACATCAGACCTGTTCCTCATTCCATCAAGGCCAACCAGCCTGTCCAATTCCAGAAGGTGGTCCTCTGGTATCCTTAGCGAAACCATGGGGCTGTGACCGGCCAACTTGCTTCCTCCGAACCGCACAGAGGGGCAGGGGGTCTTAATTGTATCTCAATTGAAATGCAAATGAAATACATTGAGTTGGACCCTAGTTTCCATTGTACGCAATATGTCACCAACTCCCAATGGGAGTGTGATTCAAGGGCAGACATACTCTCGGAGGACCGCAGGGAAGCGCATGAAGACTATCAACGACGCCATCCATGGCCAGTTTCGGATAGATGGAGTCAGGAATGATTTGCTGAAGACACCTGAGATGAATAAGCTGAGTCACATTAAGCAACTCGGCCTCGCGCACCTGGTTTTCCCAGGGGCCCACCATACTCGCTTTGAGCATTCACTGGGAGTGTCCCATATCGCTGGGATGATGGCTGACTCAATGGAATTAGATGATTCTGAGACCGATCTGGTGCAGGTTGCTGCAATGCTACATGACGTTGGTCACGGCCCCTATTCTCACACACTGGAGCATATCCTGCACGAGAGGGGAGGGATGGATCACATGTCCATTACAGAGGGAATAATCACTGGAGATTACGATGTACTCAGGGAGGGCGAGGGTAACTCAATCAATAATAGGAAGTTGATTCCCGATATTCTTGAGGGATATGGAATTGATCCAAGAGAGGTTGCCAGCCTGATTAGGGGTCCAGATGCCAGGGGCTCAGAGAGGAATCTTATGACGTGGTCAGAGGGGCGTTCTGATTTTATCGAGCAAGACAATACCCTCGCTCACCTAGTTCACGGACCTGTTGATTGCGATCAGATTGACTACTTGCTGAGAGACTCACACTTCACGGGGGTCAACCACGGTGTTATTGACTACCGGAGGCTAATCATGTGCCTCGAGAGGCATGGTGGCGACATTGCTGTTGAGGAAGGGGGCCTCCCAGCCTTGGAGGGAATGCTGATGGCACGTGGTCTGATGTACAGTGCAGTATACTTCCACAGGGTAACAAGAGTCACAGAGATTATGCTGTCAAGGGCAGTCGAACGCAGTGAGGACTTATTGCCCGACTCAGTCGATCTTCAAAGGCGAGTCGATGCAGAAATATGGCAGGCGCTATATGGTGCTGGAGACTATGCCAGGGACATGATTAGGAGACTAAAGTACAGGCAACTGCTCAAGGTATGCTCTAGTCGAAGGAAGCAGGAGTTGAGTGAAGACCAAGTCAGTCTCTTAGCCGGACTAGCCTCTGATTCCGAGAAGAGGAGGTCATTCGAGGATGAGATGGCTCAGAGGGCCGGATTGGAGCCGGGATATGTTGCAGTCGATGTCCCGAACATCAAACTTCTTCTCGCTGAACCAAGGATGTCGCAAGTGGATATCAGAATAATCGGAGATGATGGGAAGACTAGGTGGTTCAAGGATCATACACCAATCGCCGACGCTCTGAGGAATCGTCAGGTAAGTCAGGCTGCAGTTTACATCATGACCCTACCGGGCTATGAGAAAAAAGTCTCAGAAATAGCCGAAAGGATGATTTTCACTTAATTCGACTCCTCCACATAGGGGCCCTATCGCACATCTCCGAGGGATATCATTCAAAAGGGCGATTCGGGTCGCCAAAGCGCCCGGTACCTGTAAAAGGAATCGTTCAATCAACCGGTGAGTGCTATGGACAGCCAAATGAAAACAATTTATGACAGCGTAATCGCAAGAGATCCGAACCAACCTGAGTTCCATCAGGCCGTTGAGGAGGTTCTGGATAGCCTAGGGCCAGTAATCGATGCACACCCAGAGTTCCTCCCAGTCGTCGAGTCGATGGTGGAGGCCGAGAGAATCATCCAGTTCCGAGTTCCATGGTATGATGATAGTGGGAATTTGCAGGTCAACAGAGGCTTCAGAATTCAGATGAACAGCGCCATTGGGCCATACAAGGGAGGATTAAGATTCCACCCCACAGTGAATCAGTCTATACTCAAGTTCCTTGCATTCGAGCAGGTTTTCAAGAACAGCCTCACAGGTCTCCCGATGGGAGGGGGGAAGGGAGGTTCGGACTTCAATCCCAAGGGAAAGTCAGACCCTGAAGTGATGAGGTTCTGCCAGTCCTTTATGATGGAGCTTTGGAGGCACATTGGAGCAGATCTGGATGTACCGGCTGGAGATATTGGAGTAGGCAGTAGGGAGATCGGCTATCTCTTCGGAATGTACAAGAAGCTCGCAAATGAATTCACGGGAGTTTTTACTGGTAAGGGGAGGTCATACGGAGGCTCACTGATTCGCCCTGAGGCAACAGGATATGGACTAGTTTACTTTGCTAGGGAGATGCTGGCAACCAAGGGAAAGTCATTCGAGGGGGCCACTGTTGCTATCAGTGGTTCGGGTAATGTTGCACAATTCGCTTGTGAGAAGGTTCTAGATTTGGGTGGAATACCAGTCACGATGTCCGATTCAGGAGGATGGATTCACGATCCCTCGGGGATAGATAGGGAGAAGCTTACATGGATCATGGATCTCAAAAACAACAGAAGGGGAAGGATTAGTGAGTACGCGAAAAACTTCGATGGAGTAAGCTATTCAAAGTCAGAACCAGAGCCGGCTTTGAACGGCCTTTGGGATACCGATGTTGATGTCGCACTCCCTTGTGCCACTCAGAATGAGATTAATGTACAAGAGGCTGAGATGCTAGTCAAGAATGGCGCAATAGCCGTCGCGGAGGGGGCCAATATGCCCTGCACCCCAGAAGCAGTGCAAGTCTTCCTGGATAACGGGATTTTATTCTCCCCTGGAAAGGCCAGTAACGCAGGCGGTGTCGCCACCTCTGGTCTCGAAATGAGCCAGAACAGCCTGAGACTCTCATGGTCAAGGGAGGAAGTCGATCAAAGACTGGAGTCAATCATGGTCGAGATCCACAAATCCGCTTCTGAAACAGCAGCGAAATACGGTATGCCTGGGAACTACGTAGCTGGAGCAAACATTGCTGGATTCCTAAAGGTTGCAGAAGCGATGACAGCACAAGGAATGATCTAGTTCTCTTCGTTGATCGATGATAGGAATTTCTTGAGACGTCCCGTTTCTGGTTTATCGATGATCGATGAAGGGCCAGTTTCTGCCACAACCCCCTGATCCATGTAAATCACTCGATCAGCTACATCTCTGGCGAAACTAATCTCGTGAGTCACCACAACCATTGTCATACCTTCGTCAGCAAGGCTCCGAATGGTCTTCAGAACGGAACCAATGAGCTCTGGGTCAAGAGCGCTGGTAGGCTCGTCGAAAAGCAATACTTCCGGTTTCATTGCAAGCGCTCTAGCAATGGCGACACGTTGCTTCTGCCCTCCAGAGAGATTTCCCGGATAAGCATCTATCCGGTCAAGCATATCGACTCTTTCCAGAACAGCCAAGGCCTGCTCTTCCGCCTCTCTCTTGCCCATCTTTCTTACCTGCCTTAGGCCCAATGTGACGTTATCCAGTACCTTCAGATGGGCGAATAACTCGAATGATTGGAATACCATCCCTATCCTTGACCTTAGATTGTTGATATCAGTATGGGGCGTGTTGACTTGCTCACCTTTCAGGTGAATCTCGCCCCCAGTCGGCTCAATTAGTCGGTTAATACAACGGAGAACCGTTGATTTACCACTTCCAGAAGAGCCGATTATTGCAACCGACTCACCTTCATTAACGTTGAATGAAACACCTCTAACAGCATGAACCCCCCCAGAGTAAACCATGTGTAGATCATTGATTTCCAGTACTTTCCCTGACATTCAGTTACCCCCTGTCATCCCCAGGCCCGGGATTCTAGTTTTTTCTTCCATCCAACGGAGGAAAAGTGCCAGAGTCCAGGTTACCACGAAGTAGGATATCAGCACCATTCCCCATGCGTATGCATATTGGAAGGTACTTGCAACTATCAACTTCCCCTGACGTGTTAGTTCTGCATATCCAATAATCATCGCTAGAGAAGAGTTTAGGACCAAGTTGACCATTTCATTACCCATCGGAGGTATGCATATTCTAATTGCTTGTGGCATTATAACTCGCCGCATGGTTTGAAGGTAGGTCAAGCCAATGCTCCTTCCCGCTTCCATCTGTGCAGAAGGAATTGCCTGAATTGCACCCCTTATGGTTTCACACTGGTAAGCGCCGGAATTGAAACCAAGGGCGCAGAACGCGCTGATGAATGCAGAATCATACAGAACCCCTCCAATTAGTGTTCCATAATTAGATTCAGAATAGTCGTATCTAGCGAATATGTCCGTAAGGAAATTGTGGTTTCCCTCTAAGTTCTCGAAGCTAAAGATGTCCAGACCAGGTCCTTGAATAAGTGCCCCTAGCCTAACTCCAAAGTGAATAAACAAGAATTGAACAATTAAGGGAGTATTGCGGAAGAAGTCCGTGTATACAGTCGCTATAGTGTTTAGAGGCCGCACTCTCCAAGGATTCAATGAAATCGACCCAATTCTTATTTTTGCAAACTCGCCGTCATTGCTCAGGAATAGTAAACCTACGTATGTCAGAGCAATCCCAAGTAGAATCCTCAGGAATGATTCCGGCGCACCGACGGGCAGGAAAATGTACTCAATTCCCTGCAATCCTAGATTAGTAGTTCCGGGAATTGCCGAGTATATCTGAAAAATCCCCGCCCCTAGAATGGGAATTCCTGCTATTCTGACATTTCGAGGTTCATACCGCTCCACAATGTACCTCAGAGATGTTGGAGAGGTTTTGCACATAGCTAGGGTAACCCCTAGGAAGAAACCGAGGACAATTCCAAATGCGACTATCTTCAATGTTGCAATGAATCCAGAAAGGAACATTTCCTTTGTTTCGTCAACGAAGACTCCGAAGTTGCCATATTCAGGAACTACGAAACCGACTTGGTCATCCGCACCCGCATTATCGGTCCATAGGATAGACCCCCCATCCCCAATAGCTATTCCAGTGAAACTCGTCACCATAACAATGCCATTGAAGCTGGTTTCATTGCCAAGTGGATTGATCTGCTGCGAAACGATGGTCCCTCCGTTAATACTCATTGAGAGGTAACCTCCGACTCCTGTCATCAGTAACTTTGAGGTCGAAACAACTTCTACTGAAGTCAATTCGACATCCAGGTTATCGGGACCTAGAATATACTCATTGGTTCCGGGGGGATAGTGCCTTTCGAATTCTATTAGCGTCCATACATAGCCTACATCAGTGCCAGTTACTACATTGCTCATTGATATCAGAATACTGCCATCATCTGTGATGGCATATATCCGTGTGGAGCTGTAGAATTCAACCGATACAATATTCGAATCACTTGCCCCCTCAGGAGCCTCTCTATATTCCCAGTTCTCGCCTCCATCATCAGAGAAAAGAATGGTGCCATTGGAACCAACCACAATCCCCAGATTCTCATCAATAAATGAAACTCCCAATAGGTCGCTTTCGATAGATAGACTAATCTCAGTCCATCCTCCAGATTCTAGTTCCCAGATAGTTCCATGATTGCCTACGGCTATGGCGCTCTGACTCCCAGTTAGGGATATCCCATTTACTTGCGAACCCTCGGGAAGGGAGATGTTCGACCATTCACCATCAACACTGTCCTTCAGAAGCATCAATCCAGAATCCCCTGATATAATTAGAGACCCAAAATCAGAGTCTGAGTGGCGTATGTCAGACGTCGTGGGTGAATCTGAATTTTCCCAGGAAATCCCGTTGTCGATACTATTGAGAATTACGCCGCCGGTGCCAAATGCCCATACTCGGTCACCAAAATTGGCAGCCGAGAGAAGATCCTCTGAGGTTCCGCTTTCAACAACTTCCCAACCACTTGTGAATCCACTCGCTTGCCCGGGAGTTGAGCCCGCCACGAGAAGAATCACCGCAGCAATAGCGACAACTCTGGCCACGCCTTGTTCACCTACTGCCTTGGGGAGTCCGGATTCCGCTTCCTGCATGGCGAGCCCTGATGTCTGGCATTCTTCCTTGGATATAGTCTAGGCGGACCGCCAATTCTAAGTCAAAACGCTCCTTGATGCAGCCATGAAGAGGATTGCCGCCGCTCTAATCGTCCCGATTCTGCTATCCTCTTCATGGGTTCTGGTATCTGGGGAGTCAGTTTATTCAATAGGCACTATTGCTGGAGACGACTCTTCTCATTTCATAGCGCATAATTCCGAACTAGGGGAGGTAGAGTACGAGAATGTCCCCTTCGCTATGAGGGCCCTCAGAGATGGGAATGTTGACTATGTCATTGGACCACACCATTTACTGACAGATTCCGAGATGATCGCGCAGTGGTCCACAATTTCTGTACTCGACATGTTTGATATTTCGGATTATTTTGTTGCCATGATTAGATCTGACAGTTCCCAGGAAACCGGGAATGATGAACTAAGGTACGCAGTTAATTCCGCCCTAGCAGACATATTTCAGAGGGGCACGGCATTCTCGACACACCAGCTATGGTTCGCGGACCTCCCTCAGTTACAATCCTCAGATTTTGAGATGTACGAGGATACTTGGCCCACACCAACGGAGGGCGGCACACTACACAGGATACTGTACGAGGATACTGACCTGGGGGTCTGTATGTTGGACCAAGAGTCCCCAATGACCGAGATTGGCGATAATGGCGAATTAGTTGGATTCGAGGTCGATATGGCTGAGATGATTACAAACAGCATAGCAAGCCACTATGGGGTCGAACTGACTCTTTTTAGGCACGACAGTGGAGTATTCGAAAACGTTCTCAGCGACCTAACTCAATCCGACCTTTGTGACATTGCAATGGCTTCGGTGACGGCAGACGAGATCCCAGGTGGCTTCATTTCGTCCTCTCCATATCACGTCGGTGGAACTGTGATTGTCTCATCTTCTGAGTCACCCGAAATTTCCAATGTCGCTGATTTGTTCAGCCCTCATGGCCCTCAAGACGACGAATCAAAATTCGATTTGAGAATAATTGCGATTTTCATTCTCGCGATTTTCATAGTTAGACAAGCAGTCAGGAAAGACTGAAGAGACGTCAGTAATGTTCATCGGCGTGCTACTGCCGAAGAGTGCTATGGCGGAGATGATGTATCAGGGGAAGGTTAAGCAGGTTTGGAGTACCGATGACCCTGGGGTGATTGAGTTCAGGTATACAGATCAGATTAGTGTTTTTGATCAGATAATTCCTAGTTTGGTTCCAAGAAAGGGCGAGAGCCTCAACAGAACTACTTGTCATTGGTTCAATTTGGTCGAACAGGAGGGGATTTGTGAAACCCATCTAATCGAGATGAATGCCCCGGATAGGTGCCTCGCTAGGAAATTCGAAGTCATAAAAGAGCCGGGAGCCATTCCGAGAGACATGGAAAATGTCTTCGTTCCATTGGAGGTAATATGCAGGCATCACCTTGCTGGTTCCGGGTGGAGGAGATATGAGAGGGGTGACGTAGGCTCTGAGGAATTTGGCTTCGAGCCGGGGAAGTCCCTTGAAATGGGCGTGAAACTACCTCGGCCTTATTTGGAGGTCTCAACCAAATTTGAGAAGTTTGACAGATTACTTGACAGGCAGGAGGCACTAGAAATTTCCAACTTGACTGAGGGGGAGTTTGATGCAATATTGGACTGCGTCTTGGCAATAGACGAGATTATTGAGAGGGAGGCTTCTGCTAGGGGCCTAATACATGTCGATGGCAAGAAGGAGTTTGCGTTAGGCGTTGGTAGGAAACCTGTCCTTGTCGACTCATTTGGTACGCTTGACGAGGATCGTTGGTGGGATGCAGAAACCTATGAGGGGGGAAAGATAGTCTCCCTATCAAAGGAATTTGTCCGTGAGTATTACCTCGGTACTGGACATCACACGGAACTCTATCAGGCTAGGAAATCCGGCACGACCGAGCCACCCATTCCACCACTCCCAGATGAAATAATCTCCAGAACAGTCAATTTGTATTCTGAGATGTTTGAGAGACTAACTGGAACTCCGTTTTGACTAGGAATGCATCCTCATTAGAATTCCGCACCCTCTCTTCTCCGCTGACCTCAATACCGAAAGAAGATGTCTGAAACCATAGTCAACACCCCCATCTAATGGCTCATCGGCCAATACGGTCCATCTACCGGATCTTATCGAAGTCCTCAATTCCCTAACTTCAGAGCTATTTATCCACCCGAGTAGTTTCATCCCCCCGAATCCTTCCCTGAATCCCGGTTCACCCAAGTTTTCTTCGGACAGTCCATCACAAAGTTTGGCCAGTAGTTCGTGCAATACTGCCATGTCCCCCTTCTGCCTAGTGTATGAAATTAGATACGAAATAACATTGCCGTCATCACTTGGGAACCTGCCTAGCTTCTCTTTGGTTGCCATGGAGTCGAGAGGCTTTGATGCCGTCCCTCCTTCCTCCCAGTCGCCACTTGCCAGATATAGCATGGTGGCTGGGTCAAATTGGGCTTCTTGCCCTTGGCGAAGATTCTGGATGTCCATTGAGTGCGGGCACATCGAAATCAAATCAGAATGGTCCCCTCCAAGGGAAGCCTGAATCGGCGGTATCAAGTCAATCAGGTCACTTGTTATGGGATCAAAAGTGTAGAACGCAGGTGTTGATGGCGCCCTAGACATTGAGACACCCAAACTTACCTGTTGCCCGTTAGCCTGTTAAGTCGGCCCTCGAATGAGTCGTCGACCTGTCCGACCGATTCAATATTTTCTGATGGGCCTCCCTCTGCCTCTTTGGGTTCGGCATCGGTCATCCCGCCCCCTCTTTCGCCACTCAGTTTTTCTGATGAAGAAACTGGATCAGACCTCTTACTTTCTTCGATAGAAGACCTCTTTTCGTTCGCTTTCTTTTCAACTGCAAGACGGGTCTTCTCCATCATTTCTCTGCCTTCCTTGTAATTACTAATCATCCATGATATCGCTATAGATGCCCCAATAACAATCGCTGCCGCCGCAATCGCCGTACTTGAGTCGCTAATCCCAATTTCAATGTCCTCGCCACCTGAGAGGACTATTCTGGCCTCATCGTCAGAAGGATCCGCATCTTGGTCCCAAGGAAAGCTACAGCTAATGGTGGCCACAAGCTCCACATCGTCGTCAACGTCCGGCCTGTCGATGGATGGCTTGGGGGCGAGAGCATTTGTCGTCGTCATGTCAACCAAGTGGGTGGATGAGTAGTCTTGCCCTGCTTCAATTGTAATGGCGCACTGGGTGCCGACTGGGAGCAACTCATGATTATCCCTTTTCGTCGAAATCTCAATCTTCTGACCTTCACCCTGGCCTTCCAGTTCCAATTGAACTAGTCCAACGTTCCAATCACTTCTGCGGACCTCAAAGATTTGATAGTTCGAAGTTACTAGAATCCCCCTTGAATCCAACAATCTGATTGTGATTTCTCTATTTCCTGGAGAGGGCGACCATTCGGAAGAACTCATGTTGACGACCCCCGTCGAATTTGCCCCAACTGTTCCAGATTGAGACTCGATCATATTGCCTAGGTCGTCAACGAGCATTGCCGTGTATCCGAAAGATGATGTTCCATTGTTTATGGAGCAACTGGCAGAGATTTCACTAACCACCCCGTAGATTACACAATTTGCATTCCTGGTTGGTGGAATCACTACAATTGATTTGTATTGCAGATATCCAGTTTCGGAGTCAGAGGAAACCGAAACCCCTCCGCTTCCACTTGTAGATGCAGGCCATGACCATCCGCCCAACTCGTTCCAGTTCAGTAGCCCTGAATCGGAGTCAGATACAATCGAACCTGAGTTCGAGTTATGGATTCCTAGCAGGGAGTGGTCGCCACTAGTCGAGATAATAACTGGCGAGGTGGCCCAAGAAAACTCTCCCTGTTCTGTGTCAAGGTTGATTTCACGTTGATTCCCCTCTGAGTCCTCAGCCAATATTCTGATCGTCTTCACACTACCATCCCAGTCCTCATCAGGAATCAACTCCAGGGGGACTCCAACAATTTCTCCGACCCCAAGAACCACATCGCTTCTGCCTGAGACGGACCAATTAAGTGGGAGGCTCAGAACTTGTAGTGAGATGGTTGTGGGGGCATTTCCAAGGTTCTCAAGCATCGCCAAGGGATGCCCTCCCGAGTTGCTAAGCAACCAATCGCCTTCTCCGGATAGGGCGAAGTCGTGAGTGACTGCAACTCTGAGTGGGAAGACTATCTCAGAAACAACGCTAGAGTCCCCCTCCCTTAGACGAAGATGAAGCTCAACCGCTCTTCCGTAGATGGCATCCTGGGGAGGGGTGATGTTGAGTATGAGAGGGGCTGTTTCACCCGGGGAAAGTACAGGAAGGTCCTCAGGCTCATCAACCTGCCAACCCGACTCCCCAGTGATGAACATCGATGCATATGCCCTCGTGGGGGAGTTGCCATCCTGTACTACAGTCAGTTGGATTTCCGAGCCGAGCGGATCGATTTCTAGATTAGCCTGATCAGCCATAGCGTTCCAGGATGGGACGTGACCCGTTTCAATTGTGAATGAGAATGTGGAAACTTCCTCTCCTTGAGCAGATGCAGTGACTGTGACGGTCATAGATGAGCCACTCCATGACTCCGCAGAACTGGATGAATCAATGCTAAGTGAGACAGTCTGGTTCACTACAACGTTTTCCGCCGAGTCTCCGGTGGAGCTCCACTCAGGAGAGGTATCGCCCTCTACCAGATCCAATGCGGTCATCACTTCGAGAATGATCCCATCTTCCAGATTGCCTATATTGGTAGCATCAACATTCAATGAGAAAGTGTCGCCGGGTTCAACGACGAAAACACTGCCATTGGCTATCGGGGCCGAATCAAAGCTAGCGACGATGTCCCACCTATGGTCCTGCCTCGCTTCAAGAGCTACGGTTTCAGACGACGAGACTCCAGGGTCCCCTAGGGATGTCACAGTGAACTCAATCCACAAGGGCACTCCCGCAGGTGTGCTTTCGGGGAGCGTTACAGTTACTGGAATGGTGGTCAGGCTTCCAGAAGTAAGTCCAACTTGACCAATTGAGAATTCCACATCTACCCCTGGGTCACTGGTAATATTGGAGTCCAGTACCACTGAGTAGTCAAGGGAGTAGGCGTCCTCACCGTTTCCTGGATTCTCGAGCCTCAGGACTATGAGAGAACCCTCCTCTACTTCAACCAGATATGGCTGAACTTGTGGTGAAATCACAGTCACGTTAGATCTGAAAATCTGCAAAACCTCCAATGTGATGATTAGGTCATGCTCGGAGGACTCTTGACTCGTGTCTGAGAAATAGTGGAATGCCGGAGAAGCGTCCTCAGGGAGGTTGGCAAGAATTGAGCCAGAAGAGGTCTCTCCCGGTGATCCGGACATAATTACCGAGTCCCCCGAAATCGAAAGGTCACCAGTTCCTGCCCAAGACCACCCCTGCATCGCCATTCCCATTTCAGAAAGGGACCATGTGATAGTTCCGCTGTCGGAAGGCATTTCAGAAATCACAGACCACTCTAGTCCATCCATGGGGACACTTCTGATGTGATTGCCAGAAACCACGTTTGAGGAATAGAATGTCAATTGGATAGTCTGACACGCCTCTTCTTCCGTTCCCGTGCCAACGCACATGGTCAGTGGTGTGTTAACAGAATCTCCTACAGGAGTGTCCAAAGGGACATCCAGAGTTGCCACTAGGGCCAACTCCTCACCCGGGCCTAGAATCAATGCCGATCTTTCGGCACCCCCTGTGTCGTATAGGCGTAGATCATTACCCCAGGAAGTGCTATCCCACGAGAGAAGAATCTGATCTTCTTCGGCATTTCCTAGATTCTCGGCTATGAACCATGATTCTGCATTCTGCCCGGGCAGTCCATATCCACTACTCTGTGCCGTTCCGTCAGGGCCCCTAAGTGAGAGCCCCCTCGTCCTATTCGCCTCAATTGGAAGGTTTGCAGAAACAGAAATATTCGAGTCTTCATCAAGAGTTAGTGTCAGAGATAGGTATCCAGAGTCCGAACCTAGGGCTTCCGATGGGGCGGTGATGACAATGTCTGGAGACCATGTCTGGTCTACCCCGATCTCGATATTACTGATGCCCCCGGCGGTAGAGTCCGACCAGGACCAACCCTCTGGAAGTTCAGAACCATCCACACCGAGGGACCACGTCCCTGCGAGCCTTCCCGTGGACCTAACGGAGGGGCTAGCCGTCATGCTACTGCCAGGGGATACCCTGACGGGTTCGGTTGGAATTTCGAATGTTGCATTGTACGTAGGGACGATTGACACTACCTTACTGGCGATGTCATTGTCTGTCCTACTCTGGGTCAAGTTCCCAAAGCTGTCCAACTCTAGTACGAACTCATGATCCCCCAGGGGCCCTGACCATTCAACACTGAATGTGTCAAAAGATCCCGATCCCGACGGTTCAACAGGCTCTAGCGAGGTAAATGTCCTTCTTCCAATTTCTACTCCGTCAGCATAGAGAACCGCATCGAATTCCGAATCTATGGGGCCGGTGCCAGAGTTCTCGATAAATGCAGACACAGTAACTTCCTCTCCGGGACTAGGGGCAGTTGGGTCCAACTCTATGCCCCCTCCATCAAGAAGGGGCCTGACGTCACATCTCTCAAGTGATACAACCGTACTCCCGATGACGATGTCAAGTGTCCCATCTCCATCTATGTCAGCCATCGCGGGAGATGACCAAGTTCGATGATCCAGCTCCAGTTCATTGGTCCATTCGGTGTTGATTGCAGATCCAGTACCCTCAGCCCCATCGAATGCCCAGAGGGATCTCCCGTAGGCGACTAGAAGCTCAGGCTCGCCGCTGCCATCAATATCCATCCAAATGGGCGGAGAGACCGCTATCTCGTCATTGGGGGCCCCACTGCTCTGCTCAAGATCGCGGTGCCAAGCCTCATCTGGACTAGAGCCATCGACATCGTGACAGCCCGTGACCCCATGCCTAGCTGTTGCCGTCTGCCACCAAGTGACCCAGCAGACCCTGTCTACTGTGCCATCGTCATCCGTGTCGATAACTATGGGGGGTGCGTCAGCATACCCATTTTCCGCCTGAAATGACCATATTTCAGAACCAGTGCTGATCTCCAGCCCCCTGAATTCAGCACCGTCTATGGTGTTAGATCCATCTGCATCCGTGGGGATGGTAACAACAATCTCAGGGGTTTCATCAGAATCCAGATTTGCCACTACGGGGCCCGGGAGTCTGATGTGAGGCACGTCGGAGTCGCCGTCTACGTTACTCAAACTCAGTCCGTCCCAGCCCGAATCTCCGGAAGTCGAATCAAGTCTCCAAACCCACATGCCGCCACTGGTGTGTTCCGTGGTGGTCAGAACAACATAGCCAGTGTTCTCATCTGTCTGTGCAAATGCTGGGTCCGATGGATGACTCCCCTTGTCTAGTGTCTTCTCCCATAGTGTAGCTGGAGTCCCGCTTGAGGGGAGGCTCAGTGCGACAACAACTGGGTCTCCACTATTCTCATTAACTGTGGCCAGAACTAGTTCAGCATCCCCATCAAGATCCAGGTCAGCAAGCAAAGGCTGTGTTGTTGGTCGATGACCACCAAGACCATTCAGGGTGCTCGTGGGATCTCCACTTATCATCAAGTCGTCTTCTTCCCATGTCCAGATTGGCTGCTGCGAACTACCCGCACCAGGGTCCCATCCGGTAACCGAGCAGAATAGCCTTGGTGACCATGCATCGACATGAAGGGTCCCACTTTGGTCATAAGCCACTATAACCTCGGGCTTCCCATCGTTATCTAAATCCACAACCACTGGCGAGGACTTGACCATCTCCGTCGTTCCGAGACTAACTTCCCATGCCAACTCTGAGTCCTCGCCCTCGATAATTTTCATGTGACTTTCACTGGATGAAGGGTCTGTTTGCACGAGGATCGTATAGAGCGAGTCTCCTCCGCATCTCTCCTCAGAGGAAGGGTCAGTGGTCAAGGATGAAGAGAAATCGGCAATGGGGGTCCCGAGGGAATCAGTGCCTAATTGATCGGAACCAAACTCCCAGTTTATCGCAGGATCCACTATCGATAGAAGGCCCCCTGTCGTGGAATCAGTGGAATGGACATGATGAGGGGGGGCCGATGCCCTATCCGGTGTTCTTCCCGGCTGCGGCCATGGCTGATCGCCATCGGACCAAGGCTCATCCCCTGAAGTCATCATACCATCTGAACTCTTATTCAGTACGCCCCCATCCGTCATCATGATGAGCATCGGAGATAGTGACATGGCTAGCATTATTGAAACAGCCAAGGTCGCTCCAATCTTATTGGAGGGGGGTTTGGCGCCAGCATCTACCGTCATCAGAGTCCAATTTGGTTTTCGTAACCCACTTGAACGTTCGCCCCATATTCTCACTCAGACCTACGGTCTGAGCTAATATGAGGTCCCGCCAGCCATTTTCACTCGTCCGTTGCGCTTATACAGGGGCGGCAGTTCGCCGGGTCGCACGGACTTCTCCTCCAGAGGCTTAGCCGATGATGGACGGGAGGGAAACCCCCCGTCCTCGCTGCCGGAGTGGTCCGTCGATTGAGGCAGGAAAATGTACAGCATAATTGAGCGAGAGGACACTATCCGTATCCCAGCTGAGTATATCAGAGAGGGCCACAGTTTGGAAGACCACATTGACAGTCTGGCGAATGACGCCTTTGAGGGGAGGTTCGATTCAGATGAGAACTACACCGTTCTTACCTTCGACCACAAGCCTGTGGGAAGGGGGCGGATTATCCATGGTGATGGTGCTATCTACCAGGCCGTGAAGTTCAAGGCACTTCTTTTCAACATGGAGAACAACGAGGTCGTCGATGGCTATGTTTCCGATGTTTCCGAGTATGGGGCCTTCGTTAGGATAGGGCCAGTAGAGGCACTACTCCATAAATCTCAGATTCTCGACGAACCAATCCAAGTAAATATGGGTGTTAGGAGAATCGAGGGATCACAGACTGGTAAGCACATCGAGGAGGGCTCCCACGTGCGCTCCAGGGTTGTTTCCAAGGCTATCAATCAGAATGACCCTAGGGCCAGCAAGATTGGTCTGAATTGCAAAATGGACGGACTAGGTGCAGCAGATTGGCTAAAGGAGACCGATTAGTATGGCAAAGCAGCCCTTCGCATGCGGAGATTGCAATGCAATTCTCCCGGACGGAGAAGGACAGTGTCATGTCTGCCCTAATTCCCCTGTGACCACTGATTGGCAGGGATTCGTAGTAATTCTCAACCCAGAGAGATCCGAGGTCGCAAAGAGGCTAAACATCACTAGGCCAGGAAACTATGCGTTGAAGGTCAACATCAGGTAGGTGAAATAATGCAAGTAATTGAAAGGAAGGACAATCCATTGCTAAACAGGGTTGAGATACGTTTTGTTTGGGACCACCCGAAAACTCCCACGCCCAAATTGGAGGAAATGGTTTCTGCAGCAACAAAGATGGAGCCGGGCGCCAATTCCAATCTGGTCTTCATCAAAGACGTTAGTACGAGATATGGAATGCCTCGAACCACTGGACTAGCTCTTATTTATGGTTCAGAGGAGGCCGCATCTATCGAACCAAACCATATTGTGGAGAGGCACAATCGATTCAGACAAGCGGTTCAGGGCGACTCGCCAGCAGATGAAGCTAGCGATGAAGGTGATTCTGCACAAGAGGAAGGGGGCGATGAATAATGCCACAGGGAACTCCAAACCAAAACGCCAAGCACTCCAAGTATACGATTAATGGGGAAGGAGAATTGGAAAGGGGAGATTCTTGCCCTACATGTGGCCCGGGTGTTTTCCTTGCCGTACATAGTGATAGGAAGTCTTGCGGTAAGTGTGGCTACTCCGTGAAGGCGTGATCACTCCAATCTCCGCTATTGGTCAATACCCTACTACCCAATATTGAGATTCCAATGTCTTCCCGATTTCGGACTTCAATAACTCCATCTTCCAGCCTTCCATCGTGCCTCCATCCAGTCCAGATCCAGTTCCCCTCACTGGTTCCTATAGAATCCATTACGGGACCGGGCAATTTTACAACCTCTGGCTCCGAATCAAGACTGCTCATAATTCCAGCATAACGGCCACTCATCATAATCATCCACCCTGCTCTATCGTCATGTCTGACTCCGATAACCCTCTCGGGAAAACTGAGGGTCCTCGACATCAGAGTAGTTCCGTCATCTTCCGAAATCAATGAAACCCCCCCGGATTCAGACCAAATAACGATCCCATCCCGTGTGTGGACTAATTCCGCTATTGAATCAACCCGGCTGAAATCCTGCAAGTCTGGCCATTGTGGGTATGGGGCCCTCCACATTTCCGTCGCTTCACCATCGATCTTGTAAATTCCTGTATTTAGAATTGCGAAGAACACTTTCCCATCATTGCTGGATATCCCCATCGGCTCACCTTCTATGTCTCTGGACCATGTGTATGAGCCAGGCAGCGCATCGGATGCAGGGGCCTGAGAATTTCTGAGGAAATCACGCCCCTTTCCATCGAATAACTCGCCTTCCAGGGGGGTCGCACCCATGCACGCCTTCCTGAGGTCTCTGTCAACCCAGGTCCCAATCCAGGTTCCTGAACTTACAGTTCCAAATGTCGGCTGGGATGGAAAGGGCACTGAAATGCCGCCCAATTGGTTTCCTTCGGGATCAATCCGCAATAATTCCCCCAGTGAACCAATAATCACTGACGTCGGATGTCCTTTGTCAATCCGCACTGGATTGAAACCAATCCCGCTCACGCCCTCTCGTCACAACCATCGCGCTTCAAGGTGTGGCTCAAAGCATTGAAGTGTAATTCGCCTTGCCATGTCATGGTCTCACTCATCCTCTGTTCGACTCTCGATGATGCATCAATGAACTTGGCGCATTCATTGATCCAGTCCACAGACTGGGGCGACATAGAGGAGTATTCTCATGGAAGGGTGCGAAGGCACCCTAGAATGCCAGTCCAGATTCTGGAAATCGACCAGCTTCACATTCATGCCGAAGGGATTGACCACACTCACGTGGTCGAGACGGGCGAAGCAATTGATGAGGTACTGGTTCTTTCTAGGCACGTTTCCTCATCGAACACTCCTGCAATTACTTTGCACGCCATCGGCCTGCCGGGAGAAACCCCCTTGGGAGGGCCAGGCATTGCAGGGGGAGAGAGGGGCTTTGTCGTACCTCCCTCCCCTAGATTTGCCAGCCTCTATAGGAAGATGCTAGAACTAGCTCGACACGAGGGCCTCCATGAGGAATTTGACTTGACAATAGAGACCACTCACCATGGCCCCAAACTAGAATCCCCTTCGTTATATATAGAGATAGGATCGACTGAACTGGAGTGGAATAGAAAAGATGTCGCAGGCGTATGGTCTAACGTAATATGTGATGTATTGGGATTAAATGATGGTGAACCACTAGGAATCTGGGATGGCGATGGCTCGGTCATGGTCGGTTTTGGGGGCGGGCACTATGCACCACGCCACAAGGCTGTAGTTGAATCAGGAAACTTCTGGCTGGGTCACGTTCTAGCCAATTACTCACTCCGATTCGAGGCCAATGAAGAGGGCTCAGGGGAGCCAGGGGGGAATTGGAAAGAGTCGGTCTCTAATGCCATAGACGCAACTCGTGCCGCATTCCCGGGTGGCGAAATCTTTGCACACCTGGACAGGAAGTCTTTCAGAGGCTGGCAAAGATCTTCCTTAGTCGCATATCTTGAGGAAATTGATGTCCCGGTGCTAAGGGGAAGGGACTTGAAACAAGAGTAATCGTGAAGGCTCTCCTGCCTCCTCGGAGGTAAGATGGCACTGTTCGGGCGACTCATCGTGGCATCGATGCCATTGGCTCCCAAGTTCATTGTTAAGCGCGTAGCGAAGAGGTATGTGGCTGGATCTGAGATGTCCGATGCCATCTCCACTATGCAGAATCTTTCCAAAGAGGGCGCCTGTTTTACAGTAGATGTCTTGGGCGAAGAAATCACATCAATGGATGAGGCCAATTTCTTTCTAGAGGAGTACACCAGGCTCCTGGATGCTATAGGGGAACGTGGTATCAATGCGGATATTTCGATTAAGCCGACAGCATTCGGACTTCTAATTGATAGAGAATCAGCTTACTCCAATATCGAGTCAATCACCAGGAAGGCGCGGGAATGTGGCTCTTATGTGAGGTTAGATATGGAGGACAGCAGGGTAACCCAGGACACAATTGATGTAATGTTGGCAATGCACTCCAAGGGCCTAACAAATATTGGAGTTGTTTTACAGGGAAGGCTGCACAGGACTGAATCCGACATAGATTCAATATGCAGCTCACTCGGCAATAAATCAGATTTCAGAATCTGTAAAGGAATTTACCTGGAGCCAGAGGACATAGCCTTCACCAAATACTCGGAAATTGTTGATGCGACCAATAGGGCGATCACATCAATGCTGGACAAAGGGGCATACACTGCAATAGCATCCCACGATTTACCGGTAATCGAACACGCCTTGGATGCCCTGAGGGAGAGAGGGCTGTCTAACAATAACGCCGAAGGCGTACGCAGGAAAGGTCCAGGGTATGAATTCCAATTCTTGTTGGGTGTGAGGGGGAACATAAGGAGGAAGCTGGCTTCTGAGGGGCACTTAACCAGGGTATACGTGCCATATGGAACTAGGTGGTACGAGTATGGAATTAGGAGACTTAGGGAAAATCCCGAGGTAGCAAGCCACGTTGTCAAGGCCCTCTTGATGCCATGGACTAATCGTAGGTGAGTTCTATATTGAATGCAAGTACATTCTCCTAATGTCTGCAGCTACTCTCTTTCCCCTCAGGGTCCTACCGACACCAGTGTGGATGGCCCTTATTCTCCATTTCTTCCCATCTATTACCATTACAGTGCCACAAGAGAAAACTTTCTCGGGATCACATTCCATGCTAGACGGTTTGCTGACCTCCCCTTCAGTCATAGTCAACCTAACTATGCAGACGTCTTTCCTAATTGCCCACATCGACACTATCTTTTCGGCCTTTGAAGAATTCACAGACATTTTGTCCCCAACCTCAATTCTAGTGACCTGCCAATGGGCGTCTTCAAACTGGAACAGATCCCCATCTGAGATGACCTCATCACTGTCAGACTCAATCATTACAGAGGAACTGTCCGCCCCATCAGAAAGAGTCGTCCTTACTGAAGTCGAAGATGGCGGCCTGAGGCTAATGCGATGGACTTTGGAACATCCGATGCACCTCACCAGGAGGTCCTGGCCAGCCCCCTTGTCAACACGACTGAGAATCTCATGCTCAGTCAACTCCAAGCATTCGGGGCATTCCGCGACATCGGCAACCGACTCATCTGCCTCGCCCATGCTCTCTCGGCCACCCAGCCTCTCTTGAAGCCACCGAGCAGCCTATTTTGATTAGTGACGACCCCTGCCGATACACATGGGACTCCCCTCAAATGGATTCGGACTCCCCCAGATGTCCGAAAGGGAGATGCTGGAGAAACTACTTTCCGAGGATACCGAGAGAGGTGATGTCGAGCCTCCAATAGCCTCCTCAATAGGGGAACAGATGCTTTTGATGGGACTCAGGACAATCCCCCGGTCAATGAGGGCCAGGATTCGAGATATCGCTTCCAGAGTTCCCTCGGGTGATGTATTGCTCGTGGGAGGGGGAATCGGACACCTTTCTGCATGGCTCCTCGATTTGTGGTGCGGGGAGGAATCAGGAGAAGAGAGGGGGAAATCCCGCAAACCCGATTCGTTCATCATAATAGAGGAAGGTGCAAGATTTGGGGTGATAATCGATCGCCTGATTAGGAGATACGAGGCCGAGGGGTGGACCAGAGTGGTCGGCAGCCCTTGGTCAGAGGCGATCGCCGAAGCCATGACCTGGTCTGTCGCATCCGCCTCCCTCCCCGAGACAGCAAGGCCCTCATCAATACCGACCGGGTTGGATTTGGTCATCATCGACCTTCCCGATCAAGAGAGGCCGGGTGCCGCAAAATCCGCCTTCGAGATTCTGGCACCGGGAGGGGTAATGATAGTGCCCGAGCCAGAGGTGCCAACTGGGGATGTGGGCGCCCCCTCTCCCGATGAGGAGCCCACTGAAGCCCAGAGGAAGGTCATTTCATTCAATGAGTGGATAGATTTCATCAAGTCGGTCAGTGATAATCACTCTCTGGCATTCGTCGAACTCACAGGGGGAACTCTCGCCGTGGTTCGACGAGCAGCCTGACTCTTCTCCGTCAGTAGTTCCTCCCATGGCCCGGGAAGCTCCGTCAAATCTTCAATTACATTCTCGGAACTAGTGTTCTCGAATGAGTCGATTAACGCATCAATATCCAGGAGGCCATATCCATAATGATCATCATGCCCACTCTGCCCATCTTTCATCTGTGAGTTTTCCATAATCCTGCTCTTGACATCATCTATGGCGCCCTCTCCGCCTTGCACCCCGCCCCTCTGTAATTCTGGATGTGCCTGGAGAAGAACCGCGATGGATCCTGAGACCCATGCCGTGGCGGCCGATGTGCCACTAGACCAGCCCCACCAGGCCCCATTCCCTATTCCACTGGCCATCAGAACTGGTACCTCGTGTCCGGGCGCCACAATCTCGGGTTTCCTATCCGGGTCTTGACGAGGGAGTATGGGGTTAGGCCAGAGCCTTCCATTGTTGTCTCCCTGCGAACTTCCAGACCAGATGTCTCCAGTTCTGGTAATTCCGCCAACGCAGATGACACCCTCGACAGATCCGGGGGACTCGACATCTCCATCATCGTCATCCCCATCGTTCCCTGCAGCTGCAACAACGAAAACGCCCTCTTCAATCGCGTCTTCCACGGCTTGCTCCAATGCATCGGTGCTGAAGAGCCCGGAGCCGAACCCCTGATCCCCACCTAGGCTGAGGGAGACTATCTCAGCCCCCTCCTCAACACACCAGTCCACTGCCTCTGCAATCGCCGAATCGGTTCCCGAGCCGTCGGAGCCAATCGCTTTCGCAACCATTAGGGAAACGCCGGGAGATGTTCCAGTCAGGCTCCCATCAGCTGCAATGATCCCTGCCATGGCGGTACCGTGCCCTTCGTCATCATAAGGCTCCTGCATGTCAGAAATGAAGTCCTTCCAAGAGATAACATTCGCATTTCCTAGGTCTGGGTGAGTGGTATCTATTCCAGTATCCACAATGCATAAATCGATGCCAGTTCCGTCAAACTCGGTGACATCATCGATCCCCGTCATTTCTCGATATTCGTCCTCCCACACCAGCAGGGATGAGGCTGGCCCCCCTAGTTGGACATCCTCAATCTGGGCCCATGCCCAGAGTCCGATAATTAGTATGCTGAGAAAAATGACCAATCCAGATACAACGCCCATTACCCACGGCAAAGCATCCCGAAATGCATCAGCACCTTCTCGCTCAACAATCTCACTATCTTGTTCCGATGGAGCTTGACTAACCAACTCATTCTCATGACCTATGTTGTCATCCTCTTTATGCCACGAAATATGGATCACCACCTCTTGGTTTCACCAAGCCTCAGACTTAGAGAAGTGGCTGACCACAGTGGTATTCGAGCTGCACGACGGGCATACCACCCTCGAGGGAAGAATAGTCGCACACTTTACACATGCATCCCCCGATTTCCCCTGGCCCTTGCATCCGGGGTCGGAACAACGAACCTCGATCTTCCCAGAGGGCCGCTTCGTCACAGGGGTCTCGCCCCCGCAGACAGGGCAACTTCCCTGAATGCTCTGCGCCGCGGACGACGAACTCTCTCCCGCAACCTCCCTCGCCCTGGAAGACCAGATCTGATGCTCACCCCCTCCTAGCATGAAGTGCGGGTACCATAGAACGTGCATTAGGAAGAAGTAGGAGGCTATTCCCGAGAAAACATACAGCACAGAATAACCCAATATCCCATCCACTATCGGGGGCCTATCTGCTATGGCATGGGATCCTGACCAAGACATGATGTTAATCAGGACGGCCCAGACTGCAAGGCTCGAACTCCAAGCGTGTAATCGGTGATCCTCCCATGCCCTCTCCACGACTCTTGGGTCGGGGTGAGCATGTCTCTCCTCAACATGGACGTCTCTGGTTTCCACTACCGCTCGATGAACAACAAACCAGCAAATAAAGAGAAGAATGAGATTCGAGAAAACCACTCCCCCCCAGTCAGAGATTTCTGAATTGAAGGGGAAATCAGGTGAACCGGCATGTGAGAATATGAATCCAAGTTGAACTGCGAACATACCCGTAATTAGGAAGAAGAAATTCTCCCTCATTATCGGGAATCTAATCCACAATAGGGCGATTGAGGATATCCATGCCATTACCGAGAGCAGAGAGAGCATCCTAGTCCATTCGTTCAGGTGGAGGAAGCCACTGTCTTCACCGAGGATCCCGGACCTCCCCCAGTCGCCACCACTGGCAAGCTCGCCGATTCCAAAGTCCCATGACCCCAGAATGATTGATGCCGAAGCAAGAAGCAATACAGAAGCCTCATTGGCCCCCCACATCCTCCTAGAGGTCCTAATGTGAAAGGAGGCCTGTTGAAGTAGCGTGTCAACAATTCCTAGAAAACCGTACTTCTCTCCCAGTCTGGTCGGGAGCTCAATTTCGGACAATCTAACTATCCCAGTGGTTCGACCCTCTCCTTCTGAAGCTACTGGCCCCCCGTCCTCCATGCTCATTGCCAAACGTCCGATGAAATAAGGGGCGCGCAAGCACGCACGCCCATTCTCAGATTATTCCAGATATGGCGCCGAGACGGAGATTTGAACTCCGGAGGGATGAACCCACATGATTTCCAGTCATGCGCAATACCAGGCTATGCGATCTCGGCAGCAGCCTTCCGAGGATACCCTCGGTCTTGAGTTAATCGATTCAATTTCGTGGCGTAACAGCCAAAGAGGAAACCGCTCTCGCTGTCGATGCGCCACTGTGGCTTAGGGGTATAGCATCCCATTGGTAATGGGAAGGTCGGGAGTTCAATTCTCCCCAGTGGCTCCACGATTGACCCCAATATTATCGTCATTATTATGTACAAAATTCAGTCCTTAATGGCGCCAATAAGGGTATTGAACCAATTCATTCATAATAGTGATTAGTCAAGCACAATACATGTCGACAGACCGCAGGAGGCTCGCTGGAGCCTTAGTCCTCCTGATGTTGCTTGCACCCCTAACGAACGCCGCCACTTCTTCATGGTCCGGACCATCTACGGTTAACCCCGATGAGTCCGTTACCGTTTCAGGTTTCCAAGTGCCCGGAAATGCCACCATACAAGATGGGTGGCTCCATGTAACTGACTCGCAAATGGCCAGTGATCCTGACTCAGGATTTACTTGGGAGGCGACAGATCTAGACTCTGGTGTTTTCTACAACACAGAGTTCACCTCAGGCGAAACAATCGCCCTCAAGGACGATGGCTCCACATCAAACATAGACTCCTTCGATTCCGGAAACATCACCGTGTCAATGAATGACAGGTTCACCTACACCCCGGGTTGGGAGAGGGTATACTCAATTTCCGAGGGGACAAATCTGACTTCCTGCAGTGGCGAAAATGGAACTTACCTAAGTCACGGTCCAGACAACGATTTCGACTCTTCACTGGATTCAGACGAGATTACCGACGTGATTTACTATTGCAGTGCGAACGCCCTTTCCGATGTTGTGACAGGACTAACTGTGTCCAATGCCGGATCCGGCTACTCCGCAGGAACCCTTTCTGCCTCTGGTGGCGGTGGTTCTGGATTCTCTGGTAATTACTCAATCAGCTCAGGAATCGATAGCATAACGATTCAAGCAGGGGGCTCCAGCTTCTCGGCCAACGACAGTATAGCCATCATCTGCCCGGGAGCCTGTTCTGGTTCCGGCGCAACAGCATACGTTGGTACCGTGAACAGTAACGGCGCAATAACATCAGTCGTCGTTTCCAATTCCGGTTCGGGTTACACATCTGACGACTCGATATACGTAATCCCTTCCGGGGGCAATGGCGCTCAGCTAATTGCGGTTCTAGGAACTACGGGCCCAATTCACGACACAGAAATCATTTCTGGAGGCTCGGGTTACACCTCCGCTCCTTCCATATCTATCAGTGACACCTCCGGAACTAGTGGGTCAATAACCCCCGTTCTCGGTGGCTACTTCGACTACGAACTGTCTGTTACCTCGGAGTCAGAGGGCTCGAACTGCGGCTATGGGGGCTACATGATAGAATCCGGCCTCGATGTCGATGAGGACGGGACCCTCGACAGTAACGAGATCTCGGCCACTGAGTACATTTGCAATGGCCCCAGACTCTGGCAGGCAACTACGCTATCCGGGATGAATGGGACCCTGTGGGGCGATCAGATCAACATGTCCTACGGAGTCATTCCAGCGCAGTCGACCGAGGGGCTTGTAGTGGCCGCAACACTTCCAGGCGAGCCACTCCCTGCCGGCACCGACACTTTCTTCCTAACCGAAGCGGTAAGCGTACCAGACTCCTCCGAGATGAACGCCTTCTACATGACCTTCGATCACTGGTACCATCTTGACAGCACATCATCCGGAGGCGGAGACGGCGCATGGATGGAATACCGCATCAGGAACGGTCCGACCGCATGGGGGGACTGGACATGGATAGCCCCGGACGGGGGATACCCAAGCACCATTTCTAGCGATGCACCCTCCGTAAACGGGGCACCCACGGGAACTATGCCCGTATTCGCTTCAACGACTTACAGCGGATGGGTATCGTCAAACATATCCCTCCAGTCAATCAGCGGGATTACCTCGGCCACCCACATCCAGATGAAGTTCCACGTATGGACTGATCCAGATGCGTCCAACGAGAGGCCCGGCTGGTTCATCGACAATATCAACTTCAACAACGACGGTGTTGACTACGGGGTCTGGCACCATGGCTGCTACACCACCACAGCGTCCTACTGTAATTACATGGGTAACGCATATGGGGCCCTACAGAGGACAATTGACCTGACGGGAACAAACAGCACCTCTGCAATTGAGATAGACATGGAGTGGGATCTTTATGGGTACCTCAACGACAACGCATGTGTCGAACTATCCCTGAACAACAACACATGGACGGACATCTCCTCATCCACATCCTCAACCACAACGGTTTGTGAAGACAGGAGCGGCGCAATCCCCGGCTATGGATACTCTGATGCTTCGGGAACAACGTACGGGCAGCAGAGCAACGGAATCAGGACGATTTCACTTGACATCCCCTCCACATTCAGGAACCAAGCTTCCGTTTACATGAGGATAGTCGTGGACACCGACCAGTACACCCACTATGGCGGGTCCTACCCCGGTGACCAGAAGGAAGGGGTGACAGTAGACGCAATCAGAGTCGTAGACTACGCCGACACCGTTCTTTTCCAAGACTTGGTCGAGACGCCTTCATCCATGTTCCACTATGGGGTCAACCAGGGAGTCGACCAATGGACTCACTACATCTGGACAAGGGGTGTTCAGAGCGTCCAGATGGGCTTCGAGGACAGCACCGCGAGTGACCCGGCCACCAGCAACTCAGCCGGATGGTCGAAGTCAGGTTCGACCGGCACTTGCGGCTGGCAGTACGGCCAACTAGGCTCAGCTTCGGGGGCCGGAACTCAAGAGCCCTCATTCCCCTACTTGTATGGAACTAATCTAAATGGGAATTACTGCAACGGCGCAGATGCGTATGTCAAGTCGCCTGTCTACTCAATCCCCTCAAACGGATCAACTCAGTTGACATTCGACAAGTGGGTATGCACCGAGAACTACTGGGACGCCGTAGGGCTCTACTTCAAGGTAAACAACGGCGGTTGGCAATACTTCGACCCGGGAATTGCAGGGTGGTATGATGGCTCAGTTGGATACTCAGGAAACGCGATGTACGGAAACAACGCTTGGATGAGCGGCGATTGCAACAACGGGGGCATTTTCGAGACTCTGGTTGCCCCACTGGATGCATATGCTGGTGACGACCTCAGGTTCAGGTTCAGAATAGACACAGACACGTCCGTAAACTCGTATGGGGGCGGCTACATCGACAACTTCGGAATACTCCTCGCAAACTACGGAGAGGGCGGGGCCTGGCTAAGTCCATCGATAGACGCTTCAGAGATGGACGACTTCAACTTGGGATGGATAGACGTTACCGCTAGCATTCCAAATGACACATGGGTCCGAGGAACCCTGGTCGATCAGGCATCAGGAAATGACATACCCGGTTTCACCAACGTGTCCTTCCCGATATCGCTCGCAGGAGTAGACACAATCGCATACCCTCAGATCAGGTTGAAGGTTCTGATGGACACAGATGACGAGGAGTCCACACCACAACTGATGAAGGTTCACGTTGGAGGAAAGAGGATTCTCGCAGCGTCTTCCTACGATGGCAACGGTTGGGACATGACCACCGGGGTCGAGGTCGTAGATGGCGTCATCAATGCAACATCCATAGCAGGAACGATAACATCCCAGTTCACTCCTTCTTCAAGGCCAATAAAGAGTGTAAGCCTAGGTGGAAACTACTCTGGAGGGATAATGGTGACAATCCTCGATTCAAACGGCGGAACCCTAGGCCAGTCTTCCCAGGGCGGAGTCGCTTTCACATATCCGCAACCGGGTTTCGGAGTTTCAGTAAGCCTCCCCACAAACGGCTGGATAGACAGGCTTGTGATCACCGCAGATTTCGCTGAGCCGGCCGAGTCCCCCTCGATCGACGTCCTGAACGATGGGACAGCAGAGTGGTCATTCCCCTTCGGTTCTGACTACGGCCACTATGGTTGGCAGTCTCTTATATCGGATGGATTGGATACGTTCACAACAAGCGAAACGATGTACTTGGACGGCTCCACTGCAACCACAGTCAACGTGAGGCTCCCAGCAAACAGTGTCGTCAACAATGGAATCTTATCATTGGCCCCTGACTCTAATGGCTTCGAATCACCGGTCAGTGTCTCTGTCGCAGGAGCCTCGCAGACCAGCTCGTCATCCAGTAAGCCATTCCACTCAATTCTGGATTCTAGTCAGATTATGGCTATCAATTCACTAACTGGGACGCATACTGATAGCGAAACTGGAAGGGTCTGGAAGGAAGTCCCAGTCAGTGTTAGCTCCAATACCGCCCAGACTGTCTCATTGACTCGGCTTGGTTTCAGTTACCTGATCTTCGAAAATGTTTCCGGACTCGGTAGCATGGTGTCCGCATATCACGATTCACAGACACAGGACAACCCACCTCCAGACGACGTCTCAATACCAGTTACCATCTCAGCAGTCGCAGGCGCCGTCTCGATCGATGGTGACATGAAGTTCGACTACGTGCTAACCAACAGGGACTTCCAGGCCCCCAACACTTTGTATCCCAATGGGAACTCAGTCGAGATCGTAACCGAGCATCACCACCTGGAGGACAACTCCATGATATCCCACATTACCCTGAGGGGCTCCGCCTCTGATGGGCAGATACTGATGTTCGAAGTAGAAAATAGCGGGGACGGCCTCTGGGGGCAAGGAGCAGAGTCAGTTTCTTTCTCACAATCTTCAGGTAGCAGTGTAGCTCCGATGGACAGCTCCTCCAATGTCGCCATAACTACTCACAATGACGGTTTCGACGATGTCTCAGTTCGCTGGATATTCGACGTGAACTGGAACTGGGACGATGTCGACTCAATTCGTTGGGTCGCACAAGCCTACGACGACTATGGCGAGACCGTATGGCCTGCAGTTTCCCACAGCGGACAAGGCGGCTCTAAGGCTGTTGAGAATGATCTGCAGATAGATTCATTTGAAGTCAGGGACGAATTTGGAAGGCTACTTTCAAACCAGTACTCATCTTTCTACCCATTCCCCGCCAAGGAGGGCAATGACCTCAACATTACCGGTTCAGTTAGATTCCAAGACTCCCCCAGTGCGAGGCCCGCAATGTCTGACTTCCAAGTGGGTCTGAACATGTCTGGATCACTCTTCTCACTGACCGTTGGCGATGACGGACAATTCGGTGGAATCGTGACTCCTGACCCCGGACTATCACAAGTCACTGTCTCTCCAATGATGCTGTCGGTTGGGCCCACTGGGTTTAGTGTGGGCGCCGAAGACGTCACTGGAGTCCCTCCACAGATCACGGTGACCATGGATTCAAACCCACCTGTTGCAGGCCCAATGCAAGTAAACACCCCAACAGGACTTCAGGATGCCCATGCCAAGGTATGGGAGCCAACCGCGCCACTTTCTATATTCGTCACAATTGACGAGGGTGAGGCAAGGGGGGAGTCCCTCACAATGAGATATTGGAGAGGCAGCGTCGATGACGCAAACTTGGATGGCGTTGCAGATGAATCGGAGTACATGTCACAATCACAGCCCCTTTCCGCTGGAATGACCGGCCAGCAGCAGGTGAACTTCGTTTCAATCGACGTTTCGGCTCAGGAATTCAATAGTCCAGTCCACCTCTACCTGGAGGGAACCGACTGGGCTGGACTCTCCTACCAGGACGGATACACGGGAGGCGGCCCAGGGGCTGAGAATTCATGGGCCACTGTTATCGTTGCAACCGATGAACCCACTTCCATTCTCTCGTCAGGTTATGACCTCGACTCTGAGATTGGGTACCTACTTGCAGGGGTGCAGCATACATTTACCATGCAGATTGACGAGGCTAATGGGATAGACACCTTGGACAACGTTACCGTGATGCTATGTGGGGACGGACCCACCCAGGTGGGCAAGATGTCCTATGACCCATCAAGAGGCACACTATGGACTGCCTCTGACAGTCTTGTCACCCCAATCAATGTGCAGACTCAGCAGATCACATCGGCCGTAACCCAGTTGTCAATTCATTTCGAATTGTCATGGTACTATCCATGGGACCATGATGACCCCGAGACTGAAGAATACGAGGGACAGTCTAGTTGCAAGCCCAGCGTCAGCATTATGGATGATCTAAACACAGTTGCATACCAGAACAACATAGGTGAACTTTCATGGGATCTGGATAACAGATTCGTTGCCGTTCCAAGCGTCCTTTCGGACCTAACAATGCCTGTGATGGAGAATGACGGAGAGTCTCTTTACTTGAGGCAGGGCGACGAATTCACTATCGATGGTTCCGTCTATTATGCCGATTCCGGTGTAGTAGCATCCGATATCCCGGATGACTTGATGGTGGAGGCGATGGTTATCTATGGAACCCAAGAGGTCATAGTGACCTCAGGAGTAGAGTTGGACGGATCATTCTCGGTGTCAATGGTGCTTCCTGCCAGAGTTCCTCTGAACCCAACAATGGCGGTTCAGACCGATGTACTGAACATGAGGGGAGAAGGTTCCTCAGTTACGAATAACGACGTATCCATTACAGTAGACAGCAAGTCACCAACCGCCCTATTCGATCAGATGGCATATCCTGACTCTTCTCTGACTATCATTGAGTCAGATCTCGTGGATGATGTTACAGTCACAATTACCATGAATGATGAAATTGGAATGGAAGACGGTCCCTTGCAAGTTGCTTGGTACTACTTGAGAGGGGGAATTCAAGTTGCGGGAACCGAGGACACGGGAGAACTACAACTAATTTCCGAGGGAGATGGAAGTGCAATATACCAGGCGCACATCGACTTCACCCCGCTCAATAGCATGAAGATTGAGCAAGGCGATCAGATAGCATTCTACGTGACGTCAACCGACAAGGCTGGAAACGAGGTCTCGGGATTGGGCAGTGAGCCTGCACCTAGGATCCCTACGCTGAGGATAATGGAATTCCTCGGCCAGTATTCGCGCTCAATAGTCAGTACGGGAACCCCGTTGATGGGAGAGACTGTCAAGATAGACACATTCTGGGAGAATCCTGGCAAGAGGGACGGAGAAGTTACAGTCGGGCTGTACGAACTCACCCTGGAAGAAGGGGCAGATGGAATGCTGGAGCAGAGGTGGCAGGCATCTGTGACGTCACAGTCGGGGGATACCGAGATAGATCTACCTGCCGAGACGTCAAGTGTCAGGGCCACATTCATGTGGGAGGCAACGTCACCTGGTCAGCCTGACCTATACCTCGTCATCGACATCGATGGCGATGGCCAGCTCACGGAGATAGACTTTGCAGCCGCAAATACACCAATTACCGGAATTAGTGTGGTTCCACCGCCTTCATCGGACGAAGGCTCGGACTCATCCATCATGATCATCGGAGTGGTAGTAATAGTGGCCATAGCCATGATAGGATTCTTCATGTCCAGAGGTAAGGGCGATGACGACTACTACTATGACGACGAAGATGACGAGTACTACGAAGACGAAAAATGGCAGGCCGAAGAAGGCTAGCCGGAATAGCCCCTGTCTGCACATAACCGCCTCCGAGCGTCAGCGTTACCTTCTGTGTTTATAGGCCAATTTGGGGGCTTTGCCGATGAGGAAGAGATTCCTCGGGATGGGATTGCGTGACAGGGGATGGCGATAGCTTAACGATTGACGAGATGATGGAAGAGGTAGAGGAGCTGAGGAATCTGGTGAAAACCCTCCTCACGATAATTATGGAGGAGTCCGATGGGGTTCAAACGGGAGCAGCACCACCCATACCCAACCAACCCAAACGTGGATACTGCATGTGAAATACTACCTCCCTTCTGGAGTGGACGTGAATGCTGAGTCAGCGGTCCTTGGCGTTGCAGGCGTAATGACGGCAGCCTTTCTCCTCCTCCTGCTGGTTCCTTCCGGGGATGCGCCCGAGGCCGAGGAGTGGGAAATCACAAGTGTTTGCCTGGACGGCCATAACGGACTAGTGACCCACACTCATGTTTCTTTGAGTATAGAGATAGACGGCGAGCAGTATCCAGTGGGCCCGAATGTGGGCATTTCAGACTCGATGTGCGAAGGAATGAGGGGCGTCCACACTCATGATGACTCAGGGACACTCCACATAGAGACACCGAGTACCATGGATGCGCCATTAGGGGCCTTTTTCCAGATATGGGGAAAAGAGTTCAGTGAGAGCCAGATTATCGACAGCATCGTCGACAAGAACACTGAGATAGTAATGTTCGTCAATGGGGAATCTTCCGATCAATTTGGCAGTTACTCGATGCAAGACGGTGACGTCATAGAAATAGTGTACAAGGACAAGTAACTAGCCCTTAATCACAGCAAACGGCCTCAATCTAGCAACTGGTCTAGCTAGGTCCGCCTTCGCCGTCAACCCAATAACGTCATCAACATCCTTGTATGCCTCAGGGGCCTCTTCTGAAAGGACGTTCGGAGTCTTTGCATGGACATGAATCCCACTCTCCTCGAGACTCCTCAATAGCTCTGCTGAGTCTATTTGATTCCTAGCAGCAGTTCTTGACATCCTCCTTCCAGCGCCATGGCACGAGGAAGAAAAGGCCGAGTTGGATCCGCTCCTCGGTCCAGCCAAGACCCATGATGCAGTCCCCATATCCCCTGGCACTAGCACTGGCTGGCCGATGCCAGAGAAACGTGATGCAAGTTCGGGGTGATCTCCTCCCAAGGCCCTAGTGGCCCCCTTTCTGTGTACACAGCATGTGCATGATTTACCATGCACCGAATGATCTTCGATTTTTGCAATATTGTGGCTAACGTCGTAGACGACGTCAAGATCGCCATCCCTTCCAAATCTACCTCGTAATACTTCCCTGAGTTTATGTGTGAGTGCTGACCTATTTGCAAATGCGAAGTTCCCCGCCGCGCTCATCGCATCTAGGTATGAAGCCCCCTCTCGACTATGTATCGGAGCTGCTGCTAATTGCCTGTCAGGCAGGGAAATGTCCCATTCGCTGGAGTGCCAACTCTTCCCTTGCTGTTTGTACTTCGACTCAATGATGGCAACATGCTCGGAACAAACCTGATGACCGAGTCCACGAGATCCGGTGTGAATCATGGCAGTAACAAGCCCTTCGCGTAAGCCGAAGGCCGAGGCCGCCCTCTGATCGACTATCCTATCAACGACCTGCAATTCAAGAAAGTGATTCCCCGAACCTAGCGTTCCAAGGGACTTGGAACCCCTCTTCCGCGCCCTTCCCCCGACATCCCTCTCCTCGCTATCAAGGACACCGTTGGATTCTATTGCTGCAAGATCTTCCGACTCTCCTAGGCCGAGTTCAACAGCAGCAGAGGCCCCCGAGCAAAGGATCGAATCCATTTCCCCGGGAGAAAGAATAACCCCGCCCTTGCTGGTAGCCCCCGAAGGGATGCAAGAGGAAAGTTCCGCAGCTAGGGACTTCGGCTCTATTTCTTGGATGGTTAGATCTGTCGAGCAAAGCCGTACTCCACAGTTTATGTCGAAACCGACCCCTCCTGGAGAAATCGCACCACCATTTTCCCCGAAGTTGATATCGGTGGCGACAACACCGCCAATTGGAAAACCATATCCAAAATGCCAGTCGGCCATAGCCCAAGCCTCTCCAACTATCCCTGGCATTGAGGCGGTGTTGACAAGTTGCGAGGGCGATCTGTCATCGACCCCCTCGCCAATATGCGATTCGTCTGCCACTAGGATCGCATCCGCAAGCATACTGCCATGCTTACGAATACGCATTCTTCCGGGACCATCGTTCTCGATGTGCTCCCTCCAAGTGGAATCCATGGCACCTCCTGACTATCCCCGGCTTTCAACGCGACGCACGTCTGACGACAATCGAATTCAAGTCGAACCCTACAATGCGGAAACGAGGAGCGACACACGGTGACCTTTGGAGATATCGAAATCCCCTTCTGGAAAGAGTCCGGACACTTTCTGCGTAAATGCAGAGTTTCTGGACTCAGGTTCTGGACCAGGGACGGGGAAAGGGACACCTGCGGAGACACCTCGGATGACCCTTACACATTCATCGGAAACCCAATTATCGAGGGGTTTGAGTCCAGGGGGAAGAAGCTCAAGGACGAGATGAGGGAGGTCTTTCTGTCGTTCTTCGAGAAAAGAGAACACTCCAGAATTGACCCTTACCCGGTAATCGCCAGATGGAGGGATGACATTCACCTAACCATAGCAAGTATAGCCGATTTCCAACCGCATGTCACTAGTGGCCAAGTCCCACCTCCAGAGAACCCACTAACAATTAGCCAACCATGCATCAGGCTAACTGATGTGGCTGCCGTGGGAAGGTCCGGAAGGCACCTATCCACATTTGAGATGATGGCTCATCACGCATTTAATAGGCCAAAAGATGGCGATGTGATCTATTGGATAGATCAGTGCGTAAGATTCTGTGATGAACTATTAGTTGATACATTGGGGATCGATCCAGTTTCGATAACATACGTTGAGAACCCTTGGTCGGGAGGGGGCAATGCTGGGCCAGCACTAGAGGTGATAGTCGGTGGTTTGGAGTTGGCAACGTTGGTCTTCATGAGTCTGGAGGAGGATGACTCAGGGGAAATCGAAATCAAAGGCCAGAGATATAGTGAAATGGATTTACAAATTATTGACACCGGTTACGGCCTTGAGAGATTCTGCTGGGCAGCTGCTGGAACGCCAACGATATATGAGGCAATATATCCGGAATCTGTAAATTGGTTGAAAGAACTATCCGGATTCGAGAATATACTATCATCCATGGAAATCGATGTCAACATGGACTCCTTGCTAGGGGAGCTATCGAGACTAGCCGGGATACTGAATATCGATGTCGGGACGGATGCAGAGAAATTGTACGTCAACCTCTCAGGGAGACTCTCAGAAAGCGGGATTTCAGTAACCGTGGAAGAGTTGAAGGGAGTTACGGAACCCCTCTCGTCGATTTATGCCATTCCTGATCACATGCATGCAATTTGCAATATGCTCGGAGATGGATTAGTGCCAAGCAACTCCAAGGCAGGCTACCTATCAAGAATGCTAGCCAGAAGAGTTTGCCGAATGAAGGACTCACTTTCAATCCAAGTCAGCCTACCCGAACTCGCAGCGCACCACATGGACTGTAACATGGACATGTCCCATTTTGCACAGAGCCGAGAGGGAATTATGGCAATTCTTGAACTGGAGGAATCAAGGTATCATGAAATGCTTCGCAAGGGAGAGGCAGCAGTCAAAACCGCTCTCAAGGAAACGCCAAAGGACTCTGTTGGCGTTGACGACCAGACTCTCTTCAGACTTTCAGAGGAGAGGGGACTCAATCCTGAGATGGTCGTGTCCATAGCTAGGGGCATGGGTTGGAAAAACCTCTCCGTCAGAGTGGGCTTCGCAGCAGATATGGCCGCGAGAAATGCCAACATGACCAAGGCAGCGGCAAAGGCAAAAAAGAAGACAGATATCTTCGATCTAGGTGACTTCGGAGCAACGTCCGCGGATTATTATGGGGATACCAAATCAACAGAATTCTCAGCCGAAGTTCTAGGTTGCCTACAAGTTTCCAAGGAACAGGCAAGTTCACTTTCACTCTCATCCGAGGTAAGGGGCTCTCCGACACACGCCATAATCCTCGATCGTACTCTTTTCTATCCGGAAGGGGGCGGGCAATTAGGCGATCAGGGGACTCTGCAGCAGGGAGAAGTTACTGCAAGGGTACTGGACACCAGAGCACAGAATGGTATTGTAATACACCTTACGGATGCGAGGTTGGATGTTGGTGCGATCAGTGGCGAGGTTGATTGGGCCAGGCGAAAGCAGCTAATGGACCACCACACGGCGATTCACATAGTCGGAGGCGCCTCTAGGGAATTACTCGGCCCACACGTGTGGCAAGCAGGATCCAGCAAAGGTGCTAGGTATGCACGTCTAGACATCACACACTATTCCAGACTTTCAAGGGAGGAACTCGACAAAATTGAAGATAGGGCCAACGAGGTAGTCTCGTCTAATCCGAGAATAGAGAAGATCCTCTTGGACAGATCAGAGGCAGACACAAGCTTCGGGTTCGAGATTTATCAAGGAGGACCTCCAAAACATCAGGAGATAAGAATCATCAAAATAGGCGACTTCGACACACAAGCTTGCGGCGGAACGCATCATGACAATGCAGGGGAAGTGGGGGAATTACGAATTATCAGGTCCAGTCAGGTACAAGACGGGGTAGAGCGTCTGCAAGTCGTGGCGGGAGAGACATCGAGGGAGCATGCCCGGCGGCAGGAGAGGATTTTGGATGAGGCATCCCAGACTCTTGGGGTGCAACCTGAAGACTTACCAAGAGCAGTCAGCAGATTCTTCGAGGAGTGGAAAAACCAGCAAAAGAAGATCGAGTCACTAGAGGCTGAATTGGTAAGAATACGAACATCGGGAGGTGGCGACGAGGCAGTCGAAGTTGATGGCATCAGGTACGTTCTGATGGAAGTGGGAGGGGGTCAGAAGCAGATGATGGGGATGCTCACACAACTTACACGGGACCATTCGAGACCTACATTGGCAGTATTGGCAAGCAGGGATGGCGGCGGGAAGATAATCATCGCATGCACAGAGGGCACCATAGCAGCCGACAAACACGATGCCACTGAGATTCTCAATAAGATAGCAATTCACATCGAAGGAGGGGGAGGGGGTCGTCCAACCATGGCCCAAGGAGGGGGGTCCAATCCAGATGGAATACCTGCGGCTCTAGATGCGGCTCGTGAGTTACTTGGGTTGTGAGATCATGGTCGAAAAGGTCGATGTCTCTTCCCGTGCCGCTGCAATTGAATACGCAATTCGTGATGTGGTCGTCCCTGCAATTGAACTGGAGAAGAAAGGTCACGAAATTATCAGGCTCAACATCGGCGACCCACTTGCATATGGGGGTCTGCCAACGCCCGATCACATGGTCTCTGCGTACAAGCGCGCACTAGACTCCCAAGACAACGGATACGGTCCATCATATGGGCTACCAGAACTTCGCCAAGCAATCGCCGCAGCTGAGAGTGGGAAGGGGTGGCCCTGCTCTGAAGATGATGTCTACGTAACTCATGGCGTTACCGAGGCACTTCAGATAATCTTTGCAGCCTTCCTCGAAGAGGGCACCAAAGTCCTAGCTCCGGGACCGCACTACCCGCCATACATGGCCTATCCACAGATGTACGGTGCATCAACTATCGAGTATCGACTCGATCCGAATGATGGATGGCGCATCGACTTAGATGACATCCGATCCAAGATGGATAACAGTGTCCGCCTGCTTGTCCTGATTAATCCCAATAATCCAACAGGGAACGTTGCAACCGCTTCGGAGATAGATGCCTTGCTAGAAATAGCAAGCGACTATCCACAATGCACGATAATAGCTGACGAGATTTACGACGGACTAGACTTCACTGGAAATCTATGCTCGGTCGCGTCACGTTCAAACAGAGTGCCCGTAATCGCCCTCAATGGGGTTTCCAAGGTATACTTCGCCCCTGGGTGGCGTATCGGTTACATGGCTTGGCATGACCCTGAGGACAGGCTCTCCTTGGTGAGGGACGGCGTCGAGCGTCTGCTACGAAGTCGTCTCTGCGCATCGACTCCCGCTCAACATGGCTTCCTAGCAGGCCTAACGGAGGGGCATGGTTGGTTGGACGCACACCGCGAGCGCATCAAGCAGAGGATGGACTACTGCATCAGCCGAATAGGGGCAATTGATGGACTTGAGTGCGAGGTCCCAGGGGGGGCATTCTACCTCTTCGTTAGAATCACGGATGAGGTCATTTCTGACAAACAATGGGTCCTAGATCTGCTTCATCAACATCACATTCTCGTAGTGCATGGTTCAGGATTCTCTCCCGAGTTCGGCAGGGGGCACTTCCGAATGGTATGCCTCCCCACTGAGGACGTTCTTGCAGAAGTTTTTGATAGAATCGAGTCGTTCTTAGGTGCCTGAAAATGGGGCTTTTCGACTTCTTGAATTCCGCCCCCAAATCACCATCAGATTCAGAAGATGCAATAACCGGTCGTTGGGAATTTTCAGGTGGAGTCTGCAGGGATGCCCTGAGAGGTAGAAATGAGATTGCATGGAGAACAGGTTCCACATGGTTCGAGTTGTGGTTCCAAGGACTGGAGAGGAGGACCGCCCAAAGTCTGGGCAGACGCCTAGCGCACGCCGCAGTTGAACACGAGGAGTATATGCTGAGCTTAGGTGGAAACCACTCACCCAAGGGGAGAAATCCCGACTCGTGGAATAATTCCAGAATGCTCTGGGAAACTAGTGGCTTCGGGAGATTCAGTCTTTTGGAGGACGACGATGAGACACGGATATTCGTGGAAAAACCGGCATCTGTCCCAATTTGCGCTGGAATCATTGCTGCCTCCTGGGAGGCATCTACCGGCAAGAGGCATAGATTCCTCTGGAATGAGGGGGCCGAGGGCGGCCTTGTTGTAACATTGTCACTAGACGAGACAAAGATTCCCAAACCGACCCCATTAGATTCGGATTGGTCCCACTTCAACATCGAGGCAGTTCGCGATGGAAAATTGAGTGATGGAAATTGGCAGGATCTGAGAGTCGACTCTCCAGGCCAGTGGTCAATAATGGGCGAGAGACGGATGTTTGTCCACTTGGACTTGTTACAGCGATTCGAGGAGTACTGCCTTCCATACATGAATGGGGTTCACGAGGGGAGGTCCGACTGCTACGATTGGAATGGAATAGAAGGCCGACGGTCCAATTGGTGGACCGCAGCGGCCGACTCAGCAAGGGAGAGATTCGTCTTAGAGGGGCATCACGTGCTCATCCGTGATCATTCGGACTGGTCTCAGATAGTTCACAGACACCTGTCAAGACACGGCCTCGGAGAATCAGAGTCGGCAATCCCTGTGGGAGATAAAGGCGGCGTTAGACTGGCGTTCTCTTCGATGCTTCATCCTGCCATCTCAGGGGGAATATTGCTGGGTTGCTGGGAGAGGGCATTCGGAAGAAATGGCAAGGTTATGGCACTCCAAGAGGATGATAAAATGACAATCGAAATACTCCCTTCGAGAGAGATTTCCTGATTCACTCTCTGCACCCCTTCGGTGAAACGTTATATCCGTCCCCAATGTCAAAGGGTCGGCCCCCTAAGGGGCCGAGGCGTTCTAATGGCTATGAATCACAATCAATATGCCGTTACGGCTATCGTTGCAACACTTTGCCTTGCAGGAATTTACACCATTATAGGGGCCGGACTTTCAACGACCGAATCAGGTGGATTCAACCCAGCTGGCTCGGACATAGACATGTCCGGTAATTCGGGGGAAGGTGGAATCGATACCGATGGTGACGGTATCTCCGACAGGATGGAGATGACCCTCTATGGAACTGACTGGAGGACCGCTGATACCGATGATGATGGCTTGAGTGATGGTTGGGAGGTCCGTAACGGACTCGATCCATTGGATAACGGGCTGCCCGCTGACTCAGAAATACCATTTGATTCAACTGACAATGAGGACGACACCGGTGAGCAAAACGAGACATTCCCCAATCCAGACAATGGCCCTTACGGAGATCCTGATAGGGACGGTCTGACCAATACTGAGGAAGCTGCGCTGGGCACCAAGCCCATGGACAGCGACTCTGACGACGACGGGCTCAATGACAAGTGGGAATCAACATACGTCCACGAAATTGACACCCCTGCAGGGGTTCTCAGGCTATTGGATCCCCTCAATGCTAACAGGGACTGCTATTTCCTAACTCCAGACGGGACGATCAACAGTCAAGGGCCGGAGATGAGGGAGCAGATTAGGAATGAACTCACCAATGCCGAATACGCACTGGTTTCCAACGCCGATGACGAGATTTCATGTGATGCTGCACTTGACCTTGAACAGCCCACTCCTGACGGACTGAGAAATTTCATCGAAGAGCGGTACGACACAAATCCTCTGGAGGAGGACAGTGATGGCGATTTGATTGCAGACCGACACGAGATCGCATTCGGCTACATCGATCTGGGGGTCCATTGCGGGGTCCCAGTTTTCGGAACCCTCACCTTACAGGCGCCTTACACTGAGTTCATGAGCGGACCAGGGGACTTGACATGGTTCGAACAGGACATGGACGGAGATGGAAGATTGAATGGCCCAGGCGACTGGGACACCGATGGAGACGGGATGCCCGACGGCTTCGAGTACTGCTATGGCACGCTACTCGATCCAGCCAATGCGACTGACGCATATGGCGACAATGACGAGGACGGCCTGAATAACGTCGAGGAGTACGAGGTGGCATACACATGGGGGCCATCCAACTTCACCAGCCCATTGGATCCCGACACGGACAATGACGAGATGCCCGATGGATGGGAGTACCTGAATGGAATCCATCCGAATGATGGTAGTAACGCAGACGAGGACCCTGATTTCGATGGATATGATGCGGATGGGGACGGCGCTGTCAGGTATGACGAGATGGTGGGTGTATCCACAGTTCAGGCAATTATGGTTGAGGTGGGAGACTTCGTCCAGGTTAACAATACAGTTCTTTACGTCAGAACAGTTCAGGATAGCGAGTATGTGAACATACCAATCAAGACCCAGACAGCTGGATGGGTGTATCACATCGAGGTCTCGGTTGGACAGGAGGTCACTAGTAGGCTTCAGGACTTGGTAATAGTCGTCGAGGAAGGAGAGCGTTTCACCAATCTGGACGAGTACAACGCCCGAGACCGCGACGGCGATGGGCTGGTAGATGGCCGTTCAACAGACCCGCTTAACCCGGATACCGATAACGACGGGCTAATAGATGGGATAGAGGTCATAGGTTGGACGATAAGGATCGTCGATCACGGAGTCAGGGACGTCATAGTAAGGAGCGATCCCGGCGCGTACGATACCGATAGAGACGGCCTTTCTGATTCGATGGAATACTACACCACATTCACCAATGCGACGGATAGTGACACAGATTCCGATGGATTGGAGGACTTCACCGAGGCAATGGATGGCTTTGTTTGGAACGGATCCGTCTACTTCACCAATGCTTCTGCCTTCGACACCGATAACGATGGTCTCCAAGATGGGGAAGAGGTAATCGATGGAGCCGATCAGTACATCACTCATGCAAACAACGCAGACAGCGATGGTGACGGATTAAATGATGGCGGAGAGGTACTCTACGTCCCTCGTCCATGGCAGCAGCCCACGAACCCCCTCGACAACGACACAGATGGGGATATGCAGCCCGATGGGTGGGAGATGCAGGTATTCTCAGTCCAGCAGAATACGAACAGTCACAGCCTCTGGGTTGTCACCGACTGGTGGCTACCTCCCGGGTGTGACTCAATAGTCGAGTGCGGCTTAGGCCCAGGGGGGTGGGTTTGGAGCAACTACCTAACAGGGTTCTCAACATCCGGGGATCGCGACGGGGACGGGCAGATGGACCCCAAGTACTTCCTGTGGGAGATGAACATCTCAGGATTCAGCATTCCTGCCGAGGGGAGGTGGGCGCTCGATCCATCCTATGGTTCAATGCCCGACTCAGCATTCGATATCGACAATGACACACTCCTCAATGCAATGGAGGCACCAGATAGGTGGGATACTAACCCGGTAGACGATGACACCGATGGAGACAAACTTCCCGACGGGTGGGAGGTAACTTACTCGGAGGAGGCACTTATGAGCGGGCTTGTGGACAATTACACCCTCACTGCTCTCGGGGCAAGGGGCCCGATGGATCCGAGGATGCCCGACTCCGACCTCGATGGGGTCGATGACGGGCAGCAGGATTTCGATGGTGACGGACTTAATCGAACTCACCTAATGAATCGATACTGCCCGGGATGGAACAACCCTCAGAACTCTGAATGCCACATCGACCCACAGACAAGCGAGGGAGTGAGGTTCTACAATGATCTCGAGAATTATACGAACTTCGAGGAATTCCAGAATGGCACCAATCCGGTGAACCAAGACACTGACGGCGATATTTGGGAGGATGGCTCGGAAGTCTACCACCAAGACCAGGACGACGACTCCATGTGGGCCGGATGGGAGTATTACTTCGGGTTCGATCCATTCGATCCAGCCGACTCAAATGTGGACTCAGATGGGGACGGATTCACCAATAAGTGCGAGAATAAGTGGAACACACACCCGAAGGACCCGACCAGCTTCCCTTCACAGGGAGAGCTTTGCGACTCTTTCTCATGACCGCTTCTTTCATGGCTTAGCTCCCACTGGAAGTGTCGATAGGATGTCATGGTGGATACTCCCTACTACTGCTGACATAGGCATCCGAGCTTTCTCAAGCAGCCCCGAGAGGGCGATAGCCGAGGCGACTATGGGCATGCAGTCAATTCAGATGTCCGAGTCTGGCATGGCGTCCGTAAACTCACTACCCCGTAATACAGGGACATGGGTTGTGAATATGGGTGGAGATGACATTCAGAGGGGGATGGTCAGGTGGATGGAGGAGGTCCTTTACAGGTGCGATGGCGAGAGTCAGTGGCTGGTCGACAACTCGATTTCGATAATGGACGGGGAAATAGCGGCACAGGTTTCATGGGTTGACTCAGACATGGTTGAGAGGGAGATTGAGGTGAAGGCAGTTACAATGCACGAGCTCTTGCTGAGAGAGGTTGGAGAGGGCGAGGTTTTGGCAGGAGTGGGGAATGACATACCATCATTCGAAGGGCCCGGATGGGTCGCTCAAGTGGTTCTGGACGTGTAGGGCTACTCATCCACGTTGAATCTCTGGTAGACCTCGTTAGTTGTCTGCGTCACTCTGATGAATGTGGTGCATTTGGGAAGGTCCTTGATCCTCCTTGCACCAACGTAAGAGCATGCAGACCTCACTCCTCCAAGTATGGATTGAATCGTGTCCTCCAGTGAACCCTTGTAGGGGACTCTAACTTCCTTTCCTTCCGGTGCCCTGTGCTTTGCCACTTCTCCGTAGTACTCCTCCATTGCCTTGGCGGACGACATGCCGTAGAACGACTTGTACTTCTTACCGTTGTCAGACTCAACAAGCTCTCCCCCTGACTCGTCATGACCTGCAAACATGCCGCCAAGCATAACGAAATCAGCACCAGCTGCGAAGGCCTTGGCCACATCCCCGGGCGAAGAGCAACCGCCGTCTGCCATGACATGGCCCCCCAGTCCGTGAGCTGCATCAGCGCACTCGGATATCGCTGAGAGTTGAGGGTACCCTACTCCTGCGACCTTCCTGGTGGTGCATACTGAGCCCGGACCAATTCCCACCTTGACAACATCAGCGCCTGCTAGAATCAGGGCCTCGGTCATCTCCCTCGTGGCAACGTTACCAGCTATGACAATTGAATCAGGAAAACCTTCGCGTACACTCTTGATGAAGTCCAAGAAGACCTCCCTGTAACCATTGGCCACATCCACGCAAATCATGGAGGTCCCCTCATTTGTTGACATCTTCCTCCTCAGGAGGTCGAAGCTGTCCTCGGTTGATCCACAAGTGATCGCCACGAAAGACGGGTCGACGCCATCGGACCATGCATTCTCGTACTCCCTTGTCGAGTAGAACTTCTGCAGGCATGTAAGCATCCTGTGTTCTTGCAAGACCTTGGCTATCTCGAATAGCCCAGTCGTGTCCATGTTGGCAGCAACTATGGGGACGCCGGTCCATATGGTGTCCGTGTGCCTGAATTTGAACTCCCTTACAAGAGTAACATCGGATCTAGAAACCAGCGTACTGCGCTTAGGTCTAATCAGTACATCATCAAAAGTAAGCTTCACATCGTGCTCTACACGCATCAGAACCTTACTACTCCAACGAAGGAGTGCTTAAGACCGTTATGACCGATTAAGGACCTCTATTTTCACCCAATTATAGGGCCTGGGTTGTCCCAGTAGAACCACAGTTGACGCCCTCTTTCTTCGCTGTACGAAGTGAAGTACAGCTTGTCGCCGAAGTTGAAGTAACGATTGGGCCAACTGCTCTCACTGCCTGGAACGATGTCTATCACTAGCTCAGTCCCATTTGCGGTTCCATTAGTCCTCCATAATTCGGCCCCATATTGCCCTCCGTCGTCGGCTATGAAATACAGGCTATCGTCATGGACTATCACTAGCTCTTCGTGGAAGACGTCAGGGGTCCAGTGGAAACTGTCGTTGCTTCCAGGGTTTATGTCCTTCAACATGTAGGTCCCATCAGTCGTGCCATCACTCCTCCAAAGCTCCCTGCCATGATCCTCGGTGTATGCCATGAAGTAAAGGGTCCCGTCCATTACCCTGAGCCAGTTGGGGGAGCTAGAGCCGTTGGCGTTGATGTCCTTGACCATGAATGTCCCATCCTCGGTACTGTCCGAAACCCAGAGCTCCCGGCCATTCTCCCCGTCATCAGCCGTGAAGAAGAGATTGCTGCCAAGCTTGGTCAACTCCTGAGGGCTACTGCCGTTGATGCCTGGGTTTATGTCTTTCACAACAACGGTGTTGAAGGTGTTCCCAAGGCTGTAGTGGAGCTCTTGGCCATTTGTGCCATTATCTGCTGATAGGTACACTCCCGGGCCCACTGATGTCAGATACATTGGATTGCTTCCACTGGTGCCCTCATTGATGTCTTTGACCAAGAAAAGACCACCTCCGATATTCATCCCATATCGATAAAGCTCCCTCCCGTAACTATCGGTTCGAGCTGTGAACCAGATTGTATTGCCCTTCATTATCAGGTCTCTGGGGATGCCTCCCTTGTCGTCCATACAGCAATAATCACCGTTGTTCCAAGATTTGTCCTCCGGGACCATGTTCACTAGCATGTACGTGCCGACGTCGGTGCCGTCTGTGATCCAAAGCTCCTCTCCGGAAGCAGGATCAAAGGTCTCAGGACAATAACTTCCCCCTTCGCAGATAGCTTGAATGATTGTGTATACTAGTCTGTCCGGGGTGAATCCATTAGAGGGTATGACCATCAAATTGGAGGGCCCTGAATAGTCAAAATCGGCATCTGGATGATTGTAGTCCCAACCAATCCACTGGTCTCTGATTCGGTATGTCCCATCCTCGGTTCCGTCACTGATGAACACATGTGGGAAATTTACGCCCGGGTTAGAGTCAAAAGCAGTGAAGAAGATTTTGTTGTTCCCAGCCACAATTTCTGGAACAAAACACTCAGTAGGATCCGGCCAGCACATTTGGTGTATGCTCCCGTAATTTTCGCAATTTTCGTACTCTTCCCCCGTCTCTGGATCAGTGGCTGGAGTACACTCTTCTTCCCGTACGTCCTTGACCATGTATGTGCCACCAACGGATCCATCACTACGCCATAACTCCCAACCATGTTCCCCATCATCAGCGGAAAAATACAGCACTCCCCCCATCTCTACGAATAGAGCAGGCCCCCAATCACGACTATCGCCAGCCTGTACGTCTGATACCATGCCACTATCTCCTGGGCACTCGCCCACTGTGAATTGGACCTCATCGTAGTTCACTCTGCCGTCACTGGGCGAGGCTGCTCCCGCCCCATCATCGTATCCGACGGCCATCTCCACCCCAGGGTTGTCTTGGGGGCATGAGTCAATTCGCTCCCTGATTTCGTAAGTAAGGGCCCCCATCGTACTTTGGAGGGCGGCGATAGTAGTCTCCAAGGACTGTATCTCATCGTTCTTTATGGACATCATTTCCTCGAGGCTAGAAATCTGGTAGTCCGTATTTGCAAGCTCTGCTGTGAGGTTGGATATTTCTCCCTGTAGGGAATCAATAGCTGACTGGTCGGAAGGATCAGTGGAATTCAGCTGTTCCAGCGCATCAGATAGCTGGGATTCGAGTGACTCCCTGAGGCTATCGGAAATTTCGAGTTGCTCCTGCATCTCTAAAATTGAGTCTTCCGCTATGCTCAACTGGGAAGCGGCCTCACTCAAGGTCGCATCAAGTGCCAGTACCTGCTCGTTTGCTTCATCTAGATCGGCAGTCAGGTTGGATATCTCCGATTGTAACTCTGAGTCATCTTCCCCTCCGCTAGAATCTCTGCCAGCGCATCCAGACATCGTTGAAGCAACCAACAAGAGCATCATCAGTACTGCAATTAATCTCATAAATCCTCTAAATCGGTTTGGCTATTAAAGTTCTACACTGCTTTACTGGGGGCATATTGGTGCTCGTGCCGGGATTTGAACCCGGGTCGTCGCCTCGAGAGGGCGACATGATGGACCGAACTACACCACACGAGCGTGTGTCCCGGCCACAAGCGTCGCATATTTGAAAACAGTGGCTAACTCCATATTCACAATCATTCACTTTCACTTTCATCTTTCGCCTGTTGCCTTTATTCATATGCAAAACGTCCTGACAGGGAATCATGAACCGAGCAGCAAACACGAGTAACGAGGTTTTCTACAGGATGAGGCCAGAGCCATCAAGGATAGTTCCATTGTCCTCCCTCAAACCCACTGTTACCCAAGAAACAAGAACGAATGACTCGGGGCTGGTGAACAGCTCTGGGAGAGAAAATGGCAATCTATCGTGGGAGCCACTACCAACACTCCACACGCCTGTAGAAGTCAGCCCATCCTCATGGGAAGGACTCAGATCAAGGATGCTTGCTAGCATGACAATCGCTGAGGCGGTGGCCTGATGTCACGAACCACAAGGCTGAGGGAGGAGGTTAGGAATCTTCTCGAGGAGAACGGAACTGCCAACACGGTCGAGATATTTGATCATTTGAATCAGCGTTTCAGATGGGGCGCCACTATGAACCAGGTTGGCAATATAATGGCAAAAGACTCGAGATTCGACAAAGTGGGCCATGTCAGGGGCCAGTTCAGGGGCAGTGTGTACACAGTTTGCGTATGGGGGCTGCGTACCAGTGAAGCCCTCGTCCAAGCCTCTTGATGGGGAATAAGTCAAGTCCCCGACTCCCGACAGAAGTGCATGGGCGGCACGGGCATAGGTTCAGCATGGCTGACGCTTTTCAGAATCGGCAATACCCTCACAGGTGTCATGGGGGTCATTTTGGGTGCCATTGTCGCTCTCGGGGAGGTTCCTTCCGGTGATTACGGAATAATCACAGTGTTGCAGGCTGCGTCGGTCCTCTGCTTCATGGCATCATGGAATGCCCTGAATGACATATTCGATCTTGACATAGACAGGGTAAACCGTCCAGACAGGCCTCTCCCAAGTGGAGTCATCGACCTTAGAACTGCTAAAATTGCAACATCTCTAATGATGCTAACCTCATTGGTTTGCATGTTTCTTGCTTGGTTTACTGTGGATTCCATGGGAAATGAATTCAGCGAATGGCTCCCTTCTTTGGTAATATGGCTAGTAGCACTATTCTTGCTTGCTAACTATGAGTTCCCAAGTAGCCTCAGGCTGAAAGATAGGGGGCTACCTGGAAATATTGCAATCAGCATATCTGTCGGATTGGTGGTAGTTTTCGGTGCTGCGGGAGTGCTTCAGCCATACAATCAAAGGGCGTGGGCGTTATTTTTCGTAGGAGTCTTCTACAATACATCCAGAGAGGTTGTAAAAGACATTGAGGACATGGATGGTGACGAGGGAAGAAATACCCTAGCTATGAGATTGGGGCCCGATTCTGCTAGAACCGTCTCCTGGGTCATATCTCTGGCCGCCTTGGCTGCCGTGATCATGCCCTTCGCTCTAGAGATATTCCCGCCACTCCATGTCGTATTCACAATACCTGCGGTAATCTCCCTAATGATGGTGAAATCAAAGTTGTTAATGGGTGAAGACAATGCCGCCTCTGCCCTTCTCAAGAGGTCCATGATACTCTGCTTAGCCGCCTTCCTTGGCAGCTCCCTTTTGGGTTGATTAACTCAGTTCTAGATACGTATCCCAAGCAACTCTATTGCACATCATGGTCAACAGGGACATTTGAGCCCACATCCTATTCTCAGCCTGATCGAAGACGACGCTATTGGCGGAATCAACAACGCCATCAGTTACCTCCTCCCCCCTATGTGCTGGAAGGCAGTGCATGAAGAGGTAGTCAGGGTGAGCGTGAGAGACAAGATCTTCATTGACTTGGAAACCATCGAAGTCCGCAATTTTTTCATCTAGTTCCTCTTCTCCCATCGAAACGAAAACATCCGTGTATACCACTCCTGCGTCAGAAACCGCCTCAATTGGGTCATTGGTACCAACTATGCTAGCACCGGTCCTCTCTGCAATTGAGGATGCCCTGCTAACAACTTCAGAATCTGGCTCATAGCCCTTGGGAGTGGCATACTTGATGTCGTGCCCCAGGGAAACCCCTGCCAGCATAAGATCGTGAAGCACATTGTTGCCATCGCCAACCCATGCAATATGCCCCTTGACTGAATCTCCACGTTCTGTTATGGTCATCAAATCAGCAGCTGCTTGACAGGGGTGATGCATGTCTGAAAGTGCATTTATCACAGGTACAGACGCGTGTTTCGCTAATTCCACCACATCTGCATGCCCAAAGCACCGGTATGTAATCCCATCAAGAAATCTGGAAAGAACCGCTGCGGTGTCAGCAACAGACTCGCTCTTGCCGAGTTGGATGTCATTAGAAAGAAGAGTCAATGGCTGTCCACCAAGCTTACGAACGCCCACTTCAAAGGAAACCCTGGTCCTAGTTGAGGGTTTTTCATATATCGAGCCAATAGACATGCCCTCAAGGGGCTTGAAATCATCTGCAAAGCCGTCATCATTCTTGTATCTAATAGCCCAATCAATAATGCCAGCCAGTTCACCGTCAAAGTCGTCTATGGATAGTAAGTCTCGCTTAATGTCGCTCATGCTCTATGTCCCCCGCAAAACCGTCTCTGGTATCAGCCATAGCCCCGTAGACTGTCTGAACAAAGGTCAAGACATCTGCCAAACCCTCTTCTTCCTCACTAGACAATGGGATTAGGCCGGGCTGTATCGAGGCATGTTGCATCATCCTCAATTGCCCAATTGCGAATTCGGCCCTTTGACTTCCAGCACCATGGCCCTTTGACTGATCTGAAGACTCAGCGTATAGAGCCGCTTCGAGAGCCCCTAGATTCTCACCCCACTCCACAATCCTCTCTAGAACTTCAGGCTCGAGTAAGTCTGCCTTGGAAAGGAAGTTGGCTGTTGGGAGTCCAAGTCTGAAGTGCACAATCGATGATAGAAGCATTTGGGAAACAAATCCACTAGGGGTCTGTGAGAGCATTGGATCGAAGAGAAATGCCAAGCATGCCCTTCCCTGCCCCAGGACCTCCACAAGATGGCTAGAAGCCTCTCTAAATGCAAAAAGCTCGACCTGTCCAGGAGTGTCAATAACCATGATGTCGCCAGCCAATCCGTCTAATTCCTCCTGGATATCGATGGCTTGGGCAGCTACTAAGTCGGCAGCAAGAATCTGTGCACCATTCGGCCCCAAATCGTACTCATCCATAACCTCAGAAAGAGAAATCAGGTCCCTTACGTCGAACTCGGGGTCATAGTGTACTCTTTCTGCTCCCGGGTCCAGATTAATCGTCAGAGCTTCAACTTCAAGAAATCTGGCCCACCTCTGGAATGCGGTAACTAGAGAACTCTTGCCAGCTCCTGCGGTACCGACGACGAATAATACTGGTGGCGCGGTCCCATCCATGGTCTCATTACTCATCCCGAGGGCATCAGGACTTGATGATTACTCTAGAATTGAGTACATTGGGCACAAGCAACCGTTATACCAACTGCGGCCACGTCTCGGTATACCTTCGAAGGGGAGAGCCATGTCAGAACAACCACCGCCCCTGCCTCCTGGTTTCCCAGTGCCACCTCCGCCCCCTCCCGGTTTCGAGAAAGATGACAACGATGAGGAATTATCCGTCCAAGACAACTCTAGGGACCTAATTGACAAGATAATCTCATCATCGTCAAGCGAAATAGATGTCACCGCCAATGATGTCAGTGAATATCCAACTCCAATTCCCCCTGGCCTCGATACCCCTCCCCCTCCACCCCCTCCGGGCCTCGATGCCCCTCCCCCTCCACCCCCTCCGGGCCTCGACCCGGTACCCATTGAAGCCCAGTCGGAAACCACCTCGGGCGAAGGTGGGGCCCTGTCCGACTCGCTCGCAGCC